>Ga0325405_1001677_pt1 | contig 22607 bp, 10 predicted proteins | sample PopdelMetagenome_21_FD_205663 | JGI IMG/M metagenome (GOLD analysis project Ga0325405, IMG submission 205663) | Populus deltoides microbial communities from Bellville, Georgia, United States - Xylem-Control-R2 | ecosystem: Host-associated > Plants > Phyllosphere > Stem > Wood/Secondary xylem...
CTTGATCGTATTTACTACTGTACCTTTTATCAATTTTGTTTTCCTTTGTAGAGCAGGCCTTCCATCGTGTTGCTTGATGACATTTTGAAGAAACCACATTTGTATCTTCTCTTCTAAGAAATACGAGGCAAAACACTTAAAACAGTAAAAATCGAACCTGCGTAAAGCAGCCGCTCCCCTTTTTGGTAATTTATGGCTGCACTGGGTAATTCTTCACTCTGAGAGCGCTTGTCCAACAGTAAACTTTCTCATGAACTGTCCATTACTAGAGTTGTCTTGTAAGTTTTTATGGGAAATAGATAAAGAGAGTTATTCCATTACTAGTGTTATATTATAAGTTTTTATGGGAAATAGATAAAGAGAGTTATTCCATTACTAGTGTTATATTATAAGTTTTTAAATTATAACTATGTGATAATTGAATTAATTAAAAGAAACTTAAAAAATAAGGGTTATTGTCACATATAAAAGAAGTACCATGCACATATGATTATACAAACAAGTATAACAAGCCACTTATTATGAACGTGAAATCGTGGAAAAAAAATAAAAGGTTATCAGTAGTTAACAAACAGTTAGTGGAGAACCCTAAATGGTAAAAGGTAATTGGCAGTTGACATCACTACATAAAACAGATTGCAAGGAAGATTATCATCAACAATTTAACAAAAAAACCAAATCACTACATTGCAGTTTTATCAAGTTCTCATGATTTTTCAAACCTAAAACCAATAGGCAATAGCTTGTAGGCGATAGAACGGTAGGCGATAATCATGTAAGCTTGCAATTTCCTTTGTAATCAGTAGGCTTGCAATTTCAATTTCATAAACCAAAAATACCAAAAAGATGCTCCATTATCCAAGAGTTCCAATTCGTGGATGTAATCAGAGTATGAATCACTCTATGAATGTAAGTATTCTTTTTTTATCCTAAGTTATTGAGTTTACTTTACATTCAAGTTGTTTTAATTATTTGATTACTTCTTCAATTCAACTATTATTTGTGTGAAAGTGGATTTAATCATATTAATACTCGTGTAACTCTATAATATAAATTTGGAATTACATGAGTAAATCTAGTACTAAATCCAGAGTTCAAACCAATTAACTTAAAACTTCAATCTTAAATTGCAAAGTCTTCTTAATTGAGGTAGACACAAAAGAACCTATATCAAACAATCAGCTACCATAGTGGGAGTGTCAAATTATTTCTTTAGAATTATGGCACAAAGAAATCAAAATTACTAGGAAGTTTAGAAGAGAAAGACGAGTTTATTAATGTTCCTATTGGAACAGAACATGAAATACCAACTTTTCAGGAAATAGAGTTAGAAAAAGAAAAGGAGAGAGATGTATATCTGTCATTAGAAGAGAGATATGCACATCTTGAGCAGAGATTAGAGGAAACCAATAGAACCATTGATGAAAAATATCGACGCCTTGTTGAAGAAATGGAGTAAAAACATAAAACAAGAATAAAAATTTCTGATGATTATTACAACGAGATTGCAATGATGAATGATAAGTCAACTCATACTATGCTAGAGTCCAATGTTAGAGAAAGATAGACTTGTGAAAGGAATTTAATAGGAAACTTTGAAAGCTTTGAAAGGAACTTAGAAGGAAGTTTTTAAAAACTACATTACTTCAATAAAGTTTCTTGTTAAGAAGTTGTTATAACACTGAAAGATGTTAATCTTAAGTTAGTGCCAAAATAAAGAGTGGAAATGATAAAATAATATTTGACTTTAACATGTGATGATAGAAATAGTTAATAATATATCTAAACATGTGGTAGTTGAAGTAAAAAGCCACACAGATAAGAAGAAGGTTAAAGAATAAAACTTTAAGAAAATAGATCCAAAGCTAGCTGGTAAAAAGCTAATTTAACCAAAATAGTTCAACTTAAAAAGTAGCTTCTTATCAGAACCTATAATAAATTTAGAAAAACCTATAGTCATGGAAGAACTTGGAAGTAATTCAAAAGTGAGGATTATAAATTATAAAAATATTTCACCAAGAAACATGGGCTAAAAAATGATACCAAACGATCTAAAGTTTAATACCCTACTAGATAGGATTAATCCAAAATATATTTTAGAGGTAGTTGAACAAGTTTATATTCCAAGGGTTCAACAAATCTATAGATCAACCTATAATCCTTATCCAAACTACAAAGATAGAATATGCCCTTATCCCACCAATTTTAGATTCTTAGACTTTACGTTGTTCAATGGTCAAAGGTCAATATCTGCTCTAAAACACATATCTAGATTCATCCATCAATGTAGAGAAGTTGCCAAGTTTGAATTTTTAAAGTTAAGATTGTTTCTAAATTCATTAATGGGAAGTGCATTCACTTGGTATATTTACCACCAAACTTTGTTTAGAATTGGAATGACATACAAACTATATTCCAGACACACTTTTCTAGGAAAATTGAAACAATACATTGTAGAGATTGTGAAGTAGTATTTAAATAGGTTTATGAAGGCTGGAGAAAAATGTTGGTCTAGGATTCGTAAACGAGAATTAACGATTGAATAACAAGGTCTAGAATGAGAATTGAGAAAGAAATTAGAAGGGATGGAGTTCAATGATATATACGAGTTAGGGGTAAGAGCTTCTAAGTACGAGAGTTTATTGAGAGAGGAAGTAGAGAAAAATGTCCCAATTTATGGAACTTATTATTAAGAAATAGTAGATATAGATGTTGCAGAGTTCATAAATGGAGAGCTATTAATTTATGATGCATTAACAAAAAAGAATGGTAAAGCTGTAAGATCTTTGAGGTCAAATGAAGAAAGACATTATTCATTTGACATAAATCAAACTGACAATATTTTTGATTGGTTGTTAGCAAACAAAATGATTAAAATAAAAAGAAAATATAAACAAATGACTGATTAAGAATTGAAAGGGAAGAATTATTATAAATGGCATGGGGTTATTGACCATTCCATAAATAATTATGTAATATTTAGAAATGTAATTTAGGATTTGATAGAATCAAAACATGTTAGGTTTCCTAATAAAAATGAAACAATGGGAATTGATGAGAACCCTTTTCCTTTAATCAATACACTATCAACTAATATGATGACTATTGCTAATGATATTTTATTATCTCAAGGTATCACCTTTGTGACTGTTGCAACAAATGAGCTATTCGATGTCTTGGTAGCAGATCAAATACTTAGATTTACAGCAGTGAACAATCACATGATACTGAAGGATTATGTAGATGGTATATGACTATAAGTCATATTATTGATAAATGTGCAAACTTTAAGAGATTTGTTAGAGGCAGAGTAGTGAAAGAAGTGGTAAGCCTCAATAAGGAACATATGTAAATTCTAGAGTGGACAGACTTTAGTGGGCTCCTAAGACCTAGAATGATGCATGAAAGATGACCAATACTAGTATAAAGGTTGAATATGGATGAAATGACTTATCTAGAAGGAACCTTAGCAAGGAATATGATCACACAGTTACCAGCGGTAAAGGTGCTATTAAAAAATATACAACTCATTGCAAAAACCATGTGAAATGATTGTAGTTCAACTATGAAAAAAAGAATTGGAATCTTGGGGTATATATACTAAAAGAAACTTACAAAGAGACATGGTTTCCTTATCAGGGTGTGCTCTAGAAAGGCAATCCAGGCCGATTCGTCCTCAAATGGAAACTAATGAGAATAAAAAATAGTTGAAGGATAAGTTGAGGTAAGAAAGAAGTTATCCATAAAATAAATCTTTAAGGAAAAACCTACCATTGAGTTTAAGAGAATGCTGGACCGAGGTCAGATCCAAAGAAAAAAGACGAGCTGATAAAATTTAAAAGAAAAATTGACCAAGAGATGCAATAAGAACTATACAGAAAAGACTACAAAGAAGAAGAGTAAATGTACTTTATAACTACATGAAGAAAAGGAAAGTAGTGGATGCTAGAAAGAAAGTTCCAGAGTGTGTCATTAATCATACCAATGATAAGTTAATCATTCAAATGGATGATAAGGACATATATTCACAAATACTAGTGTGTCATATATTTTTTTTAAAATATAATAAAGATGATTTATTCACAGATAACATGACAAAATGTAGAAAGGTGACTCTCATCCTTGAGTAGTTTATTAATCACAATACTGAGGTTACAAGATTGGAATGAGTTATTGTTGATAGCTATGTAACACCCTATGAAGTGATAACAAAGAAATCTGATCAGGAAGTATACCAACAAGAGATAGTTAGGGGTATTGGAGTTAAGGAAAAGGGTGTTGCAGAGTTTGCAAAAGCTATGAAATTTTTGCTCGAGAAAATGAATGATAATAAGCCTATGTATGTGAAACCCTTGTATTTACGTGCTAAAATTGAAGGAGAGGAAATAGGGAGAGTATTGGTTAATAATGGCACTACTGTGAATATATTGCCTTTGAGTATGTTAAAGGTAATTGGAAAAATAATGGAAGACTTGACACCAACTAGAGTAGAAATAAGTGGGTTCTCTAGAAAAATCTTACAAGCTAAAGGAATGATAGGAGTCAATTTAAAAGTGGGCTCCTTAGTTGCTCAAACAATGTTCTTTGTTGTGGATGCGATCCCAAGTTATAATGTCTTACTTGGAAATGATTGGATTTATGAGAATGGTTGAATTCCCTCAACTCTACATCAGATGTTGTTTCTTTGAAATGTGAGTAAGTTTGAAATTGTGCATGCAGACAATAAGCCATTTGTAAAATGCGCCAACCATTTGGAAGCACAATTTTATATAGGGAAATGAAGTACAATTAGAATTGCACAATCATCACCATCAATAAAAATTGAAGAAATAAAGGACGAGATTTGTGAAATCCTAACAAGGCCTTTACGAACTAAAAAGCCTGGAAGGAAGAGGAAGATCTTTCCAATAAGTGAAACAACAACATGAAATAAATCTAGAAAAATGGTATTCCGGGCCACTATCTAGAGGTTATTGGCTTACTAGACATAAGAATAGGTATTAAGGGAATAAAAAACAGAAAAAGAGAGAGACATTAGAACGATTAGATTTTAACATGATAAGATGATGATCTTCTTATAGATGAAGAATTTTCTTAAACCTTAGACAGACCAATGGTTAAAAAACACAACAATACCTTAGTTTATATCAGACAAACAAACAATGCAACTTACTTTAGGTAAGTTGTATTAGAGGTGATACATCTTCCCTATATAAAATCAATCCCTTTATCCAGACTCTGAGACTATTTAGGATTCATAGTGACCAAAATACTAGGAGACAAATCCATTCCTTTTTACTGATAAAGATTAAGAATTTCTTATTCTTTCCACCCTTCACAATAAAGATCCTACTCGGGAGGATGGTCACCGTGACGTCGTACACGTGTGACATAGGCTATAAAAAAAGATATGTGAGACTATGTATTCATAAACTAATTTTATATTTTTTGGGTTTATTAAAAAAAAGCCTGGCTCACCTAAGTTACATCGGGTAACCCGAGTTTGATTGAACTAATTACAAGCCTGAGTTTTTGTAATTTGAAACCTAGCTAAGGCCTAAGGTCGCCTAGGCTAACCCATCGGGCTGAGTTTCATAACTATCTTAGGGTCGCCTAGGCTAACCTGTCGGGCTGAGTTTCATAACTATCTTTGAGTTAAAGCAAAGATGAAATGTCCAAAGCAGTGTTATTAAACTTAGTCTGGCCAAATATGGTTAACCCAATGACTTGATAATCTAGAATCTAGTTTCAGTCGGATTTTATATCTAGCTGGGTTGGAAGTGAATATGGTCACCCTAATAAGTTAATGCCTAGTCAAATCCTGAGTGAGACCACATTTCACTTTTTTTCTTAAAAACATTTTTAAAAACAGTGATGTGTGTGTGTATATATATATATATATTATAAAGAAAGTTAAATGGTGCGCGGATTTCATTATAACTCTACACATAGATTATTATGGATTGTTACAATGAAATTACCCTTTTACCTTTTAGTGGCTTAAATTTAGGCCTTTGATCGAGGAGTATTTTGGTCTTTTCCTTTGACTTGGTGGTCATTTAAAGATTGTTTTGGGGTGTGTGTCTTTTTAAATTTTTCACACAGTAAAATACTCTTTTACCCTTAGAGTCAACAAAATTTAGAGCTGTTGACCATGAGCTTTCTTGGCTTTTCACAATATTCGTAACAATAGAAATACTTCTTTGCTCCCAAGATAAAAAAAGAAAAAAAGAAAAAAGATGGGTTGCTGAACAAGGGTATTTCAAGTTTTTCCAATTTTCATGTACAGTAAAATAATGCTTTTAGCCTTAGAAAAGACAAAAAAAGCTTTGCTTTTGGGGGTATTTTGGTATTTTCATAAGGGTATTTTGTGTAAGTAGGAGGATCATGAGGGTGTTTTGATATTTTCATGTTTTATGTTTTCATAAAAAATTATGTTGGTGCGTGTTTCACAAGCACCAATAAGTTGGCGGCGTCCGTGCCATTCAGGTGGTGTATGGGACGTTGCCGGTTGCTAAATCTAGTCATCCTTCATCTAACTAGATGCACAACCATGCTCTTTACCACATGATATAGCGTGTGTAGTTTGATAATTGTTGCATTGCTGCTGGTGATAATTTTTTTTTGTTTCTTCTTCTTTTTTTTCTCTCCAACAACAAAAGTGCATAATTGTTCTATTTGTTTGTTGTGTTTCAATTTCAGTCCCTATTCTTTAAATTTTTTATTTTATTCTTATTCCTTTTATAAAAGTTTTATTTTGTTTTTTTTTTCATTCAATTACAATTTCTTATATATTTTGTTTTTCCTTTCAGTCCTTACTCTTTTAATTTTTAATTTTGTTTTTATTCATTTTATAGTTTTAGTTCTCCTAAATCTATCCCTATTTTCGGTTATTATTTTAGAATCCATCTTATTTGTTTTGATTTTTGATTTTGGTTCTTTTCTCTTTTATTTGAGTTTTATTTGTTTACAATTTAGCCCTTCAATTCTAATTTATGTATATTATGTTTTTCAATTTGTTCCTTCTATTTTTGATTTTTTATTTTTTTCCCTTGTCTTTTTTTAAAAGTTCTTATAGCTTTTCATAGTAATAATATTTTTTTTTAGATTTAATACTAATAATAATAATAACAAGAGTATAGTGATAGTTAATAGTAATTGTGATTGTGATAGCAATAACAATAATAATAATAATAATTTTAAATTTTACCCTTTTAATCAAATTTATGGGTTTTTTAATATTTTTTTTTAAAATTTATTAATAATTATATTAATAATAATAATAATAACAACAACGATAATAATGATAGTGATCACGATAATAATATTAATAACAATTATGATATTACTTATTAATAATAGTAATAATGGTAGTAGCTATAATAATAGTGACAATATTAGTAATGATAATAATAATGATGAGAATAGTAATTGTTATAATAATAACGGTGAAAATTCATCATTCGATGTTATATTTGCTGTGAATTGAGTTTCGTTGCTTTTTCATTGATGATATTTTTGATCTAATATATTGGATTACTGGTTTGAAAAGTTTATATGGCTTGACTTTCACTAATATTTTTTATCTTATTTTTTTTTTAATTTTATCGTTCAACATTGGTTTTTTTTTTAAAGTCATCCAAGTTTCCTTTAAATCTGTTAAATACACTAATTCATATCGAGTTAGCTCTTAAAGATTTATCATCTTCCCTGAGTTTATAGCATTGCAAAAAATTCTTTGTGCTCTTAATAATTTATATATATATTTTTTAAAAAATTGTTTGACCCGCAGTGAAACACAAACAAATGAACTAGGATTGCTTCAGTGTTTTCCTATGTTGTTTTTTTTTTTTCACACATTGTTTTTTCTCTTTTCCTTTTCTTTTTGTTTCTTTTTATGATTTTTTGTAAAATTATTTATTTCGATTTGATTTTTTAATATTGAGATGGTTGAGAATTTAGCTTCATATTTTGTTTTTTTAAAATTTTTTTTTACCTTTTTATAAGGTTAGCATGGTTTGAAGGTTTGCTAGAGTAACCCGGGTTGCCTTGGTTTACGAGTTTGGTGGAGTGTCTTTTTGTAATTGAACTTGACTTTTTTATAGTCTATTTTTTTCTCATATATTTAAAAAAATAGTTTCAGAAAAAAAATTATGTTATTAAACTTTATAAAATTCATGGACTTATTCACATGTTTGACTGGTTGACTTGGTTCATGGATCTGACAAGTTTAACTTTTTTAAATTAGTTTTTTTTCCATCCTTAGATATTGGATTAATTCGCAATTCAATTTCATAATTGGTTTGGTTTCAATTTTTATGAGGTTATCGTGATCTAATAAAACATCTCGGTATTGGGTTGGTGTTTAATTTCTCAATCTTTTTTTTAATCATGTATTTAAAAAAATAAATTAAAAAAAAATTATTATCCCAGTGGAGTCCATAACCCACTTCACAGGTTTGACATACTAACCTGGCTTACCTGATTCTCATGTTTGATAAGTTTATCCACCGATATGAAATTTTTTTAGATCTTTTAATTGTTTTTAATTTATTTATTTTTTTATTTCATCATTTAATATTTGATTGGTTGAGAAATGAACTGCATTATTGATTTTTGTTTGTTTTCTAAGGATAATTGTCTCAAATAATATTTAAAATATACAGTAAAAAAGTATTAAAAATATTAAACCTGATATCTTATATTTCAAAATTTCTCAACAAATCACTTAATGATGATTACATACCTGCTTTGATTTTCATTAATGACAGTTTTTAATTTTTTATATTACAAAATATACTATAATACCTTGCTAAAACAATATAGTAATCTACGGGAGCATTGAAATGTTTTTTCAATTTTGTACTCAAACCTTTTTTTTTTTTTTCAATTGCATTCTTTTATATCTAACTTGATACCTAATTTGCAAAAATTGTTAGGAGACAAAAAAAAATCCAATAAAAAGGGACAAAAGTATAAAACAAGAAGAAACTCTTGGCCAATATATATAAAATTAGGAGGGGGGAATTCTTTTTCATCCTCGTACTTATCTTTCTACCTTTATAATCCTTATAATTTTTGTAATTTCAAATTTGATTCAAAAGTCCATTTCTTTTACAATTTAGTCCCTGTAAACAAGAGAGAAGAAAGAAAGTTGTTGAGTTCCGATTGGAGAAAGAGAAAATTTCAGCTATAAAAATAATCAATTTTAGTGTCAATGAATTTCATTCGACAAGAAAAATTTGATGATAATTGTTCTAGACCTTAACCTTGTCTAAAAAAACAAATCAGGGTTGCGAGGGAAAAATCTTTTCCAATTTGATTTTGTGTTTTCGAACCGTTTTGGATTGATAAATGAGTTTTTAGAGGTTTTACAGGTGTTTTTAGGTAAAAATAAGTTTTTAGCTACAAAACATTTCTAGCTATTATTATGGGAAACTAGACGATGTGTCATCTGTTTATTTTAAAAAAATAAAATAGAAGTGGATGCTTGTCCACCTCTTAAAAAAGAAAAGGAAAATTAAAATGACCCAGGAGCACGAGCCTGGGTTAGAAAGCCCTCATGTCTGACCTTTATTCCAAGGGCTAGACATGTTAGGCATTAAGCCGAGGCTAGGCTAGCACTCTTACGTTTATTTTTTTGTGATTTGTTTTATATACACTTACTTTTCTTTGTAGGGTTTTCAAGTTTATATTTTTTTTTGTTTTTTGTTTTAATTTTTAAAATATATATATATATATATATATTTTTTATTTGAGGAACATTTGATAATAATAATAATGTGACATATAAGAGAAAATATGAATATATAAAAATGAAGAAGTTTAAAACAATTTTGTTTAATTTTATTTCATTGGATATTTGAATTTCTAAACAATGTTTTTTCTACATAAAAAAAAGGAGCTATAACAAAATACATATATATATATATATATATTTATAACCAAATGAATAATTATATATATATATATATATTCAAATTGTTAAAATATAATTATTATTTTAAAAAATAATATTAAAATATATTAATCAATACTTTTGCCACATAAAATGTATGAGCAAAAGATTAATTAAGGCATCGTTTAATTACTTATGACTAATTAAAATTAAATAGTTTCACTGAATTATAAAATTTAAATTGTAAATAACTATATCATCCTTTTTTATAGCTAATTTCGATCTTAACCTTTAACATTAGGTTATGTTTTTATTAATTTATTTTTTATTAATTTTATTTTTCATCTCAACAACACTAAGAGCTTAAAAGGCTTTTCTAGTATGAGGTTATATATATATATATATATATATATATTAGGTCTCTCTTTCATATTTAATAGATTGGATTATTTTTACTTGTTTCCATATCCACTTATAAGTACAATAATTCCTTCATATTTACTTCTATTTGGTCAATTGGAGGCATGCATGATTATTACATCTATTGTCACTTATTAGGCAATCCATCGAGTGTTATGCTACAAGAAGAGATTTCATGTTAGACAGCGTTTGTTTTGTAACTGTTTTTATATTTTTGGTGGAACAAACACAACAAAGTATTTAGTAACAAACCAAACTATATTTTATACTGCGGAATCCATTAAAAAATTGAGTTTGAAATGCAGTTTTTGTGAAACAGTTTTTACATGTTTTTTTAACTGAGTTTATAATTCAAGAGAAAAAGGTGATGGCATTATTAATATGTTTGTTTTGGTATCATGATTGTTTTTAATAAGGAACTAGAACCACAATGTTTATGTTTAATAAAATAAATTAAAAAAAATTATTAACTCCAATTAAAGATTAAAATGAAAAATTAATCCTTCTTGTAGAAAACAAAAGATATATATATATATATATATATATATATATATATATATATATATATATATATATTAAAATATTTAAATTTGTGCAATAGAGCACTTTTAATTTTTTATTTAATTATATAACAATTAAAATGGATATTTATAAGGAAGACGGTGATTTAAATTCTAAAAACAAAAGTGTGCCTTTATTATAAATTCTCTTTTATTATTATTTTTTTTTGTTTTCATAAAAACATATCTTGTTTTTATTTACATTAAATTTTATTGAATAAAAAAGAAGGCAATTAAAACAAGTATTTTAAAAAATTATAATCACTTGAAATAATAAGGAAAAGTATATCTCTTAATCAAAACTCCCTTTTCTTATTCACATGTTTTTTTTTCCCAAAAAACATGCCTTTATATATATATATATATTCAAATAAAAACATATCATAATTTTAAAAGCAAATTTGAATAAAAAAACAATTGATAATTTTCACATGATTGTATAAAAAACATAAGAATAATGAATTTGAGAAAAATAAATAAATAATAGATATTTATTCATATTGAATATTCATGAATATTGTTTTTTAAATTATTTCTTATTAGGTTCATATATAATTAGGCAGAAAGTAATTTTTAATATTACCACAAAAAGCTCTAATATTATTTGAAAAATATATTCTAATTGGATAATTATTTAAATAATATTTTAATAAATTTATTTAAGGATAATATTATTATAAAATATAAGAAAAAATCAAATAAAAAAATCAAGTTGGATTAAAAAAAGCACAGAGATAAAAGAATAGGCCCATGCGCTTGTCTTGAAATTTAAAAGCCTAGGCCCATGAGCCTTTTTTTATTATCCTTGTAATAGTTTTTAGTAGAATAGATGACATGTTGTTCGTTTCTAATATTTTTCACTCAGTGGTGTTGGTTTCGTGACTAAAATGTTAGGATTCAAGTTTTTGCACTCCAAAAACTCCAATCTCAAACATTGTTAACCCCAGAACATAAAAAATATCATATGAACCCCTAAGAACCCATTTCTAACTATGAAACACATTTTGATAGTATCAAAAATAAAAATTAAATCAAATAAAAAATTATTAAATTTCGATCTAGTTTTTTCAAGAACTATTAAAGGTTCACCTCTATTGAGTTCTCCTCTTAAACATACATTTATAGACACCAAAATGATAGTTTTTAATGGATGAAATTTAGCCACATGTGCTTCCTTTTTTTTTTCCAATGATTATCTCTTTTCTTTTACAACAATTAAGAACTGAAAAAAAAAAATCTTATAGATAAAATATAAAGATTAAACAAACGGGACCAAATATAAAAAATGTAAAATTTGATGGACTAAATTGAACTTTCCCATGTCTTTTTGAATTATGTAAGTGGAAAAAGGCTCTATTTTCTTATGTTAATTTTGTATCTTGGCCTTTTGATTTTTTAACAATAACCTTAAATTTTATTTCCTAAAATTGATATTTAATTTAATATTAGGATATTCTATAACATATAAGATGCACCGAAGTGCATGCAAGTCAAAATAGATCCCAATAGATAAAAAAAATTATCAACTTAATTTTTAAAGATAAAATTTAATTACCGAAATGTAAAAAAAAACTAAGAGCTTATAAGAAAAAAAAATACTGTAAAAAGTGGTGTGAACAACTTTTAATACGAGAGGATTACGGTAAATGAACAATAATATACAAAAAAAAAAAAAACTCCCACGGTATTAGTTGTAACGTATAATATAATTGTTGTTGACTAATTAACAACATTTTTTAGATGAAAGAATAATTTTAATTAAACTATTTGATTAGTTTATTTTGGGTCATGTTCCACTTCTAGCTAAAAACACAGGCCTCGTGGCCATGGGTCTTTTTCGTTTTAATGTTTTCCTAATGCTATTAAACCCAATGTGACCACTAATTCAGCTTAAATCAAGTGAAAGTTAATTTGATATAACTCGGTTAATGGTGGATTTATAAGTTATAAGTGACTCAAACGATTCAATCAAAACCCAATGTTACTAAAAAAATAATAATGTTGTTTTAATATTTTTTAAAAAAAATATTGAAAGGATAACATTTTGAATTGGCCCGGGTAAAACAAGTTTAACCCGCCCAACCCATAATTCAGGTCATGGACTTGACCGGGTTTAATAATATTTTTTGATATATTTTTATTTAATCATATGATAATAAAAATAAACATTCATATGAAAAAAAAATTATAGAGAAATAATGCATTGTTTTTCAAAAAATTTTCTTTTCTAATTCATATTTATTTTTTACATTAAAAATATTGTTTTTATTATATTTCATTAAATATAAAAAAAAATATTCACAAAAAACTATAATGATTCAAACTAAAAAGAAAAACAAAATTTAATCAATGCCTAACTTTCTTATTCATTCATTTCTTTTTCATTTTGATGAAAAATATTCCTATAAGAATATTTTTTTAAGTGAAAATTTATAATAACATGAGCATCTCATACTTATATTTCATAAATTAATTTAATTTAATTCAAGTTCTTTTTTTAATGCTAACATTTCCAAAGAATGAAAAATGATGAAATTGAAAAAAAAAAATAATTTTATAAATTATTTCATATAAAAATTAGTAATTTAAAGAAGGGGGATAAAATCTGAAGAAAAAATAAATTTAAGGGGTGCTTTGGAAATTTAAAGGGTCATTCATGAAAGTCAAGTAGGAGTGATAGAGAAAAGGACGTCGGCGCTAAACAAGATATTCATTGACCACACGTGCCTCCTAGGAATAGAGAGGTCATCGAGACGATTTGAAATCTGCCCTGGAAGTTGGTGTTTTGAGTGGTGATGAACACAGAAAATACCCCGACCAAGAGTACAAGAAACGACCCAAGCCACCTATCTACAAGGGCAAGTATATAATGTTGAATCAGACCATGTATCCAAATCTTTTGTCATAATTTGAATTGAAAAGTCTTTGACTTGGTCTTTCGACAATTTAACAAGTTTTGTATCTTTTTTTTTTAGTGGTGAACTTATGTTCTTAAGTCCATATCTCTAAAGTAGCGACTAATATGTATTTTTAGAGTAGTGAGTTTATTCATGTATGTACCTTTTAGGATTTTACCTTAGAGTGATGAGTGAAACACTATCATTTATTTGTATGTGTTACATGTTCCTTTGTGATTTTCATACCATCTGGTATCAAGTTGGTATCAAAGCTTTGAATTTAAAACCATGTTTTTTCATGGACGTTGTATGCAAGAATCTAAGAGGGAAGTCCATGGTCTTGGAATTGATGAAATGAGAAGGCAACTCTAGGAACATCTTGATCGATTTGAGAATCAAGACTATAAATCGGAGTATGTTAATCCTTTCCTTCAAAGGCAACACAATAATTTTAGTGATGATTCTTCTAATAATAATGATCAAAGGAAGCATCCTTTTTATTATGATATATAAGAGAAAATTCAGCAACAAGTAAGTGATGAAGAAGGTAAAATCTTTATAATTATGGATCTTTTATAGATTGGAATCAACCATCGAAATCCATTAAGGATGAGAAAGATGCTATTAAGGAAAAGATTTTGATATAGAAATCTCAGTCTATAATGAGCCTAAGTATGCTAATGAAATTATTGAGCAACACATTGAGGAAGTGGTTTTAGAAGTGGGTCTTGATAAAGAAAATTATGGAGGATATGCTTCATATATGATGAAGGACAATTCTAGAATTAATGGGGTGAAGTTGATGTTTTTGGACAGAGAAAGAATGAACTTGTCAACGTTTCCAACAACGTTCCAGAAATAAGTTTTATTAGTTCAGAATATAATAAACTGAATAAAGGTGAAGTAGTTGAGTAGTTCTTTCATGATAATTCAAGGAAAATCCATTAGATGAAAAGTAAAATTCAAGGAAAATCCATTAGATGAAAAGTAATGTAGCTGGTGTTAAAGGATTCCAGTTCAATGCTTATATAAAGGATTGTGGAAGTGTTTTAATTTGACATCCACGGGACCATGAAAAGAATAATATAAACTCGAGGATGAGTTTTTCTCAACCATGAAAACTTGACACGAGCATGTCCACAAAAGGTTCTATTAGTGTTGAGCTACTTGAGTTTGGGTTGACAATATAAATGGATGAAGTCTTTGATGATGTTTAATGTCAGCCCATGTGCCAACTTTGAGACCAAATTTTCATATCCTCATTACATGAGAAAATAAGCTTACCCTATGAGATTTTAAAGTTCAAGTGTCATCGTTACATATTATCAATCCATGCACGCATTGGAGTTTTCATAAGAAGTTATGTCTATTTAAATTTTTGAAGTGTCTATTTGTGTTCTTAAAAAGTAAAAAATGTGTGCTTGTTAATATTTATCTAGTTTTTTTATGTCAAAGTCATTTATTTCGGTTTTAATAATGTTATTTTGGTGTTTCTCTAGACTTGGATGATTGTACCGAGTATATAACGTTGAATCAGATCATGTATCTAGATATTTTGGCATAATTTGAATTGAAAAATCTTTGACTTGATCTTTTGGCAATCTAACAAGTTTTGTAATTTCTTTGTGAGTGATGGACTTATTCCCTTAACTCTATATCTTTAAAGTGGTGAGTGATATGTATCTTTAGAATAATGAGTTTATTCACATTTGTATCTCTTAGATTTTATACTTTAGATGGTAAGTGAAACACTATCATTTGTTTTTGGATGTTACATGTTCCTTTGCAATTTTCGTGCTATCCCGACATTACTATACATGGTTAATTTATTGAAATCCAGCCCCATTTTTTTCTTTTAGATTTTTGCCTCTATTGACCTCTCCATCAATCTTGTGGAGTGTTGTGTTTGTTCATGTCCTTAGAGAAGGAATGCAATGGTTAATTAATTAGCAAAGAAGGGTGGCCATCTTTTGAACATTTGATTGCTTGGACCTTTTAATTTTGATTTTCTACGTTTTAAACTCTACATCTAATTGATATCTGACTTCCTTCATCTTAAGCCAATGATTTTCAACATGCTTTTAGCTTGTGTCTCATCACCTGTATGCTGGTGGGCTACATCTTTGAGGTGATAGCACTGATGGCTTTAAGTCCTCTATTTTGAGTAGTGCGTTTTCTACTTCTGTTTCAGCCGTTATGGCCTCTTTTCTTGGCTTCTTTTATCCATCTGCAACTAGCTTTTGTTTCCTGTTTTGGCGCTTAAAACATTTAGTCTATTGGCTTCTAATAATAATAAAAATCCTTCTTTTCCTTTTTTTTTGTATTCCTTATTTTTGTAAAGATAAAGAGGATTCCGAACGTTGTCATTTTAACCATAACCTTAAGTAAGTTACTATCAAATTAATCTCTAGTTGACAATTAACTTTCTTGAAAGTTACTAGTTTGCACTAGTATCCATTATTGTCTCTAAAATTGAGATGGAAGATAATTTTGTCATATATAACAATAACATCTCCGACAGTTGTTTTAAAGCTTTTTTTTTATGGGAATTTTATAGATGTTCGTAGAGAAAATAACGATGTAGCGGATAATTTCATAAAGTTCATAGAAAAATTAAATTAGTTGTATGGTTAAAATTTTCTTTCATGAATTTATATTTTACTTAATTTGTCTACTTTATTGACTTAACAATGAAGTAAGTTAAGTTTGTTTGGTTCATGTGTAGTTTGTAATATTTTTTAAGTTATTTTTTGTTGCTTTTCTTTTTCTATTTAGCCATGTTTTTATTGGCGAAATGAGTTAATAAAATTCTTGTCTTCCATGAGATAAAATAAAAGGTTCCTAGTTGGCATTTTATTGATATAAAAATCAAGTAAAATTTCAGCTTAGTTGATCTTTTTTGAAGAGAAAAATATCACATTAGTTCTGATTTGTGTAAATTTTGGCAAAACAAAAATTAAAAGTGCATAAGAGAGTCTACAAACAAATGAAGTCCTTCTGTTCCAACTCTTCCCTCCCTTAATTCTATAGTTTTATCTTTTTCTTTTCTCTCTTTTTTTTTTTTTTTTACATGTGCATGGAAACAAATAAACTACAAGTTCAAATCTACGCTACTACTGGTAATCCTACTCATAGGCCCACTAAATCATATGCCTATAATAATAATAATAATAATAATAATAATAATAATAATAATAAGTGCTATTAAATTTCATGTATTTTTATTATGTGGGTAGCTCGTTAAGATTGGCATGAAACTTTACACACACACACATAGTTCGTTAATTAAGTGCAAGAGGAGGAAGATTTTTAAGATTGCTTTCACGTATACTACATAATTTTAAATTAATTATAATGTTTTATTCTATTTTTAACTACTCCTAAATAAAAATTAAAGTTTTGTACTTTTATCTATATATAGGAGTGTTTGTAATCCTAAACAATAAAACTGAGTTGCTGGTGGTTGAGAAAAAAAAAATGGATTGACACGTATGATAATATGATAAGTTCTATGATCCATATTTTATCTATATAATATAGATGGTTAATTTATCTTAAAATTGCCACCACTTTTAATTGAACGAGCAAGCAGTGATTCCATGCTTCCGATTGGACTGTGGAAATTCATCATATATAGAGAAGCTAATTTTGTTACGTCTGGCTTGCTAATGAGACTTCTGACTTAGAAATTGATCTTACTTGTCCTCTCAAGTAATTGTTTAAGCCTATTTTTGCAGGACTTTGTGGTTTTTCCTTCCCTAATTTGCGTCTAGCTCGTAATATTTTAGAAATTCAAGCAGGCTCTATATTGCGTCAGATTAGGCGGCTGAGACTAAAGAAAATTGCAGTCTTGCATTTAAAGCTATGTATCCATGCATTAGAATTGACATTGTTTGACTATTCAAGAAAAATCGTAGAGATGAAATTCTCTCTTGTGATCCGTTTACACTCCATAAATAATCGTAAAAATTTCAAAAAAAATTTAAAATATATTTGAAACACAAAATCAAACATTATTTTAATTGCTATAAAATGAAGCCAAGAAGTTGGCTTGTTACAAAACGTCACACCACCCAATATAGAAATCTAATTCAGCTAGAATACTACTGGACGTAAGTGATTGAGCCGCCTTCAAGTTGCCAAAATAATAAATAATAACAAGCTAGAATCAAACCTGCTGTGGGAAACCAAACTTGCTGTTCAAACAAGTTTTCGCGCAAACATTTTTGACATGTATACTGTGGTCCAGGATCCTCAACTTCAAGCCTATATAAACACATGCTTAGAGCTAGATCATGTACACCATATCTATTCATTCAAGCAGTAAGCAATAACTAAGGCAAAAATGACAGGTAACTCTCTGAAGTCTATTTTGGTGACCCTCTTCATCTTTGCTATGGTGCTGTCTCCGATACTGCCATCAGCTGAAGCAGGCCGTTTGAATCATCGAGGTGATTATTTACTTAAACGCAGCTCTCTCTCGAATTCATTTTTTGTTCATTACCAACACCTCATTTCTTATTGATCTTACGCTTGTGTGTGTGTGTGTGTAGGTCTCCAATCTGGACCAATATGTCCAGCTTGTGTATGCTGCTCACCTCCACCTCCAGGGTCCTGCTGCCCATGTTGTTCTACTCCTATTGAAACTGAATCGACAACTGGGTCTCCATGAAACTATTTACGTTCGCTTTTGATATTCATATACGTATACTGTAGGAATAAATTAGTATATGAATAGAAAGGATCAGTATCACTCTCGTTATTCTGTATTCTGTACTCCTTTGTGGAGACATATCCATGTTGTATCATAATGCACTGGCAATTTCAATAAATCAATGTCCTTATTTTAGTAAGAGTCATTTAAACCCTAACGACGGTTAACCCATTTTATTTTTTTTAATTTTGTCTTAATAATAGCGATGCTCAACTTATTATGTTATATTAGAAAGTCCTGCAAAAAAAAAAAACAAAAAAACAAAAAAACAAAAAAAACAAAAACAAAAACAAAAACAAAATACATATACGTTTCTTGTTTGGGAGGGAAAAATTACCACATGGTACCTATGTAGATCAAGACTCTTTAATTGATTGGTGGGTGCCACGATCCTAATATTGTGAGTGATTACTAATAAACTAATTTGGAAATGATTATTGGAGAACTTTAATTTGACCTTAAAATGAGTAGAAATGCTTTAGATTTACAATTGTGCATGTATTTCTTTTTATCATGAAAGAGAATTCGGATAGAAGATATTTTCTCCTATTCATATTGCTAGTTAGATTTAATCTTAATTTATGTAAGCATAAATATTATTTTTTAAATTAAATTAATCATAATAATCACCCAATTATTACCATAAAAATGAAAAACAACATTTTTAAAAAAATATCATCTTTTACTTGGAATCAATTTTGATTTACCTTTTCATAAGGAGATAATATCTCAATATACAACAAGTTAGATTAATCATATTTAAGTTTGAGACTTGCATTGAAAAAAAAAAAGGTTAATTGAAAAATTCATTTAAAACCAATATGAATATTAATCCTTACTAAAAAAATAATTGTATTAATTTATTTCTCTGGAAAAGTGATTTGTTCTATTTAATTTATATTATTTGTAGTTTTTCTAGATAGAAAGTTGTTGATAGAAAGTTGAACATAATTGATGATTGTTTTTAGATATGAATTAATGATACAATATATTAGCTAATGACTCAAAATATAATTTGTAAAATATCATTAGTTATAGCTTGAAAATCATGAATTTTATCAAGCAGTTGTACCAAAACAAGATATTAAAAGCAATTAGTATTCAATTAAAAAATATTAAAAGTTGAGCAACAAAATATACTCCTATTATCAATATCATCCCATTATTTATAACACACTCTCGTGATAGAGCTAGGCTTGTTGTTGGGCCTATAAGAGTAGCTCTTGAGATATTTGAGTTTATATTGGGACAAGTCAGTTTATCAAGAAAGTTACTCGTTTTATTGCTTTATAGATGCAAACAGTAGAGTATCTATAGGTTCATTTGAGACACCTTACCGATTATAATTAAATTATAAAAAAACTAAAAGGGAATGATGGTTGCTTATAGTTAAACCCCAACTAGAAAAAACCTAAAAGAGAATGATTATTTCTCATAGACAAACCTAAAAGTAGTATATTAATAATTATCTACTTCGTTAAATATTATGATTCTTTTTTTTACTATAAAAACATCTTCATATAAACTTGTTGATTAAAACGAAGTTTTCTTTTGAAAAGATGCATCTTCATTTTGACTTGATAGATTAAAAAAAATCTAATAAATTTTCCTACGATCTAAAATTTAAACCCAAGAATTCAATAAATTGTATGTAATTATTTATTGGATTTTCATTTCTATGTTCATGAAAGCGTGAAAAAACTTCAAATAGAAATTTGGATTTCTACTAACTGTGATCTTGGATCAAAATGTGTGGGCTTATACCTGAGACAAGATATGTGGGCTTGGTTATAGGCTTGATTATTCTTGAAAAAATAAGTCCATCATGGAATGAAAGACTCTCCAATACTTAAATCAATATGTTTATGAGAGAAAATTTAGTACGTTGTGAAAATTATCCCTTGTTTCTTGATGGCCCAAGGTTTTTATAGGCATTGGTCATGCTCATCACCTCAAGATGTAGATAGTTTCACGATTGATAAAAACATTGGTGCTTATTATTGGTTGTAGTGCCTTTATTGTTATTAGTGAAAATGTTAGTGGATGTCAACAACTTGTTAGCTAGAAATTATCATTGGTTGAGGAAGTAGATTGTTGATTTGTATGGAAAGTGATTCATGTTTTCACTGTCAACCATTAGCTAGAAAAAGTGTATACTTGTAGAGAATATATCAGTTGATCATAAAAAATATTGTGTGGGCTGTGCGATGAAAAAATATTTCGGTGTGTGCATAATGAATACTCTATTGGTGGAAAAAAAAAGTAGAAGTTGTGTGAGAAAGGAGGAGAGAGAATGTGTTAGAGAAAAAAAAGTGAAAGTGGGAAAGGAAAGAAAGAGTGAGTGGTTGATTGGGTCGAAGCCCAAATGAATCTTCATTATTTTTTATATGTCTAGTATGTGTACTGCACATGCAAGACGAGTGGGTGCACCACTGTTTTTAGGTGACACTTGCAGCCCACTCTGGCCACTTCTAGTGATATTTTAAGGTCTCATAAGTTTTGTCTCATTGATATTTTCTTAACGATATTAAATGCATCAAAATCAGAGTCTATGTGTTCTTAATGGCTTTTCCTCTCTCCTTTCTCCTTTCATTCCTCTTTCATTTCTCCTCTCTCGTGCCATTTCAGCAGTGTAGAAGAAAAAAACAACGCATTTATTTGGGTTTTAATAATGTTATTTTAGTGTTTCTCTAGCCTTGGATGATTGTTCCCAGCATATAATGTTAAATCAGATCATGTATCCCGAATTTTCGCATAATTTGAATTGAAAAATCTTTGACTTGATTTTTTTGGCAATCTACCAAGTTTTGTAACTACATTGTGAGTGATGGACTTATTCCCTTTACCTCTATATCTTTAAAGTGGTGAGTGATTTGTATATTTAAAATAGTGAGTTTATTCACATCTATATCTCTTAGACTTTTTACTTTAAGTGGTGGGTGAAACACTATCATTTGTTTTTGTGTGTTACATGTCCCTTTGCAATTTTCATACCATCCCGGCATCACTACGCATGGTTAATTTATTGAAATCCAGCCCCATTTCTTCTTCTTGATTTTTGCCTCTATTGACCTCTCAATCAATCTTTTGAAGTGTTGTGTTTGTTCATGTCCTTAGAGAAGGAATGTAATGGTTGATTAATTAGCAAGGCAAGGTGGCCATCTTTTGAACATTTGGTTGCTCGAACCTAATTTTGGTTTTCTACATTCTATAACTCTATAACTGACTTCCTTCATCTTAAACCAGTAGTTTTCGACATGTTTGTACCTTGTGTCTCATCACATGTATGCTAGTGGGCTAATCTTTAAGTTGATAGCACTGATGGCTTGAAGTTTTCTATTTTGAGTAATGTGTTTTGTGCTTCTGTTTCAATTGTTATAACATGTTTTCTTAGCTTCTTCTATCCATTTGCAACTAGCTTTTGTTCTCCATTTTGATGCTTAAAACATTTAGTCTATTGGTTTCTAATTAAAAAAAAGAGAGGCATATTTTCCTTTATTTTTGTAAGGATGAAGAGGATTTTGAACATTGTCATTTTAACCATAACCTTGAGTCATTTACCATCAGATTAATCTCTAGTTGACAATTAACTTGATTGAAAGTTACTAGTTGGCACTAGTATCCATTATTGTCTCTAAAGTTGAGATGGAAGTGCTCTTAGCTGGTTAAGCATAATATATAACAAGTTAATTTTATCATATATAACAATAACATCTCCAACAGTTGTCTTTAAAGCTTTTTTTTCCTGAGAATTTTATAGATGTTCATAGAGAAAATAACCATGTAGCAGGTAATTTGACCAAGTTCACAGAAAAATTGAATTAGTTGCATGGTTATAATTTTCTTTCATGAGTTTATATTTTGCTTGATTTGTCTACTTTATTGACTTAACAATGAAGTTAAGTTTGTTTGGTTCATATGTAGTTTGTAATTTTTTTGAGTTATTTTTTGTTACTTTTCTTCTTTGTTTAGCCATGATTTTATTCGCTAAATGAGTTAATAAAATTCTTATCTTCCATAAAATAAAATAAAAAGTTATTGGTTGGCATTTTATTTTATTGATATAAAAATCAAGCAAAATTTCAGCTTAATTGATCTTCTTTAGAGAAAACAATATC
>Ga0325405_1001678_pt1 | contig 22605 bp, 10 predicted proteins | sample PopdelMetagenome_21_FD_205663 | JGI IMG/M metagenome (GOLD analysis project Ga0325405, IMG submission 205663) | Populus deltoides microbial communities from Bellville, Georgia, United States - Xylem-Control-R2 | ecosystem: Host-associated > Plants > Phyllosphere > Stem > Wood/Secondary xylem...
TTAAAGATATATTATATTATTAAACTTGTTATTATAAAACATGCTTTAGTTAGGGAATTTAACGATACTTTAGTGCAATACGATGATATAAAGCCTTAATGAGAATGCACTTTTAAGTACTAATCATCTACGCGTGCATGGTAGAATAAAGATCTATGTGCTAAGCTAGTGACACACTTTAGCACTAGCATACGCGCCAAGAAAAGATCCATGAAATTATTTGGTGTTACCTACCAAGAGAGTGAGTCTACACGGAGAAATTTAAAGAGGTTCAATGAGGAGATGTTCAAGATAGAAAAATTGCTTGAGTCAGTAGCTTTAGAAGCCTTGATAAGAGAGGTAAGGGAATATACCTTCTATAGAAAACTTAATGCCTTACCAGACAGAAGTTTGCTCAAGATGAAACAAGTCATGAAAATCACATAAGGGTGGAAGAGGCTAATTTGCTATAACATGGGCCCCTTTCTTATTACATGGACAACCAATAACCTTTCAAGTGAAATCATTCTCCTAGTATAAATGAAAGCTTGAGGAAGAACCTCAAGGGATCAACTTACGGTCATTTGGTGTATCATAAAGATTACTCATTTAAAGTTATAAAAACAGTTAAAACAAACACATTGACGCCACCTCCAAGATATGCTACTCAGAATCTTTCTTGTACCTATCACTCGGATTACCTTAAGATACATAATCCTCAATATGAATGTAAGTTTATTTTTAAAATAAAATAATGTATCTCTGACATACATTCCCTAACTATAGATCACTAATGGGGGCTTGCAGTCACTTTTTTTAAAGGGAATTGACTTAGTCTCCCTAGAGCAATACCCTCATAATCACCAGGGGTTAATTCGAGATCCCCTATTCTCCAAGTGATGCTTAGAGGGCCTCTCACCAATTCATCAAGGGTTGATCTAAGATCCTCTATTCTCTAGGTAATGCCTTCACCAATTCATCAAGGGTTGATCTTAGATCCTCTATTATCTAGGTAATGCCTAGAGGTCTCTTACCAATTCTCTAAGGGTTGATTTGGAATGCCCCATTCTTCAAGTGATGCCTATGGACCTCTCACCAATTTGTTAAAGGTTGATATGAGATCCTTCATTCTCCAGGTGATGCCTAGAGACCTCTCACCAATTCATCAAGGGTTGATCCAGGATCCTCCATTCTTCTGGTGATGTCCAAGGGCCTTTCACCAATTTGTCAGGGGTTGATCTTGGATCCCACACTCTCTAGTGTAGTATCAGACTGGCATATTCTTCAAATGATGCTAAAAGGCTCTTACTAATTCGTCAAGGGTTGATCTTGGATCTCTATTCTCCAATGCAGTCTCAAACTAGCACCACCTTCTAGTAGGAGGCTCTCATGTTTTATGCCATCATAGAGAGGTTAAATGTATTTCACACACCATCAATTGTTCTTCAATGAAGGGCTCTCAAGTCCCCACACCATCATAAAGGAGGTTACAGGCCTTTCAAGGCGACAAACCTCTTACTTTTGGTAAGATCTTTCTTTAATTAAGAGCTTTTATGTCTCATTCCATCCTAGGAAGGCCACATACCTTTCACACTCGGTGCGACCACTCTCCAAGGGATGAACTTGGTTTTTCTAATGTAAAACCACCCTCCATGGATCTGTCCCCTTCACCCGTTATAAATCTTTCTAAGTATGAGTATCACCAAGGGTCACTCTCTTTGGGTCCCCTCAGCCCTTTAGAATTTTTTCTAAATATGAGCATCATCAGGGGTCACCCTTCTTGGGTTCCCTTCCATCTTTTAGAAATCTTTCTAAGTATGAGTATTACCAGGGGTTGCCCTCATTAGGTTCCCCTCAGCCCATTAAAATATTTACAATTTACAATAATTTTATGCCTAAGTGAACAATTAAAAAACTATAAACATTGTGGGTAAAACACCCTACATAAAAATATTATTCGCGTTCTTATATTTCTTTTGTGGACTTATTGTTCAAAAATTTTATTTTTTTCTTATTTTGGTCTTCAAATGTTTTTTGTGTGAGATTGCTTCTTTTTTAGGCCAAATTAATAAACAATTGAATCAAAATTATTGACTAAAGACAAAATTAAAAGACAGAAGACTAAAGTAGAAAAGACGCTATAAATAGGTGATGGTTTTAAAGTTCTCACAAACAGTTTAATTTAGTCTTCAAACTTTTTCAGATCATAACTCTTAGACCCCTCAATGATTTTGCAATTCAATTCTGGTACAAAAAGTTTATTTTTCTTATTTTTTAGTTCTTGGTTTGAAAGAGAAGAGAGAGAGATCATCAAATTTCAATAGTAGAGAGAGAAAATTAGTGTTGACATCAATTTTGACTACCAAAATAATCGATCTTGGTGTCAACATGTTCCATTTGGTGAGGAAAGTTCCATAAATGTGTTTTTCACCTTGAAATTTTATGTATAAAAAAACCATATCTAAGCTTGGGAAGATTTTTTATTTTGGGTTTTTGTGTGGATTTTTAGTTTTTTTAAGGTCATCTATAAGTTTGTTGAGGTTTATAGGCTCTTTTCTAGGTGTTTTGAATTAAAAAAAAAACAAATAGGTTGAAAAATGAGTTTCTATGCCAAAAAAAAATGAACCCAGATTTTTTGGGTTTTATAATGGCCAAAATATGGGGAAATTAGATGACGTGTTGTCTAAATTATTATTTTTTTGAAAAACATTTGAGGCCCATCAATTTAAAAAAAAATTAAAGGCCTACGTGCTTACTTAACTTATCAGGCCCAACAATGCTTGACCTTTTTTTTTAAGTTGATGTTTTTTTAAAAAAAAATTATATTTTGATTAATACCCCTCTATGATTTTTGTTTATATATATTTTGCAAGCCTTCTATAAATAGTGGTTTTTTTATGTATTTAATTTTTAAAAAGATTATTCTGATTCATCTATGATTTTTTTTTTGTTTTTATATAGATGAATTTTATTTTTTAAAATAAAAATATTTATTTAAGATAATATTTCTAATATATGCACCTTTGAATAAAACATATTTCTTCTATTTTTTTCAATTAGTTTTATGTATTTGTGTGTTTCTATTATCATTTGATTTAATAAAAAATTCATGTATTAAAAAAATTCATTAAATATAATCAGGTAAATGACTCGTATTGTGAAATCAAATATCTTAATCAACATTTGAGTTTTTTTAATTTTATTTTTAGATATTGTTATAATTTATTTATTTATTTATATAAATAACTCTTAATTTATTTAATTAGATACATGCATAAATATTTTAATCTACATTTAGAATTTCTTATATAAAAGAATGCTTTTAAAAAGTCCATGTATTTATTTTTTTATTAAAAAATATTCATCGCACAGCATACCACAAGTAAAATAGCTAGTGATTTCTCAAATGTTTTAGTTTTTGTTTTTTAATTGTAATAATAATATAGTAAGTAAAAAGTTCAAATGTCCTTGGCATTCCTGTTTTAAGAAAATGCATTCTTATCCGATACTCGAGTTATTTGAACTTGGGTAGTTATGAACCTAATCCTTATTCAGTCAGCCTCGATCCCAGTGCGGCTGACCACAAGTCTTGACTTTGATCATGATGTTGTTGTCTTCGACTTGGTTCAAGTCGGACCCACAGCATCTGAGACACGTACGACGGTACGAGGCTCGAGCCACCCCGAAGGATATTGGATCCAATCTTAAACCAACTGTCGGACGTGATTGTTAGCTCAACTCTCGTGAGAGAGCGGTGTAAGAAAAAGTTAAATCTTCCGATTTATAATAAGAATTAAATTTATGATACTAAATAAATATGAAAATATATAAAAAAATAATCTTGATTTCTTATATTGTTTAAAAATTCTTGTATAGAAAAGAGAAAAATTATATTGCTCATATTTTTTTTATTTTTTAAAAAGAATATTGTATTAGAAAACTGTAAAGAAGCTCTAAATTTTTTTTTTTTTCAAACTCAATTCAAATTTTTAAAAATGAAAAATTAATTTTTTAAATAAAAAGATATTGTATTTGAACAAAATAAAAAAAATATAGTTTTTTTTTATCGGATTTCAGTTTTCCAAATAATTATAACATTACTCAGTGCTTGAACGGCCCCAGTTTTGACATTCAGTTTTTTGAGAAATACCAAAAGGCCCCTGTCATTTTCCTTGTCAAACAGAAACAAAATAAGTATCATTCTAAAATAACAATAGAAAAGAAAAAAAAAAAAGGGGGGTGCCATTAATACCAGCCACGTGACAAAAACGTGTAAGCATGCGGGTGCGGTGCGCAGGGCCTTAACCTGCGCATAAACTTGCAGTGGAATAACCGCGGTAGGAGAGGAGGGAAATAAAAGGAAAGACACGAGAGAGACAGAAAGGGAGAGAAGGGAGAGAGAAATTGCGTATATCCCTCATCCATTTGGATCCACCGAGTCAAGCGACCGATTCAAAAACACCAACAACAACAACAACAACAACAGCAAAAGAGGGCTTGGGCTAAAATCACCCCAAAAGAGAACAGAGTGCGGGCGGGTGGTGTGGCAATAGCCAAAAAATGGAGAACAAGAAGGAGATTATTACAAGTCCTAGTCCTTCTCTAATACGTTACCTCTCTCATTCTTCTTTCTCTAGCCCTAGTTTTCCTTTTCTCTCTAAACTTATTATAACCTTAACCAAAGATCACCAAATCTTTCTACCTCTTTTATTTCTCTCTTCTCTCTCTTTTTTTATTCTGGTCTTCTCTTCTCTTCTCTTCTCTTCTCTTCTCTTCGCTTTCTTCTCCCTGCGCCTCCTTTCTTCTCCGGTAAGGGTCTTTGTTCTCATCTCTTTCATGGGTTTTTATTTGTTTGTGATGACCGATCAATGCATGGTTGTATTGTGTGTTTTTCTGCGTATATTGATTGATTTGTGATATTTTTTTGTGTGTTTAGCCTCTGGTTAGGATTCATGAGAATTGAGTTTAGTGTTGTCATTTGGGGTTCCTTTTGGTTTACAACTGGGCGTTTTCTTTGATTGATACGGGTTCAGCTGCTTCTATGGTGTCGACTGTTTTTATTGATGGGTCCTTTCGCTTGGTTTGATGTCACACCAATTCGTTCAGGTTTTCAATTTGCTGGGTTTTGATTTCTTATATGGTTAAATTTTGTACATTTTTTCTAATGGAGTTTCCACTATTGAGTTATTTGGTGCTTTATCTGGTATCTGCTTATCTTCTGAGGTTTTATGTTACTGGGTTTTGGGTTCTTTGATGTTTGCATTGTTGAGCTTGATGTGACCAGACTGTGTCGTTGCTAGTAATGGGTGTGGTTTTTCCATTCTATCTTTGAATTCTGCTTACTTTAGTTGGCTTTAGTTCCATGATGTATTATTGTATCTTTTGTTTTGTAATGAATTCCCTGGATGCTGTGCGTTGAATGCTTTACACTTCTATTCCCTCTTGTATCAGTTCTTCATTCTCATGGTTATTCTAATGCAATGTGAAATTAATATACGTGTTAGTTCTTTTTCAGGGTTTATCCAATATAATTTCTTTGGCTTTTGTATGTCTTTGATGTAGGGTTAACAAACCATCTTTGGAATTGTTGGTTACTTTCACTTTCCTCTATCTCGTTATCTGTGTGAAGCAGCAAAGGACTGGATAATTTTTCACCATATGGAAGTTTTGGGTCTTGCCCAGTTTGATACCATGGGAAGTGCTATAAGAAAGAAGAGGAGTCATATATCTCGCAGGCCTAAGGATTCCCAGACATTTGCAGACAATCATGATTATTCATCATTATCGCTATCACCACCATCAGATGACGGGAACAAGGGTTCTGGCTATAAGAATGCCGACAATTCTAGGAGGAAAGAATTCAATCTTAATCAATCTGTCTCCAGGGTTTTTCCAGCTACTAGGACTGAAAGCAAAAATGCGATTTATAACAGTAACTTGGGGAAAAGTGTGATTAACAATAAACGTTTTAGTGAAGGTGCTCTTGCCCCTGCAAATTGGAGAAGCGCAAGCAACCTGAAGGAATGCATGGATGTGGAGTCTAGAACTGCAAATATGTACAGTGGAAGGAATGGTGGAAGTTGGAGTTCAGAGCAGTCTGGAGTGAGTTTAGATGCTTTAGGAAACGAAAGCAAGGTTAAAAAGGTTAAGCGTAAGGTTGGTGGTGTGGCACGCACAATTAATCCGAACTCAACAACTAATGGTGTGTCTTCTACAGAAAATCCTCGATTCTCAGACACTTCCAGGTCAAGGCAGAAACTCAGTCTTCAGGTACTGTTGTCATTTTGACTCGAGTGAAATATTGTAGTCTCTTAATTGTTGCATGCATATTCATGCATTGCATTTTTTTTGTATGTACACTTTGACTGAATAACAATTTAAATTTCAATCATCTTATTTATTATATAACCTTAGGAAAAGTGCATACCTCCTAACTGTGCACCTGAAGGTTCTTATCTGTGTCTGCGGTTCAAGTTTATATGTTTATTTAACTTACAAATTACTGAATTACTGAACTTGTAATAGTACACCGGAAGGTTTCTATTGTTTTTTAAAGGTATATAAGATGAAGAACTTCCACTTAGAGTTTGCATATCTTTATAGAACTACTCGCATGGTAACTTGACCAAATCTTGATTGTTACTTGCGTTCTTTGGATCAGTTGTTGATGCCAATTTTCTGCTTGTGCACATAGATTTGTATGTGGGGTTCTTTTGGCACCCTTTATGTCCTTACTTCTATGAAACAATAACAACCTTATTAATGTGTATTATCTCAGTATCTCACCTACTAAGTATCCTCATTATTGATTAATGTCAGAATCCCTTGTAATCTCACCATTTTAAATTGTTCAATTGCAGGGGAATTTAGAGGAGGATCATTTTGTTTCAGGAAAGAGGCCTGGTTTGCAAGGAGTCCCTTGGAAGGAATTCTCTGGAAGAGGTTTTAGTCTCGGGAAAGAGGATTGTTCAATGGGGACTAGCAAAAATAATGCTGGGAAACAAGGTGATAAGCCTGAACCAGCTCGTAAGAGCAAGCGGGCCCCCAAGAGGCGTGTGCTGGATGGTGATGACGATGAGGATGATGAGATTCGGTACCTAGAGAAACTCAAGTCAAAAGTCCCAACAAGACATAAGGAAGATGATGGCAACGATGATGATGAATCAAGTAAGAAGCAACGGAAACTTTCTACCTTGGAAAACAATGGTGCTTCAAGGCTGGTTAAAGATGGGAAGAAAATATCCAGATCAGACCGAGCATCAGAGGATGAAGATAATGAGGAAGAAGAATCATTATCTAATTGTGATTTCGAAGGTAGTAAGAAGAAGCAGAAAAAGGAATCTATTGAGTCATTGACAGATGGTAAGAGGGAGATGACCTTAACCAAGCGTCAACAGGCTCTTCAGTCAAGCAAAGATGGCTCTTCTGTTCCTGATACTAACTTAATTGAGTTTCCAAATGGATTACCACCTGCACCATCAAAAAGTGAGAATTAATCACTTCCACACGTTTTTTTCTCCGTTAGAACTCTAGTTTCATAATTAATTGCAGTCTTTTCCCTTGTATTTCTCATTTTTGTTCATTCCAGAGCAAAAGGAGAAACTTACAGAAGTCGAGCAGCAATTAAAGAAAGCTGAGGCAGCTCAGAGGCGGAGATTGCAAGTTGAGAAGGCTGCGAGGGAATCTGAGGTTTGTTTGTGTTTATGCAGTTGTATTCCATATGCATATGAGAGATTCACAGAGGTAAACAAGCATTTGTCTTTTCTTATTTTTTGGGGGGATTGATTTTGTAGGCTGAGGCTATAAGAAAAATTCTTGGTCAAGATTCCAGCCGGAAAAAGCGAGAAGAGAAAATGAAGAAGCGTCTGGAAGAATTGGCACAGGTATTATCAGTTGTCTGATAAACTTCCTGCTTTGTCTTGATATAAAGCTGCAATAAGATTTCTCACATTTTCATGTTCAGGAGAAGGCTGTCAACGCCCAGATGTCGAGCACCATCAGATGGGTCATGGGTCCTACAGGGACTGTTGTGACATTTCCCAAGGATATGGGTCTCCCTAGTATTTTCGACTCTAAACCCTACAGGTTTTATTTTCTTCTGCAAATTTAAAATTCATGCTAGAACACCAAATTACCAGGTCAAACTTATGTCAACGATAGTTTACTGATAGTTTTCTCTCTTCTGCATATGCAGCTATCCTCCCCCAAGAGAGAAGTGCGCAGGCCCTTCTTGTACTAACCCGTACAAGTATCGAGATTCCAAGTCAAAGCTCCCGCTTTGCAGTCTACAGTGCTACAAGGCAATGGAGCAAGAGGCATCCTAAAACCAACTGCTGATGCTAAAGAAGTTTCTGCACAGCTCATGTCAATACATAACAAGGGGGCATTTTTTTTTTCCAGTGTAGAGGGATGATTATACAGATATGTGTGGTTCATCTGCTGTCATCTATAGCTTAAGGATTGATTAATAGAAATTTGTCTTCAATTGAAAGCAAACGATGCTACTCAGAGCGTTCAATATAATGAAATTGATGTTACTGATTAATTCCTCCACCTTTTTAAGTCCCACTACTTGAGGGCGAAATATTCTTTTGTTGAACCAAGCGGATTTTCCATGGCCCATTTGATGGTGAAGTCCTTCCGATGCAATTGGAGTAGAGAGAAATTTCTTTTTCCCAAAGAAGACGAGAATTTTAATGGTGATCGCTAACTAATGCGATTCTATTTTTAGGAGAGAGATTATTTTATTATATTATAGAAAAAAAATTAAATGGAGATGTTTTTATTATTTTTTTATGGGTTATGAAATATTTTTTTTGTACGTTTTTTTTTTTAAAGTGGGTCTTAACTAATAGGAAGTTAAAATTTTGTAAAAAAATATTCTATTTTATGTTTTTAGTAAATTTCAAGTGAATATTTTATCTTTTTTATTATTATTATTACTCTTAGGTAAATATTTCTGAAACAAAAAAAAAAAAAAAGATTTTGATAGTTCTCTTCCGAGATAAAGTCTTATCGAGGAACACTAAAAAACACTCTTCCTTTGGCTACATGGCATAACATTTAAAGCAATTTTTTTTTCTTTTTTTATCTAACTTAAAATTTTTTTAAATTTTGTTATCATTTTCATATTGAATTGATTTGAGATTGAATCCAATGGTTTGCTTAATATAAAATTCTCATAGTGTTGAGAAATAAATTTGACACTTAGTTTGGCAAAACAAGATTCAATTTTATTGATTTAAAATAATTAAAACTTTAGGGATTAAATTAGAAATTTTTCAAATCGAGTGTTGATTTGAACGAAAATAAAAAAAATTATTGACACGTGTACCACATGCGCCAGCATGTAAAGGAGGTTGTTGCCCTTTAACGGCAGATGTTGTGCCCAACAACTCCTTTTAGATGTGTCATTTCTTGATGCTGTTGGAATCATCTTAATAAGCTTTCTTCACCAATGGACCATGTTTATAGAGAATCTCTAGCAAACCATTCTTTTTTCTATTTTTTTTTCCCTCTGTTTTTCTCCCCTCTTTGATTTTGTGCCTTACTTTCTCTAAAAAAGCAAAGTGAACATATAATATTTTTACATCAAATTTTTTCTCGATTTCTTTGATTGGTATTTTTAGCCATATTTATTTTTAATTTTATCCTTTAATATTGGTTTTGTTGGGAATTCAGTTTCGTACTTTTTTTTTTGTTTTCTTTCTATGAGGCTATCCCGGTTTCATGCTCTAGGTCACATGTGAGTTTACTTGTGTTTACTTGAGTTATTTTTTTAGCTTCTTTTTGTTAATTAATTTTTTTTAATTTTATCATTCTATATTTTTTTGGTTGGGGATAGGAATTTCTACCAGGTTATTCTGTTCTCACGACTCAAGTTGTGGATTTGGCAAGCTAACCTAGTAGACTCAGGTTTTTTCTTCTTTTTTTTTAATTGCATTATTTTTTTCAATTTCTTCATTCAACATTAAATTGGTTAGGAATTAATCTTTATGATTTTTTTATTTAATTTTTATTAAGATATTTCATCATTCATTGTTTTTATGACTCGAGTTGTATGCAAGGTTAGTTAACCCGAGTTGACTAAAAATTTTTTTAATCTTTTTAAAAAAATTAATATTTTTTTTCAATTTCATTCTCCAATATTTTGTTGATTGGTATATTTTTTTTTATATATCCTTAGATTAATTAAAAATGTGTATTATATATTATTTTATTAAATTACATTTAATTTTTACTTTACAGTAAGGTTATTGGAAATCTTTTCAGAATATTGGCAAGTGTTATTATGAATGATTTTTTTTTTAAATTTAGATGATTTATCACGATTGCCTTTTTATTATCATATGATTTAATAAAGTGAACTTATTGAATCCAGTTGGATCTGTAACATCCTCAATTTATAGATGCAATTTCTAATTAATGTCTTTTTCAATAATGTCAAAAATAAGATAATTTTAAAAAAAATATATTTGCTACCCAAATTTTGACAGAGTTTCCTCATGAATTCAAGATACCAAGTTATCGACAATATAACCTGCAATATAATACTTTCTCAAGCACAATCTAACCTTTTTGGACCTTATCTTTTTTATTCAACCAAGTCAACCACATATTCTTTTCATTCACATCACCATAATAAAAAAAGACTATAGTAGAATTTTAAAATTGAATTATATTAGATTATCACACACCTTCATGTAATTTAAAGAAACGAAATAATTAAAGGAAATACATATAATAATTAAAGATTTACTAATATATTTAAACTTCTATCTTAATCAAACAAAGATGAAATTAAATTACATCTTAAATTCTTCCATTTATACAAGTATCATCATAAGTACAACCAAAATACATTAATAAGATATATTTTAGAAAGTTCCATTAGTAAAGACAAGAAGGACATTAAATATATATTTTGCTCTACTCGAGTATGTGAAGGACATGATAATTTAAATCATTCATTATTTTATAAAATTTAAACAACAACTTGAATAAATTTAAATACAAATTCATTATTTAATTTCTTTCAAAATCAACTTTGAGAATTTTACAGATCACATATTTATTCTTAAAAGCATATAAAGATTAAATGTCTCAGTCATTTGTCAAACAGATGCCACTAGCTTCACTTAGTCTAATCTATTATATCGGTCGCATGAATACAAACGCCATTACCTTCAGCTAGTCTAATATACTATCTCAGTTGCTTGATCATTTGAACACAGACGCCACTAGCTTTAGTTAGTTTAAACAAATATCATGATCGTCTAGTCACAAATGTCACTAGCCTCAACTAATCTAAACAAATATCATGGTTGTCTAGATATAGACACCACCAACCTCAATTAGTATAATTTTTTTTTTTTTGCATAATTTAGATTTACAAGAAATGATACACATTTAATGAAATTGCAGTCAATAAATCTATAAATTTCTAAAAGTGTTCAAGTGTAGAACATCTACCTGATGCATGTGCTTTAGCTGCAGTCCTCCAATGTTAAATAGATCTTATGACCTCTCATGTACCACAATTTTACAACATCTTAAACTAATATAAGAATTTCACTTAAATTTTGAATCATCATCAACAACTCCTTACACAACAATTTCATACAACGATTAAGAAATTCATAAAATTTCATATTTTGCATTTTCTTTCCCTTAATGGTCGAAACCACAACCTATTTTAATACCATGATCTATTTTCAATTCTTAATAAAAAAATCTTCCCTTACATTAATCTAACACAATTCCATCATATATTAATTTGTTCCCTCTTGGTCGACTCTATAGGTTCTATAGAACGATATGATTTTTCCTTCATGATTTCTTTCTAATTTCCCTTCAATTATAATCTACTCTATATTAATCTCTATCATCACAATAAACTTTACATTTCCCTCGAATTCCTATCATGAGCCCTAAGCCAAAATTCACAAATTTGGCATCAATTTTTTTTTCTATTGAACTTATAGAGTTAGGTTTAAAACTCCTTACCCGGTAATAAAATGAATTTTGAATGCTAAACAGTTGAATATTTTTTGCTCTTCCTCTTTCTTTTTCCTTTTTTGCTACTGCTTCTCTCTCTTGTTTTCTTTTTCTCTTTCTTGATTCTCTCTTATTTTTTCAGTTAGTGCACTTAAATCCTCACCCACTCTTTAATTGAAGCCTTAACTCTTGAATCATCCTAAGATTTTTGATGTGTAAATCTCCGATTTCTCTTTTCTCTTCCTCCCTCTCTTTAAAAATTCTAACCAACAATATATAGAGGAAGAAGAATTGAATTTCTCAATCTTTCATTTTATTTATAAAAATGTCATTAACGAGTTTCTATTTTACTTTTTTGCCCAATTGCTAAGAGTTTCTTATGACTTTCCCAAACACTAATTGTCCTAAAATTTACCCAAAGATAAAACAATATGTTAGGAGATTCTTTGTAAAATTTCATGATGATTTAACGATCAAATTGAGATTTATGCAAGTTAGCATAAAACTAGTTAATAAATAATTTTACACTAAAAATTCAAATTTTCTAGTGTCATTCTTACATGAACCTAATTAATTTCTCAAGAAAGTATTAGGTACCATTTTGTCGTTCCATGTATATTCATTTTGCATTTTCATATTTTATTTTATTTATAAGTTTATTAGCATCTCTTGGTAACGTTATTAGTTTCATTTGGGTTTATACTAAAACTTTTTCATATTTTTTTCTTTCTTTATACATTGAAGCTTATTTAAAAAATTTTCTTTCATTTACTATTTATTATAAATTTTTACAGGATTATGACTTGAGTTATGAATCGTTCTTTACTTAAAAAAATATTTTGATTTATACAGAATCTAGTTTTATATTAAAATAAGGTTTGAGTTTTAATAATTATAATTTTTATTATTGTTGTTGTTTTCATGATCTATGGAGAGTCTGCTGGGGTTGGGCTTCCAGCAAAACAAAAGAAAACTTGAGAAAGGAAAAAAAAAGTAAAAACTTCTCACATTTGCACACCAGCAAGAGAAATCCTCTTTTTTGGTCATCCGCCACCAACGACCAAGGATAAACATCTCTCTCCTCTCGAACACACTCTACCAATTCAATTCCATCTACCGCAGCATCGTCCTCCTCGAGCCCTAAACTTTTATAGGATAAAGGCGCTAATAATACTTAGCTAACTCAAAGGGGCTTCCATCTAGCACTCACTTTACACAAAGCTAAAAAAATGGCACACTCATGCCTCTCCACGTCTACCTCTCTTCTCTTCTCTCCTAACCCTTCACTCGGCTCCGCTCCCAATGCCAACCAATTTTCTTTCCCTTTTCACCCTCTCCGTTACAGGTCAACCATTGTCTTTTTTTACTAATTTTGTTTTTTCCAGAATTGAGACACGGATGTTTGCCAGTTACCCGATGGTTTTACCATTACTATTATTATTATCAGTGTTTCTGGATTAACTGAAGAGTAATAAAGGAAAAAAAATTGAATCTTTGAACTATTTTTTTGTTTTATTGGATGCTAAACCCGTATTGGAACTATCTTTTTTTTTTTTTGCTTTTTATAAAAGTAAGTTTTTAATTGCAGGTTGGATTTAAGCTCGATTGAAATACTTTGAATAATCTTTTTTTTTTTAGAATGGATAATTGCTATTAGTAAGCTAGAATTTACCTCTTGCATTTGAAAAATGTTCCATGTGTGCCGTGCTTACTTACTCAAGAAATTCAAATGTCCTCGTTTTCTACATGTACTGCAGCAAATTGAGAAAGTTAGGTAGTGATAGAAAGGCAATCCAGACGTCTTCAGTGAAGGCTGTTTACTCTGGTGAGTTTTGGGCACCTGAGAGAAGTTTGCGGCAGGGGATTTGGTCTATGAGGTGGGTAGGATTTACCCCTTTTAACTTGCTGTGTTTATTTGCTTGATGTGCTAATAAATGGAGAAGAAAATGTGGAATTGGTTTTGTAGGGAAGATTTGCAAATTCCTTCTTCGCCCTTCTTCCCTGCCTATGCAAATGGAGCTCAAGGGCAAGGACCACCTCCAATGGTGCATGAACGGTTCCAGAGTGTTATCAGTCAACTTTTTCAACATGTAAGTGAATGCATCAATCATCTTTCTTTCTCTTCTTGCTTATCATCTATCATTGAATGCTTGGCTGTTTTTATATGAGATTTGATCTTAGTGTTGTTAAAATTCCTAGAGAATTATACGCTGTGGTGGAGCTGTTGATGATGACATGGCAAACATTATTGTTGCTCAGCTTCTCTATCTCGATGCTGTTGATCCTAACAAAGTGAGTTTGGTGACTTTTCGTTGTGGCTGGCTGGTATCTTATCGGTCATTGTCAACTTCATTTCAATTTGCGTTTGCTTCTGAGCCCCCTAACAGCATTAAAGTTAATGATTTCATCCTTCCATTATTAACAGATTTTAGTCAAGTCCATGACTATAACACATGCACAAACACGAGACAAAATGAACCTGTTTTAACACTGTCCTTGATTATACGAAGAATTGAGGCAAGCAGTTTACTAACCAGGGATTGCTTTTTCTTCCAAGCAGGATATTGTTATGTATGTGAATTCTCCCGGAGGATCAGTTACAGCTGGTAATTCCTTTTCAGATTGAAATCTCCTTTTATTTGTTACCTTTTTCCAGTTTCCTGAGCATGTGAAGTAATGTTGTTTTTACTTGTTTGGAGGCTTACTATCTCTCTCTCTCTCTCTCTCTCTCTCTCTCTCTCTCTCTCTCTGTGCCTTTTTTCTGTGCTTCTTTTTTCTTAGGCATGGCAATATTTGACACAATGAGGCACATCCGACCTGATGTCTCCACTGTCTGTGTTGGACTGGCAGCTAGGTACAAGATTTACTAGTTCCCTGTTTTCTTTCTTGTCATTTATACCTTAACTGCTACACGAATCACTGATTTATAATATCTACTATATTTTTACTGTTACCTATACCTTAGTTGCTCAATGAATCATTATAGACTGAGTTCTTACTATATTTTTCCTTATACCTAAACCTTAGTTGCACAGTGAATCATTATAGACTAATGTATTGCCTCATTTATTCATCAACTATTAGAAGAACTATGTTTTATTAACAGGAGCTTAATTGAATTATGAAAAAGTAGCTTTTTCTGTCATGGGTTGGATTTAACATTTCCAACATTGCTCCTTTACGAGTCGAACAGCATTAGTTTTGAAACTTCAAAGGATTCTATATGATGTAGATTTGTCAGGCTTGCCTAAGTTTTAGGATGGGAGAAATATGTTTCAGTGAATTATATGGAATGTCAGTTGATGATCAAAGAATTATATCTGTACCGTCTCAGAAGATGCATGTGGTGAGCTGTTTTTTCTGTAATTTTACCATGGGAATAACTTAAATGTATCGTCTCAGTAATAAAACTTTAGAAACTGAATTTATCTAGGATCTCAGAACCCACCTTTTTCCATGACACAAATTAAAGCCAATATTCCTTAAGGCCTGGTAAATATTTCTGCTATTGCTTGTCCTGTGTATGAGTGTTGTATGTGGTTGTCTTTTGGATGATTATCCTCTATATCCTTAGAGTTGTAGTGTATCCTCGTAGGGATTCCATGAAGTATATGTGACTTCCCAGCATATATGAAGTCTTTTCCTTTGAATTCTATGCTGCATTTTTTCCCAATTAAGGTCTACCAATAATTGTCAAAACTTCTGCCATACTTCCTCTTACAGGCCGAGGACTCGGTATACTAAACTATCTACCTGATCTTTCTCCAGACACATTATGAACAGAGTGCTTATGGAACCACTAACATTCTGTGTTGCATGTAAAAAAAATTATTTTAAATTTAAATTCTATGAAATGGTGGGAAAGGGAAAAAAATATGCCCTTGACAATACCATTTAATTTTCACTCAGGATTCTTGATTCTATGAAATGGTGGGAAAGGGAAAAAATATGCCCTTGACAATACCATTTAATTTTCACTCAGGATTCTTGAATATTTTCCAAATTATTTTTAAATTTAAATTCTATGAAATGGTGGGAAAGGGAAAAAATATGCCCTTGACATTACCATTTAATTTTCACTCAGGATTCTTGATTCTATGAAATGGTGGGAAAGGGAAAAAATATGCCCTTGACAATACCATTTAATTTTCACTCAGGATTCTTGAATATTTTCCAAATTAATTTTAAATTTAAATTCTATGAAATGGTGGGAAAGGGAAAAAATATGCCCTTGACAATACCATTTAATTTTCACTCAGGATTCTTGAATATTTTCCATTGCTAACACTCTGTCTTATGTCGTTTGATCTCCTTTTTTTGGTTAAACAGTATGGGGGCTTTTCTGCTTAGTGCTGGGACCAAAGGTAAAATGCTCCATTGACTTGTTGACTTAAAGTTCCAATCTGTGGTTGCTGCTTCAAAATTTACTGAATATGTTTCTCTTTTACTATGTGACTGAAGGAAAAAGATACAGCTTGCCGAATTCAAGGATAATGATCCATCAGCCTCTTGGTGGAGCTCAAGGTGGGCAATCTGACATAGATATCCAGGTATGCCATCCTTTTTCTCCCAAACTTGTATTTGTTTGTGAAGCCTTTATATTATTTATCTTTAACTGATATATCCATAGTGCTTCTGATTTATAGTCGTACATGTGTCCCAGAGATGAACTAGATTTGATCCGAAATGAGTTCATGTCGCGGTATGGGACCTATTGGTTCCTGGCACAGTTTCTCATATCATTGAAACCACTTGTCTTTGGTCTGAACATCTCTTATAACATTGGCATAATTTTCAGGCAAATGAAATGTTGCATCACAAGGCAAACCTAAATGGGTATCTCGCCTACCACACTGGTCAAAGTCTTGAGAAGATCAACCAGGATACAGATCGTGATTACTTCATGAGTGCGAAAGAAGCCAAGGACTACGGGCTTATTGATGGTGTTATCTTGAATCCTCTCAAGGCTCTCCAGCCACTGGCAGCTGCGGCAGATCAACAATGACCCATCTAGCATTTAATGATCAAGCATATTGATATCCATGCGCTAGGGAATCATAGAACATGTTTTGCTGTTAGTTCAGGCAGAGCCTTTCTCCCCACACACTCTCTCATAATCTTTTACATCCTGGGCGAGTTTTAGTTGAACTAAAGCCTGAGAAAGAGATTGAACGGATAAGTGCATCTATTCCCTAGGATCTTCATCACCATTTTTATTCAGCATCATTGTTATTGTAAATGAATGGTGCTGCTTTCGCTAGAGAGCTTACAGTTGAGTTCAGACCAACTTTACCTCTAGATTCTCGCTCACGGTGCTGAGTTTGCAAGGACCAATTTGATGAGCAGTGTCTTGGATGTGGAGTCGTGCTTATTCAGCAGCGAGGCACAGCTAGTAATCCAACAAATTCTTTCAGTTGGTTATTTAGTAAACTACTCATGCCCCCGAATTATATAGCAATTTTCAAGATAGTCCTCAAAAGTTGAATAATTTTCAGTCTCGCTGTTACTATGTTTACAGTTTCAATGTTTATCGCCTTCAATCATATTACAACAAAAACACAAGGCAGAGGCAATGTAATTTGGGGGCAGTTTTAAAACTGTACCTTTTTTTTCCTTGCCTCTTCACTCGCTGCCTAGGGCACCATGTCAAAGCTCTTGAATCGTGCTGCACATTTCTGCAACAATGAAGCGGGTTGTATTTTTATTTTATGGTGGTACTAGAAACCATGGAAGATGGAGGCTAAAAGAAGGTAGGCAGAGGAGAAAATGCGAGAAAGTAAACCTACGAGCCTGAATATGAATTTTGATGTCTTACTGTGTAGGTCAGCTGGAGTAGAGGCATTCCATTACAAATTATTTTGTACTTCAACTAGGCTCCTCGAGTTCGGATTAGTCTTATATGGTATAAAGTTCATTTATAAATTGCGGCTTGTGTTTCAACTGAAAGCTGTTTACAGACAAAAGGAAAACCAAAATGGTTGCTTTTTGCCTCCAAATTTAATGAAATAATGGTATAATTACCTTAACCTCCTTTAAGAAAATCTTTTATCAGAAGAATCCATCTAATATTTTGTATCTTCTTAACAAAAAAAAAAAAAAATCTAGATAGATTAAGTTCTGACTACGAGAAAAAAGTTGGGTTTTAAAGTATTTTTTGTTCAAAAATATATTAAAATAATATATTTTTTAAAATTTATCTTCTACATTAGTATATTAAAATAATTCAAAAACATTAAAAAAAACTAATTTTAAGCGTACGATACTAACTCCAAATGTATTTTATATTATATAGACATCCATATTATTATATCTATAGTATTATACATCTTTATGTCTACAAATATTTGTATCATGTGTACAATTACATGTTTTACCCTAAACTACACATAATATATGATACAACAATTTTCCTTTTCCTTTAAAGCAAATCATATCATATAGATTGTATCTGCAGTTAATAAAATAAGTTCAGATTTTAATTTTTTATTTGAAAATCTTGTTTTGAGGTTTATAGATATAAATTAATATTTTGATGAGTTATTTAGAATACAAATTTTTTTGTAGGAGTATTTTGGTAATTATCTCAAAAATCATCACCATCTACAATGAAAAAAAAAAAAACTGTAGAATAATCTAATATTATCAATTGTGCTGTGCTCTAAGCGTTCCAGGTTTTCCTTTTTCATTGGATAAACAAATTTTTTTTCTTAGTTCTTTACACGGGCTCGCATTAAAAAATAATGATAATATTTGGTGCGGCATATCGCCTGGCCTTGCACATAAAAATTTTCCAGGTTAATTATTGGGATTTGTTTTTAAAAAAATAGCGTAGTTTATTTTAAAATTTTTTTTTGAGAAAATAATACATGTTGAAAAAGTATTTGAAAATTAATTCAATATGAACACAATTACATTTTCAAATATTATTTTTATACACAACTATTATTTGGAATAGCGATCGTGTCTCAGAATATAATATGTTTTAATATATTTTTTAACATAACTGCTATTTAAAATATCAGTTGTTTTAGTAAATGCCTTAAAATATCTATTTTTTTAATTAATTAACCTCAACAAAATCAATCAAATATTTTACAAATATCCAATGGTTAAAATATAGGATGAAAGGTCTAATAGCCAAGAAAAAAAGAGCAAATAAGGTGAAGCGGCAAGAGAAAAAAATGAGGGAAGAAAAAAAATAAAAAAGAATAGGTTACCAAGGACACATCAAGACTATTTTTGATATATCCAATACTGTTACAAAGATCTCGATAAAAGGATTCAACTAATACCAAAGGCGGTTGTAATTAACCTTAAATTAATTCCGAACAAAATCCTAACAAATTACAATTACGTTTACTAGTCTTTCAAGGTGTGATTAAAATCATCTTATCGAGATTTTTTTAATAGCAAAAAAAAAAAGAGCATGTAAGGTGAAGTGGCAAGAGAGAAAAATAAAAGAAGAAAAAAAAATAAAAAAAAGGTCATCGAGGACATACCGAGACTATTTTCGACGTATCTGATATCGTTAGAAAGATCTCAATGAAACGATTCAACTACACATTGAAAGAATATCAAAAGAGATCATAATTAACCATAAATTAACTTCGAACAAAACCATAACAAATTACAATTACGTTCAGCGGTATTTCAATATATGATTAAAATTATTTTATCAAGATTTTTTTAATAGTATTGAACATGTCAAAAATAAAAGTCCGATAACCCATTCTTTCTTAGTTATTGAATTTCAAATCTCATTTTTTATCTATTAAATCTTTATAAAAATTTTAGTTAATTTTTTATATAAGTTAATTAAATTGTGAGGTATGTAGTTTCTAAAACAGTTATTATTCCCGACAATAATTACATTAAACTTTTATTCGCAACAGCAATCATGATATAAAATACCCCAATTATTGATGCACATTACGTCCCTCTGGCTTTTTCCTGGTGTAAATGACTTGCCTCCACGAGTACTAAATGAGGTATGATAATATTTGACAAGTTTAGGCGTTTTTGGAGGCTTATGCCACTCCTTTCCCCGGCAAAAGACATGTATCTGAAGGCTTGGCCTTGTCTACCAGCAGGATCTACAACAGCTGACACGCCCGAAAACACAAAGCACCATTATTTTTTTTTAAAAAGAGCGATGCTGGCTGGTATTCCTCAATCAAGCTGAACAGTAAGTTACTTCCAAAAAGGCCAAACATCTCTTTCACCAAAGCAACCACTCACCCCAAAAAGCAAATTGAGAGAGAGAGAGAGAGAGAGAGAGAGACCCTTATCTCATAAAAGATCTCTGAGCACTCACTTGTGAACCTCGTGCCTTCTTTAATTTAAAACACAGAAATATGCTCACAACTCTCTCCTCTTCCACTCTGAAAAATGTGGGTTTCTCGTCTATCAAAGAGCATATAGTCTCAATCTCAAGAAACCTGATAAAAGATGATGTATCTCTCCACTACCTTCTGTTAGTGTGCGCAACTTTAGTACCACTTTACTCGTTTGGTGAAAGTAAAGAAGAGAAACTACAAGTAACAACTACTCCTAGCAGTGCCCTATACATGGACATTTTAATAACATTTTTCAAGGCAGGATGCCCCGAGAGGCCAAGAAAAAAAAAACTAGAATCAAGAAGGGACAACAGGAATCCTTTCATCGAAAAAACTGCCCCTCGTGAAGCTAGTGAAAGACGAAGATGTGGGGTAGCTCTTCTAGTTCATCAAAGAAGTCGTTGTTCTCTTCTGGTTTGGGTGCTGAAAATGTCATCAGTCTGGAGCAACTGATGGGCTCCTCATCCAAGACAATACCCAATGTATCATGACTTTTCTCTGGGTTCTCAGCGAAAGGATCTGCTTCTTGGCTGATCATGATATCTTGAGAAATTCTTATTGGGGATTGTAAGTAGTGAAAACTGTTACCTTCACTGGCATTTTCATCAGCGCTTGGCACAATGGGGTGGCCATGCTCTTCTTCTGTTTCTTCTTCTGGCTTTTCTTGTTTGGGAGTTGTGGGATGATCTACATGACCAGTCGGAGGGGTTTTGGGATCTTTTGACTGTTGGTTCAGGCTGGATTCGTGGAGATCCGGACCTGGATGGTTGTGATTTGAGGTGTAAGTGATGATGAGTACTGAAGCATCTGTCCTGCATCTCTCCACTTGTTTCTTGGCTGAACAGCCCTTTGATGTACTGCACCTGTAATAGCCCCTGCATGGCAGGAAAACCAATGACAGCTGATAAGTACTCTTGTTTTGTACAGGGAAAATAATCATGGAGAAATTACAGTGACAGAAAAAGGCAGTCTTTTGGAACATTTACACAAAATCCAGTGGATCCAGGGGGGTGGGGGGTTCACTTTCCAACTCCAAAATGTCAGCTGATAAAGTAACCTTAGAAAAGAAGTATGATCTACTGTAATTTTAAGAAGGGGGGGGGGGGGTGTTAAACCATGAATTAAGATATATAGTGAGGAGAAAAGAGACTTGATCCAAAATGAAAGAAGATGATAAACCTTGGATGAGGAGATCCTTTAATAGGCTTTTGCCCATATTTCCTCCAAGACCAGAAATCAGAAGGCGGTCCTTCATTCTTTAATTTCCCAGCATTTTTTCCAATCCTCACTCTAACAACTGTCTTCTCAACCACCTTCCTACAAAATGAGCTCGATGTTTCAAGAATGATTTTTTGGGCACATAAAGGAGAAGACTTGGCAGAAACATGCCTCTCAATCAACTAGCTAGCTTTTCAAAATGAAACTATACTTAACAAGAGTGTAAAAGAAAACAAAAGCAAGAAAAATGAGCACCAACCTACCTTCTTTTGGATGTCTGAATTTCTTGGGTGTGTTCCGAAACATTAGAGTCCAATTTTCTAGATGGAGAACCATCCATGACTCAGTTTTTCTGCTATGCTGCTTCTAACTAGGTTATGCCAAGAAAAAAATGCCTTGATGAAACACAGAATTGCTCTGAATATTAACTTGGAGAAGTCAGTGAAAAAGAAAAGAAGAAGATCAAGATCATACTCTAACCCAATTGATTGAGAGATAGAGAGAGAGAGAGAGAGAGAGAGGAAACAGGGAGCTGGCAATAGATGACAAGAACCTCAAGTTGCTTTTTCTCAGTTTTCTTTTCACACATTCAAGACAAACAACCATTCATTTATCAGCACTATCCTCAGCTCGCAATAAAATAAATCCACCCACACAACTGCACACATAAATGTGAAGATAGGTGCCTCATATGGGAAAAAATATTCTGGCCCCTTCCCTCCCTCCCTCCCTCCACTTGATTGGCTGGAAGAAGAGTGGGGCCCTCCTCTATGTCCATACACATTCTGGAGCTGCCATGTGGAAATTATTATGGTCCGCATGCCATGTAAGAAACTCGCTCCTTCTTCTTCTTCTTCTGTTTTTTTTTTTTTTTTATTTTTTTTTATTGTGGGTGCAGACACATTTTGGAAAACTTCCAAACATAAAAAGATGCAATGCATTTGGTTATTAATGGATATGGTAAGGTGACAGTGTCATTGCATCATGTTTCCAACAAGCAACCTTCCTTGGTTAACCATATTAATATATACATATATGGATTTTATTTTTTTGAAAAATCGCATAGTTTGCTAAA
>Ga0325405_1001679_pt1 | contig 22601 bp, 12 predicted proteins | sample PopdelMetagenome_21_FD_205663 | JGI IMG/M metagenome (GOLD analysis project Ga0325405, IMG submission 205663) | Populus deltoides microbial communities from Bellville, Georgia, United States - Xylem-Control-R2 | ecosystem: Host-associated > Plants > Phyllosphere > Stem > Wood/Secondary xylem...
TTTCTAAAATGGTATTACCCATCAAATAACTGCTTCTTGTTCACCTTAATAAAATAACATTATATAATATAAGAACCGAACATTAAGAAATAATAATAAGAAATGCCATATTGATAAGTTGAGGAACCATGTATTTAGGGAAATTTTAACTACCAATTATATATTTAATAAAGTACATTATAAGAAGCTTGAGAGAACATCATATGAATTATACCACCATGAGACCAAGGAGACTACTGATCCATCTGCAGCGTAATTAGTTTGACGGAGAGGAAAGAAAAACCACCTTGTTGAAGTGACCTCTTAATTACGAAATGGAAATTAGAATCGAAAGATTGTGTGTAGGAACCCAAGAGTAGTTCCTATCAGCAAATTTTAACCATTTAATCAGGTATAAAGAATCGGATGCAACTTTTCATCTAACAAAAACATGGTTTGAAAACGCAACAGCAAGCATTGTCCAGTACTTTCAAGCAAGATTGGAGTTTTCAACAGATTGCTTCGGTGGTTCCAAGAAAAATCGACCAAGACGTTCTTCTGCCTTGTGTACCTGGAAACAGAAGTTGTTTGCTTATAGTGAAAATAGCTTTATGACGTTATAATCTTATGCATTCTTTTCAAACCTGTTCATCCCAATCAATCCTCCATGTAAGGTAGGATAGCAAAAGTGTTAGAACTACAACTCCAGTCAACAATCCAATCCACAAACCCTGTGTAAGCAGAGAAGAAAATATTGGTGAATAATAAATGCAAGTTCTACAGAGTTGGATTTTAACTAATAAACCATATCACTCGTCATGAAGTTATCAGGAAACGCCAAGGTTGCGAAATGGTCAGAAAGTGGACCATCAAATTCAATGGCTATATATGTTAAGCAGAAGATATTATAAATCTTGGCAATATCCTTCTATCATACCTTGATCTGAAGATGAGCTACATATCCAAGCACAAGCCCTATAGGCACTCCAATCACATAATAGCTTCCCAAGTTGAGAAATGCAACAGTACTCTGCACACCAGCTCCTATGGCTACGCCTGGAGAGGAATTTTAACGGTTCAGTTTACATTACACAAATGCGTGCACTTAGACCCACAAAAACAAAACACTTATTCTGATATATAGTATTTGTCTATAGAATTTAGAATGAAATACTTGCCTGAAAGTACTGGATAAATACTATTTAACAACACCGAGAACGCAAGTAGAACATGAAGTCTTGACACAGATTCTACAATTTCCTGATTACTTGTGAACAAGTATGCAATCTCGTCACTGAAGACCAAGCACAAAATCCAGAAGATAATTCCTATAATTACTGAAGTAACGAGGGCAACTTCGATAGAAAATCTTGCAGCTTTAGCATTGCCCTTTCCCAATTCATTTGATACACGCACGCTGTACAGAATGCAGCACACATGGAATTTGACTAAATATATCGATCAGTTGCTCCGAAAATGGAGACAACAGAGAGAAAAAGAGAATGAGTGGTATTCTTAATGGTTAAAGCAATACCTTGAAGCACCTAAAAACCCAAGACAAATCATAAAATCACATCCATAGATGTTGATGCTGAAACAAGAAATTAGCACTAGTCATCTTCTTTTTAATACTTAAAACTGATACAGGCCAAGCAACTGTATTGATATTTGCACAATCAATTCTTACCAAATGGAGAAAGCAGATATAGCAACAGTTGCATTCTTCATATATCCAGCTAACAAGACAAGAATAGAGGTGTACCAAAACTCTAAGCTGTTAGGTTAAAGCATACACAATTAGGGTTCCATATGTTCTGTGCTTAACATCATTAAGGATTCAAGTATATATTTAACTATTTTTTTTCTTAAAAACAATCAGCCCTGTTAAATTCCCATATGTTGAATGGAACAAAAAGAATAAAATTGTTAGAGTTCAAACTTGTAAATTACCAAATCATAACTCCGGAGGATAATGAGAGCTTTAATAGAGGTAACATATCAGCAAAGGCAGCTTTAGTAAAGCCTTTCCATGTATGAGGACACCAACCTCCAAAGATATAGACAAACTCTCCAATAACCAGCAACCAAGCTGAAATGATGAATGCACTCATGGCACCAGCAACTCCTAAACCAAGTTTGATCACAAATAACCAGGACAAAAACACATGAAGCAGAAAGGAGGAAGCGGTAAATAACCCGACAATCTTGTTTTTTTGTTGTGCTTGCAAGTACATTTGGATGGTCAAGCTCAAGACATAATAGTAGAGGATGGGAATGAACCATAGCGACATTTTCCCAGCTTCTATTGCTATATCCTCATCTTGTCCAAGTAGTTTTAATAACGGTGCTGTGAAAATGAAGAGGGGTAGCAAGATGGTTGCAGTTACACCATCAATGATCCATGATCGCTGCAAGTAAATACCCATCATGTGGTATTGTCCAGCTCCATACGCTTGGCCGCATAAGGTCTCAGTCGCGCTTGACATGCCAATCTTCCGTGAGAGAAGATTTGGAATAATTGTAAGTCAATTATTGAAATAATTGTCTTCACCATATATAGATTTGGAACAACAGATAGGTGGGAAGACATGTAAAATAGGAAAGAGACATTGGTTCATTCCTAACTTCAATACCTACAATGGACCAATAACTCTTTCTATGTGAGTTAAACCATTAAGTGAAAGTCAATGCTAATCTTGGTGTAGTTCTAAATTTTTTATGCTAATCTCATTACTAGAAAATTAACAAATACAAATAGAAATACCAACAAAAATAATTTTATCAGTAAATTATAGTGAGCGTTTTGATATAGTATGTATAGTTTGCTTGTGTGTTTACTTGTTTTATAACTTTTTCCCATAAAAATTTGTTGCATGATGTATTATTTGTACATGTTAGAGTTTGTTTGAAAATTTTAAAAATTATTTTTTTTTTGTATTTGATGAAATTGATTTTGATTTTGTAACTTAGGTGTTTTGTAATGAAATAAACAATGGCTTATATATTGAGTATGTTTTATATTTTGTCAATTTTATTGTTGAGTTAAAAATTTCGGTAAATGTGGAGGAATTTGAATTTTTATAGAAAATTAATAATGATTGAAGGGTATTATTAAAATAGATTGAATAAGTTTGAGTTAAACCAATGCTAACTAATTTATTTAGTTCACATAATTAACTAATACATGTTGTCATCAATATTCTATATAGGTTTGATATAAGTAATGGATGATCGTTCTTAGATGTATTATGTTTCACCCGAAGGGTTGCATAAGATGGAGTATTGTAATGAGGTTAAGGGTTTTATTAATTATACACTATGTAATCTGATAAATATTAGTGGAGGTGGTATTAGATGTCCATATAAGAGATGCAAAAATAAAAAGTTTCTCGATCTAGATGTTGTTATGATGAATCTTCTACAAAAAAAAAAGGGTTGAAGGAGAAATACTTGTGTTGGCTTACACATAGAGAACCATATATTCCTTACAAGACCATGATAGAAATGATGGTAGGGTGAACTTCTAGTAATAGTAACGTGCATGGAGTTGTAGATGATAATAATAATTCTTACAAGAGTATGATTATAGATGCAATGAGAATGAATTAGAGTTATGCATGTGAATGTTCAATCATAGATGAAAAACCAAATATAGACATGGCCATGTCTTTTGATCTTTTGAAAGACTCTGACAAACCATTATGGGATGGGGGCACAAATCACTGTAAATTATCGTTCGTTGTACAAGTGTTCATCATTAAGTCAGATCATGGGCTGAGTAAGACCAGTTACAACATAATCGTCGAATGGACGGGAAACATTTTACCTGAAGAGAATAGGCTGAAAAAGAACTTCTATGTTGCTTAATCCATGATGAAACCCCTTAGCTTAGGATACCAGAAAATTAACATGTGTCAAAACTTATGCATGTTGTACTATCTTGAAAATACATACTTGGTGTAAAACATATGGGTATGCTCGTTATAAACCCAGAACTGGCAAGGGAAGGACTCTAACGTACATAGAAAACTTAGATACTTTCCAATTACTCCTAGTCTACAAAGGTTATTCATGTTTCCAAAGATTGTTGAGCACATGACATGACATCATTGACATGATACGGTGGATGGAGTCATGGTTCACTCTTTTGATGATGAAGCCTAAAAACATTTTAATAGGGCATATCTTCAGTTCTTAATGGAATCATGGAATGTACATCTTGAGTTATGTATAGATGAATTAAATCCATTCAGGTCATTTGCTACTTCTTATTCTTGTTGGCCGGTGACACTCACAGTTTAAACTTGCCACTAGGAATGTGTATGAGTTTGAAGTTCATGTTTTTATCTACGGTCATACCCAGTCCTAATAGTTAAGGTCGGAATATAGATGTTTGTTTTTGATCATTGATTGATGAGATGAAATAGTTGTGGTTATCCAGAACTTTGACTTATGATGTCTCAAGAAAACATAATTTTTAGATGAAGGTTGTTTTGATATGGACTATAAATGATTTTCCTATGTATTAGGTGGTTTCTGGTTAGAACATGCATGGAAAATTAGCATGTCCATATATACTGTATGGAAAATTACAAGGTCTTTATCTTAATAAATGGTGGTAAATTGTCTTTTTTTGATTGCCACCGGTGGTTTTTACCAACTGATCATAAGTACAGAAAGAAAAAAAAAGGGACTTGTTTGTTGGTAGAGTTGAAAAAGATGTTGTACTACTGGTAGCGTCAAGTGAAGAATTGTATGACATGGTATCGCAGTATGATGATAATGTGTTTGATTTTCAATCTGGCAAGCAGAAGTTTCCTGGTTTTGGTGTGACCCATAACTTGATAAAACAAAGTATTTTTTGAGAGCTTCCTTATTAGAAGACTAATCTCCTCCACTATAATCTTGATATCATGCATATTAAAAAGAACATATTTGAAAACATTTTTAATATGGTGATGGATGTAAAAGGGAAAATATAGGACAACATGAAAGCTATAATAAATATATCTTTGTTTTGTCACCGTAAGAATATAAAGTTTATTTATGATGGTTCACAAGTCATAAAACTCAAAGCTAACTTCATCTTAGATAAGAATGCACAATTACTTATCTACCAAGAGCTTAAGAGTATGTATATTCCTGATGGACATGCTTCAAACATATCAAGATTGCTGAATTAAGAGGATTGTAGATTGTATGGAATGAAGAATCATGATTGCCACATGTTTATGCAAACACTTATTCCACTTGCTTATTTGGATTTATTGCTAAAAGTGATATGAAATGCATTTACAAAGATCAATAACTTTTTTATTATTGCTAAAAGTGATTTTAACAATATTTATTTTTTAAGTTGTTATGTTTTTCGAATTAGCTGATTTTATTTTAATATTATACAATATAAAAGATCATTAATTTTTAATATTAACAATATAGCAACTATATTTTAATTTTTCGCCGTGTTTATCACGTATCAATGGTGAAAGTATCTCAAAACAATTGGCCACCTTATCATCGCTCCTATGGCTATATCCGCATTAGCATGCATGTAAGAATGTGCATTAGCAACATAAGACTATTTAATCTGAGATTTCTTTAATTTGTTGAATTACTGCTACTAGGGGTGTTTGAGAGTAAATTTTAATCTGTTTTTTTATTAAAATTTAATTTTTTTTGTTTTAAATTATTTTTTTAGTATTTTTTGACTATTTTGGTGTGCTGATGTCAAAAATAAATTTTACATTAAGAAATGTTTTTCTTAGTACACAAAAAAAATGTTGAAGGGTCTACCATCCATTATACATCCAAATCAATTATGTGAAGGATGTTTAATGGGCAAACAATTTCACAAGAGTTTTTCGAAGGAGTCTACATTAAGAGTAAATGAACCCCTACAAGAAATACACGCCGATGTTTGTGGTCCTATGAAACTATGTTTATTTGGTAAAAAAATTATATTTTCTACTTTTTATTGATGATTATAGTAGAAAGACTTGGGTATACTTCTTAAAAGAAAAGTTTAATGTGTTTAGTTGTTTTAATAAGTTTAAAACATTAGTTGAAAAAGAAATTGGTTATTCTATAAAATCATTTAGGATGAATAATAAGGGTGAATTTTGTTCTAATGATTTTAATGAGTTTTGTAAAGATCATGGCATAAAGAGACTCCTAACAATGCTTAGATCCCCATAATAAAATGACGTGGTAGAGAGAAATAATATAAGCATCCTCAATATGACGAGAAATATACTCAAAACCAAGAAGATACCTAAAGAGTTTTGGGCTGAAGTTGTAGATTGTGCTATTTACTTGTCAAATAGATGTCTTACTAAAAACTTGAATGACATGACTCATCTTCTTTTCCAACAAGGAGTTTGTTCTCAAGGAGAAAATTAAAAAAAATATTTTTTTTAGTATTTTTTGACTATTTTGGTATACTGATGTCAAAAATAAATTTTAAAAAATAAAAAAAATATTATTTTGATGCTTTTCTGAAAAAAAAACTTTAAAAAACAATCACTACTATATTTTCAAATACCCTCTTAATCTTAGTTAAAGCTATAAGAATGTTGAGAAGAGTACGTACCAATATACCATTTACAAAGCGTATCAAAATGCTCTGTTGGAGGCCAAATGCTGCAAGATCTAATTCGCTAACGTGCCCCATGAACAATTGTGTCACAACTATCATTCCAAATGAAGTCAATCGTGCCACGGTTCCAGGAAAGGCAATCCCCCATAACTTCCCGAACTCCTTCCAAACCCTCTTCTTCAGGTCATCACTGTTAAGTTCTTCCGGCGAAACAAGCCTCTCTTCCATTGAATTATCCATGATTCTGTAAGAAAGAATGCTAAAATTAATGATTTTTCAAGCTTTTTCTGGACACATCTTCACGTGAATCTTCATGTCAAGTCAGTTGCCCCAAAAATTGACGCCATACTGATGGCACGAACCAGTCTAGTCTGTCATAATTAAGTTGTAGGATATTATTATTTTTGAAATAAAATTATAGGTCTAAAATGAAATCTAATTATTATTTAAGGGGGTTTCCATCATTTAATAATTTTAAATATTAAAAGATTTTAAAGAAAATTTTTACTTATTAATGGATGGAGTAAAATATAAGAAAGAATTGGCTATTTTTATATATTATAATATATCTGAAAAAATTATATAATTATTTATATAATACCGAGGATGTTTGAAATTTAAAGAAACAAATAATCTAAAAATAATTAACATTGTTAAATAAATATTTAATATAATAGTATGGATGTATTTTAAACAAAGAGAAATTAAAAAATATATAATATTTAACTTATATAAAATTTTAATTGAAGGGGTAAAATATATAAACATGCATGGTGAGGCGATGCAATAGGCTTTCATTCTCAATCCTAAGCACAAATGCCCCCGGAACTAAATACCTTAATAAACTCATTTCCAACATTAAAAATAATTTTTAAAAATCAAAATAAATATGCTAAAGAAAAATATCTTCCAAGCTAGAGCGTGAGACATATCAGTTTGAAGGGATTTCAGATCTTCTTATGTCCCAAAGGCTATATGAACAAAATATATCCAGCATCTGACATCTGAGCTTTTCTTGTGGCATTTGCAATCCGATGCGAAAAACCAGAATAAGGAGATTCAAGGTTCCACTACCACGCATGCATGCGAATCCATTCTGTTCGTTTCATATGCGAAACAGATAGTAAAGATTCTTTTTTATTACATCTATTTTTTTAAAAAAATTTGTTTTATATAAAAATGTTTAACTAACAATAATTTTTTTTTTCAGGCTATGGTTCTTGGATGCGAACTAAGACCAATGAAGCTTTTTGTAGAAACTCACATGTGAAATGATGACTGTCGGAAAAAGAATGCAGCAACTCGTGGATAACCGAGCTCAGAAGTTCATGGTAAATTGGATTTTAACAATTTTTCTTTCTTTAGTTATTATTATTTTTTTTGAATTAGCTAGCTGTTTTTTTTTCTTTCAGGAAACATATACCACTCGATTGTAGGAGAGATATGAGGACGATCTTTCGACCCATCTAAAACTCGATTCGAATTTGTGGTTAGAGGTTGAATCGTTCGGTGGACCCGATAAAAATTAGGTTTATGGTATCTCAAACATTACGGTCCAAGATTTGCGAAGGGCCCATAGTTTTTTGACTGTTGGATGCTCGCAATTAGTTTTCAACACTCAATCTCTAGAGTTCCAGGCAATTATACAACAACAAGTTGAAGCTCGGATGATTGTACGTGCTGCTGAGACATAACGACTTAGTACTGAGATGGTAAAAAACTTAGGTGATTGTACATAGAACTAAAATCAAACATGGATGGTACATGTGGTCCATTTTATCACCCCCCAGTCTCAGCAAAGACCCGCCTCCTCCTCCTTCAACCTCGTTCTTCTAGATGAATTTGATTTAAAATGATGAATTTTTAAATCTATAATAAATATTTGGTTTTTTTTTGTAATTTAATTTCTTTTAATATTTTTAAATGATAAAGTTTTATTTTTCATTATCTTAACAAATAATTCATTTCTACTATATAGGTTGTGTGATTTTCGGTATAAGACATACAAAAATATACTGCAGAAAGAGGTCTTTGAGACCGGAAACATGATGATTTGAAAGGATTTCATACATTCATACTTCTCAGAAATACAAACAATTTGGAGCTCTAATCTATAAATTGGAGCTCTAATCTAACTTTTTGTCCATATATTAGCTTTTAAATACAAATAATCGAAGTTAGGATGTTTATATTTATCTTATGGAGATTGAAATGAGTCTATTCTCAACCAAAATCTGATGTTTCGTGATTTTCTTTCTTCTCCATTTCTCCAACCATCCTCTCTCCCTAAAAGCAAGAGGGCACGAACTGTTTTGAACATTTGGCATTTTACATAGGAGGACTCAAATTAACAATGTCAAATTAAAGGATTGAAATGAATATTGAACTAAATTGACATTGGTTTGCTCTAATTAATCCTTTTAAAAAACGACATCAATTATTTTTTATAGCAGGATTACGATTTATTTTAAACAGTAACATGAACCCATTCAATTTTTAATAGAAAAAAAAATTCTATTCAGTTTTACTATTTATAATATGTTATGTTACTTTTTATTTTTTATTTAAAATCTATTCCTTTGATTTGTAATCTCTTATGAAAAATTTTCATTTAATTTTTTTTTTCCTTTGCCTTTGTTTGGACATTTTTAGTTTCTAAAACTTAATAAAATTTTTTAGGACATGATTAATTTTTCTTTTTCTAAATATAAATCAATATAGTTTATAAAAAAGTTCTTGGAATTTAAATGAAATTAGTATATTTAATATAATAGTTAAAAAAATATTGCAAATAATCAATCTATCCTAAGTTTTTGAAGAAAAAAATCTAAAAATAATTTATTAATAATGAAAAGTAAGAAGTCAAAACAAATAGGATGTGATCTATGTGTGATGCTCATGTAGTATGAAGGGCCTATAAACGAAAAAGAAATTAGAAAAAAAAAATCAGAAAAAGCAGAGTCCACATATTTTATTTATGTTTTCTTTATATCAAAATTTCTTCAAAATTGATTTTGGCTCACTCGAATTTCTACCGTAATAGATTGAAAAACATAAAGTAAATCTCTCTCTCTCCCCCTCGATATATATATATATATATATATATTGAAGATATAAATTAAGAAATTAAGCTGATCCCTTCATATCTCCATGTCCAATAAAACTACATGGGATCATAAACCAAATTAAGTAATCCTACGTCCTTGGTTTGTTCTGTGAGATAGAACAAAAGGAAAGCGCAGTAGAGAGTACTGGCAGTTGCAAACTAAGGTGTCTTGTTCTTTTCAAGTTGGTAGTGCAAACGATTAGCTGGGCACGTTTTAATGTATTCCCCACCACGTAAAAAGCTCAAAAACGACTACTACTGGAGCTAGCAGTCAGTCATTTGCTGGCTCTAATAATATCAGTCTTGTTCCAAAGGTTTGAATCTTATAATAATATCTTATTATGTGTCTTAAAATTCGGAGACCTTAATGATCTGAATGTCGCAGGATGAAGCAGAACAACGTTGTCACTACTAGTTTATGTGCACTATAAAAGGACCACATGCATTTGTATTAATGAGATGAACTATATAGTTCAGCAAAAGCTAGCAGAACAAGAATATGAAATGTTAAATAAATAAAAACAGGAAAGGGAGAGAATAATGGCAGCGTAGGAACAATGAAATTAAGCATTTACTCTTTGTAACTTGCATGCGTACCTTTTAAGTATTCTTTAAGGCTGAATTAACCGATTGAAGTTTGCTTCGAAGTTAGAGTAATGTCCACAGAGAGAGAGAGAGAGAGAGAGAGAGAGAGAGAGAGGAGAGACGTTGTGACACTTGGGGAGGAGTGCAGTGTGTCAGTGTGTCTGTTTTCTCTCTGTTCTTTCTATGGGTATTCATTTATAAGAAAAACAAAATTGGTTAATAGAAAAACAAAAGGGAGAAACGAAGAATGGTTGGTCGCTTGTTTATTGATGGAAGAATGTGTGCGAACAACCTAATCTACAACTTGTATACGCACCATTCAGAGTATCTTACTGTTGTTAAAATATAGTTTGTATATTGGATGGTTAAAGAAAGTTTTATTCTAGATTGAAAAAAAAAAAAAAGATTTTGTTATATTTTATAATGTATAGATTTTGATGTTGGAGGAAAAACTAAAATTGATAGATATGATGGTATTTGGCACATGGTACTCTTATGTAACATAAATTATTTTTATTATTAATTAATTTAAGTTAATTAATTATAATTTTAGAATTAATTAATCTAATAATTATACATGACACCCCTGTCAAATTGTTGAAATAATTTGAATGAAGAGTTTCCTTTCAAACTCTATAAATATATTGGTACAAAGAGATGTGCTTTTAAACTCTACATACACATTGATCTGAAGAGACGTGCCTCTAAACTTTACAAATATATTAGTCTAAAGGGTATTATTTTATTTATAAATACCAGTTTGATGTTGAAAGAAATCAATTTTTCTTTATAAACTCTCTATTTACATTTATTAAAAACAAAACGGAACATTTTAATAAACTTATAGAATTTGTTGCAACTTTTTTATATCTTGAAGATATATCATTTTAAGCCTGCAACAAATATAATAAAAGTAATTAATACCTTAAAAATAACAAAAAAATGATTTGCGATGTGCCAAATGTTCCTCTTGTCCTTATTAGTCCGAGTTTAAAGAAGAAGATTCTTTTTTATATATTTATATACACAAGATAGATGGTTCATGCTATATTATTGGCTAGGCTAAACTTTTTTTATTGCTAAAAAAAGATATTCAAAGCTACGAATTCAAGACGATCCAAGTTAAATTAACTAAAACTGGACATATTATATACTATTATAAACCTATGAATCTTCCTGACAATACTGACTGCTCTTCCAATTGTAATAATTTAGTGTTTGCACTTGTAAGACAAAGTACACCCAGATTTGCTCCGGGACAACAGATGACAGTCACCTTATTACAAAGGTAGATCTGGTTCTCAAAATAAGAAAAAAGTCTCAACAATGCTCTCTTCACCTGTCCTATTCTGCATACCTGGTTCATCACTAACATGAGAATATTAGCTAGCCTTTTTCTTCTTGTTTTGGTAGGAAACAGATGCGCTGCCATGTTAATTAGAATTGTCAGCTTGCTTGGATGAACTCTTGTTTTTCTTGGCTAGCACTGATCTCTTCTGAGAAGATGTGATAGACACTTGTGTGGATGATATGTTGAGAGTCAAGAATTGAAAGATGAAAACCTCTGGAAAGAATAGTAGTTGTATGTGTCTGACTAGTAGCTCCCAACTGGTAGTTGCAAACAATTAATTGCGACCGATAAAACACAGCACTTGGATCTCAAATTAATTCCAAATTTGTGGACGACATCAACCAGACTACTTTACATGGTAAAAACTTACCAATTAATCCTTGTGCTACAAAATTGGACTTCAGAAGCACTATGGTTTTGATTCCTAGGTCAACCCAAATGGAGATGGAGATTAAATCCAACTAAGATAAAATAAAACAATATTCCTGAAAAAGAAATTTGATAATAAAATGAAATAAAGAGTTTTGAAGGAAATTATTTTGTGCAAAAAAATAAAAATATCCAAGAACGTCCAGATTTGTCTAATGAATTTCCGTTATCAAGGTGACATTGTCATGATACAAACCATTTCAAATATAAATAAAAACCCAACGGATAAATAAATATTTTTTTTATTCATCTTATGAAATCTCTTTTCTACTATGTTTTAAGCATAAATAAGCATATTAAAGGTTATTTCAGAAGAATCAGGAAAGTTTGAGGACTTTGTAAAATATTTGCTATTGACGCGAATGTGAGTCTGACGTAAAATAGTAATCATTTGAATCCAAAAAAGATATAAACCTAGCTTCTAACATGTCATGAATGAAAGAATACAACTCTAATGATTGAATATTGCCACAAACCAAATCAGAAACAAAGTTTACATTATATCAAAGTCTAAATTATAGAAGAGTTGTGATAACAGTAAAATTAATTTTCAGCATAAATTTCAAGAGATTTAACTAACCTTAATAACCAGATAAAACGGAGAAGAACAATTAATCCTTATAACGGCTGTTTGTTGGCTGATTGTGGTTATTCAAGTGATTAATGGTTGCACAATCAAAGTTTCAGCTGTTTATTGGCTGATTGTATATCTTTGTTTGTTTGATTCCTACACATAATCTCCCCTCAAATCGAATTGACATCAAATGTATAATTAAGATAATTTTAATGTGTTTTAATTAAAGCGCAATGATGAAAATAGGTTTTGTTTGGAGGCTAGCAACAACAGACCCATATTTTCTAGCAATCGAATTTGCTAGAAGTTGATACCTCTAATGTTTTCTAAGGCTGAGCTAGGTGCCAAGCCAATAATGAGTCGACCGAGTCCATGCAAACCCAACTCTTCATTTTTCATTATTTGTTTTAAAATCATTTCAAAGTAATTTTTTTTAAATTAAACATTATTTATTGGTTCGTTATACAATATTAAAAAAATATTTATTATATTCTTAGGTTTTAAATTAAATTTAAACTTCATTTAAAAGTATGATACTCTTGTTTAAAAAGTTCAAATACAGTATTAAATAGTACAACATTAATTGGATTAATTTTATTCTTACTAAACAAGCTTCAAGAAACTAAAGGGTTTCCAATACATTTTTTTAACTATATATCACTATAATTTGTGTGGTATAAAAATATTTTCCATCATAAAATAGCTAGCAAACACCAATTTAAAATTAAAAAACTTTCTAACCTAATAAATTAAAGGTATGTTACATACGTATAAAGTATTCTTTTTAACACTATCACAATCTTTAGATTTACTGACATAATTTTCCGTCGGTATTTGTACTACTATTCCGTTGGTAATTAATTTAATGACGAAATCATCAACGGAAATGCTCCGTCGGTGAATCTTTCATCGGTAATTTTTTGTCCGTCGGTAATAAAAAATATTATTACCGATAAATTTACTGACAGAAAAAATGAGTGAAAAAAATATTTCATTCCGTCGGTAATTCTCTCGGAAACAAACCATATGTAATTTCGTCGGTAATTATTTAAAAATATTAAAAAAATATATTTTACAAAACTATAAAATAATTAAATTAATATTAATCAACACTCTATAATACTCAAAATGCTTGGAAAAAAGAATTTGCGTTGAAAAATAATATAGATACACAAATTAATGATACATAACATATATAAAAAAAAAAACAGAACAGTTGATTTTGATAATTAGATATATTCCATATTGACTAATTTCTATTGTAAATTAATTCATTTAACATTAAAATTTATATTGAAAAATACTATATGTGTAATTAATTTTATTCTTTACCAAACAATTATAATACATATCCACTACCAGAATTTTATATTTTACCGGCGGAATATTCCGTTAGTAGTTAAACAATGATTCTGTTAGCATGATTTTTATCGACAGGCTCATAGATATTTTGTCGATAATTTAATCATGATAGATTTATAAACAAAAAAAAAAACCACGTCAAACAAAAAAATTCACCTACTTTATTCCGACGGTATTTTCATTGGTCAATATGATATTTGACCAACAAAAAAAATTGTTTGTAATTCCATCGGTGATTTTTTAATATTTTCAACAGGTTAATTCTGTTGGTGATTAAACAATGGCAATGATATTTTTACTAATTTTTTTCTAACTCAAGAAAACAGTGGCAATGACAAAAAATATATATTTTTAAAAATATAATAAACTGTGTAGAAAATAATTAAAATAAAAATCAAATATTTATTATGCATTTAAAAGTATACTAGTTCAAATACAATTCATATAGAAGAGAGGGGCCAGAGGAGGAGGAGTAAGAGGAGGGTCTTTGTCGGGACGAGTGGGTGATAAGATGGAGCATATGTATCACCCATATGGAACTCCGAAGTTTGAGTGCTTAAAATCAATTGCGAGCATCCAATGATTGAAACACTTCGAGTCATCCATGAGTCCTCGATTGTAGTGTTTGAGATACCATTAACTCAATTTCTATCGGGTCCACCAGACGATCCTGCCTCCAATCATAGTTCAAGATGGGTTGATGGATCATACCCGGTGTTATATGTTTCCAAAAAAAAGTTAGCAAATTAAAAAAAATAACTTAAGAAAAGAAATTGTTGAAATCCTACATGTCACTAAGTACTAGGCTTGATTATCTACGAGCTGTTACACCCTTTTCTAACGGTCATCATTTGGAATATCTGTTTCAATCAAAAGCTCCGTCGATCTTGATTCACGTTCAAGAATTGTAGCCTGTAAGAGAAAACTGTTGTTAGTTAAACATATTCATATAAAATAACAATTTTTAAAAGAAATGGATGTAACAAAAAAAGAATTTTTATCATTCGCTTCGCATGAGAAACAAACGAAATAGATCCGTCGGTGTATGTGGTAATGAAATCATAAATCTACCTATTCTATTTCTTCGCACCGGATTATAACCATCGCATGAAATCCTTGAACATCACATGGTGAATATATCATGCCCATACAACCTCCGAGACGTATAGAGGTCTGTAATCCTTTCAAATCACCACGTCTTTCCATTTTGAAAGCTCTCTTTAGCATATTTTTGGTGTTTTTTTGAATATCGTACAAAAAATCATGCAACCTATATGGTAGAAATGAATTATTGGCTAATAAATAAAAAATAAAATTTTAACATTTGGATAAAACAAATATTTATTTTGATTTTAATCTTACCTAAATGCAACGTAATTCTCCCAAACCCTCTTTGCAATAGCGTTGTCAGTCCTATCCCAGTAAAGGTTTTTCCTTGCAGTTCAAATTTGTAAAACAATTTGGTTAATTAATATTAATAAACTAACCAAATTAACATAATAACAAAATTATTGAAGTTAATATTAACTCTAAACTTTTCGAATCATGCATTAATCATGGGTTTCCGTTCCAGATTTTTGAAAACCTGACTCGATTAAAACAATGACACTTACATTGATGATTTCAACATCGATGTTATCGTTTAAGCAGCCTCAACATTTGTAAACTTGAAATTGCATTCGTTAATTGAAATTAATTTCTCAAAAATAATTAATGTTCTTTATTTTTTAATAGTGCATGAGAGGAAAACAAACTTACATTAAGTGATCAGGCTTCCACTGGACAAGGTACTTTCAAGTAAGTGGAACCCGCTCTTAAAAGACCCCTCCTTAGCATGGCAGCATCATACTCAATGAGCCCGTGTCAAGAGAGGCTACTTGTGCCTATTCATAATTGATATCTAACAACTCATGGTCATCAGAAGAGCTGCTAGAAGAACTAGCAGCGATCTTGTTTGTACGGCTCGTTATTGACATTCCTCTAGACATCTACATAGATAAAAGAATTGAGATACCATAAACCATTCATATATTTTAAAAAATTTTGTAGCACCTCTCCTATACGAGAGACTACCCAATATTTGTTTACCTGCAAATACACATCAATTGAAATTTGATTGCCACAAACTTGTTGATTTTATGCAATTTCTATAGCTTCTAACTTTTCAATATAAGTTTATTTTATTTTGAGCTTTGAGACATTAACCGCTTGAACAACATCAAATTTCAATTTAAATCTTATTATTATTTCAATATTCTTAGTACAAAAAAAATTTAAATTCCATTTTTTTTTCAAATATTCCACCTAATAGATGTTACTAATATTTTATGTATACAAAAATCACAAACTAAACATCACAATCAATTCAAAAATTCAACAAAGAAACCAATTACATAAAAGAAGAACAAAAAGATTGTATTAAGAAAACATGAAAAGTTTAAGAACAAAATATTAGGCTAATTGGTTAAAAACTACCCTAGATTTTTAATCAACATGATCTTATTTCATAAACTTTGTTTAATCTAATTTGAATTTTTATTTGTTCTCCCTTTATCTATATTATGGCTCATCAGTTAAGTTTAACAATACATACACCTTTTAATTACAACATAATTTGTGGATTAAAACTCAAAAGAAAAAAAAATAAAAACTTAATTAAATTTAATAGGATGGAAGGGTGACATCAGAGAAAATAAAAAATTCTAATCAAATTAAAAAAATATTAGAAACTAATTTTTTGTTGATAAAAATTTCAAGATAATTTAACAATTAGTCAATAAATTTCTAATCTAAACTAATCTAATTAACAAATTAGGGATTTATAATTCAATAACAAAATTTCACTAAAACATCACAATCAATTCAAAAAATAATAATAAAAAAATTCCAACAACAAAATAATTCAACAAATTTTTTTAAAAAAGATAATGCAAAACAAAACAAAAAAAAAAAAGAAAATGAAAATCTTACCTCTTAATTCAGCTATGAGTGAAGCTTACATTATTACTTACAATGAAAAAACAAAAACAAGAACAAATTCACATCATGTTAAAAACAAAAGGTAACACTAAAAAGAGAAAAGAAAGACAAACCTTTGAGGCATGAAGGAGAAGATAATATAAAACGAGTTAAGGAGGAGAGAAAAAGAGAGAAAAGAGAAAAAAATTAGAGAGTGCAAAATCCCGAGATTTAAAATCAAAATAAATAAATAAATAATAATAAAGAAATCAAATAAGAAGAATATGAAAGACATAAGGAGTATGACTCCAATTGTAAAAAAAAAAAAAACAGAGAAAAGGGGCCAATGTGTAATTAGAAAGAATGTGGCTATAAATACCCCATTTCTTCCTCTTGTATGGCCGACTGCATCTAGTGAAAAAGAGGGGAGACATTGCAGAATTTTCTTTACCAATAGAGAGGAAAAAACACCAAATCTTTTAGGACTATGCAAACCTTAAAACTTTGAGTTGAGAGGACACCCATTAACAAAAAATTTAATAAAGAAACAAGTGAAGAAATTGGAAAAAAAAGGGGGAGAGGGTTGGTTGTATGCAAGAGAGAAGAGACTAAAATTCTTCAACCAAATTGAGCTGAAATTCTGAATTTTCTCAAGGTATGGACACTAGAACTAATTGTGAAAAACAATTTGACAATTGATTAGGAATCATGCATCAATTTCAGATTTTATAAATTAGGGTTCTTGAGTGAAAATTGGGGGAAGTGTAGAAATTGTTAGATGTAGTAAAGGAAGATTTAAGTGTGAATTACAAGACAAATATGATTGTATGCTTATGAGTATGTGTGTGTGTGTATTGGGTAACTCTCTCATCCCTGTTATACTTTTACTTTTAATATAGTTACTCCAACGTTGTGATATTACAAGTCCTTCATATTCATACTAGGAGTCTTCTAGTTTCTTTTGTATGAATTAGAAAGTAAATGAATGTTAATGTATTTTGTCTCTAAGTAACTATATGACTTGAAATGTAATACTACCTCCTTATATTAAATGTCGAGACATAGAATTTCATTACTATATTATACTTGTAATATTAATGTTGCTTTTCTTTGTTTAATTATGAATTTCATATGTGTTTAAATGGGCAAGGAAAATAAATACATGAGTTGTTGCGCTTGTACCTATGGATGATTGTTGTGTGGTGCAAGGTAATTATGCTATGGTATAAGAATGAGTATAAAGTGTGTGCAGGATAATTGTCGATAACTTGGGATCTCTCAGTAGGGGAAACTCTACCGAAATTTCTACAAAAATTTCGATAATCTTTAGATGAGTTCGGCAACAAAAAATTTTTCCCACATTTTTTATTGGTATGGTTGATATGCCTGATTCCGGGAATGAGAATGTTACAGAGAGAAACATGTTTGCTTTTGTAGTAAAGGAAAAGAGAAGAAAAGAAATGCTTGTCTGTTATGAAATTAAGGATTATGATATTTTAATTTGGGGTTTATTTACCGATAGATAATTAAATATTCATATTTTTAACACTTCCATCGGTGATTCTATCTGTAATATTTAATTGAAAATTTCAATTTAACAAATTTTTTTCAAAACCCCCCCAAATATCATCAACAACTTTTCAGCCCGTTGGTGATTCCATCTGTAATAAACAGTTTGAACCATTACACTCATAAATGAATATTTATATTAAGAAATGAACGATTCCAAAACTCTCAGAAAAATACCAACGGACATTAACCTTCGGTAATTCCTTCTGTACTGAACATAATGAATAGTTACATTAAGAAATCAACAGTTCCAAAACTCTCGGGAAAATACCAACTATTAGAACTAAGTATGATCAAAGATAAAAACATTTATATCCTGGCCTCATCTATATTTTGGTCAAAGACAAATATCTGTATTTTAGCCTGGATTATTAGGATTGAGTATGATCATAAATAAAAACATGAACCCCAACCTCACATACATCCTTGGTGGCAAGTTGTAAATCATGAGTATCACTATTCAACAAGAATAATGAGCAACAAATGACCCGAATGCATTGAATCCATCTATATATAACCTAAGATGTACGTTCCTTAATTCCATTAAAAACTGACAATGAACCCTATTAAAATATTTTCAAGCTTCACTATCAGATAGGTGAATCATGACTCCATCCACTGCATCATGTAAATGATGCCATGTCATGTGCTCAACAGTCTTTAGAGACATGAATAACCTTTGCAGTTTAGGAGTAATTGTGAAGTATCTAAGTTTTTTATGTGCGACAAAAGTCTTGTCCCAGTTAATTCTAGGATTATAACAAGTATGCTCACATGTTGTACACTTATTCAACTCTGTATTTTCAAGGTAGTACAACATGCAGAAGTTTGGACATATATCATTTTCTTGGTATCTGTCACGGGGTAATTTTTTGCTCCGCGAATAAACCCGTGCGGCAGCCTAATCCCTCGCTAGACTCAGCCTTCCCTCGCCAATCCCACTCGTGTTTGCCTAGTAACTAAGTGTTTCCCTCACCCGAGAGGTTTCCCCACTTTCCCAAGTTAGAAGACAAGCGGAATACACAAGAAGAATTGCACAACACAAAGCACACCAAGAATACAAGAAGAACTCTCAACCTTTATTTATCTCATCAACAAAGGATTACACAATGTGTGCTATGCACAGAATTCACATGCTACACAATCAAGCTTACACACGTTATTCCTCTCTATGCATTCCCTATCTCGTATGCTCTCTATTGCTTCGTATTGCATACATTACCAAGAGCTGCAGCCACTATTTATAGACAAGCATGTGAGCTGCAAGGCTCACCCATGATCTCCTATTTTTAAGGACATAGTGGGGCACTTTCTCCCCCATGATCTCCATGATCTTAGTGGCCTATTTTCCAGCAGGTGATGGGGCATGATCCCACGATCTCAGCAGCTTGGAGAGCCCAGTTATGCTCCCACGTTCTGCCCCCATGATGCTGCCACTTCACCCACGTTCTGCCCCCATGAGGCTGCCACTTCACCCACGTTCTGCCTGTCCACAAGGCAGTCCCAACTGCCTGTTTTGCTGCGTCAGCTGTTGAGTCATTTGTATGCCTTAGAAAGTCCTTCGTCCAAGTTTTAGATCGTGCCAAGTCGAGCCCCTGACTTGCACAAGCCGCTGTGTGCTGCCGAATTCGCATCTGCATGCAGGCTGCCAATGTCTTCGCTGCCGAATCCCTCGACAGCCCCAGTTCTCGTCTGCCTATGCCCCTGACGAGTTTTCCCGCATGGCTTGGACATTCCATCGTCAAGCCAATGTTCGCCAACAATCTGCGCTGCCGATTTTTCTTTGACGAACCTACAGCCGCACAAATCTGCGCTGCCGATTTATCCCACTGTTGGCATAGCTGCCAGCACCCTCAGGGCCTGTTTTGACCAGCCTGCCGAAGTGTGCATCCCATGCACATTTGACACTGTTACAGTATCCTAGGCCGAGGGGTTTTATCATAGATTTAGCAACATAGAAGTTCTCTTTCAACTTATTCCCCTCATGTAAAATGTTTTTTTCTCATTTAACAATTCTGTTGTAATCAGCCTTAATCAACCCATAATCTGACTTAATGGTGAACACATGTGTAACAACTGATAATTTATTGTGATTTGTGCACTCATCTCATAATGTTTTGTCAAAGTCTTCAAAAAATCAAAAAACCTGGCCACTTCTGCATTTGGTTCTTCATCTACGATTGAACATTCACCTGCATAACCCTGATTCATTCACATCGTATCCATAACCATATTCCTATAAGGATTACTATTGTCATTTATAACTCCACGCATGTTACTAGAACTAGAAGTTGACCCAACCAGACCAACGCAAATATTTCTCTGTGAATTTGTTTTTGTAAAAGTTGCATCATCACAACATTTGGATCGAGAAACTTTTTATTATTACACCTCTCACATGAATATCTAATACTACATCCACTCATATTTTTTTGGATTAAATAGTGCGTAATTAATAAAACCCTGAACCCAATATCAATAATCTATCTTGAGCAACCCTTTAGGTAAATGTCGATAAATCCATTAATGATCATCCATTATTTGTATTAAACCTATACAGAATATTGATCATTGTCGCACCCGACATCGCGGCGGCTCTAAAAAATAATTCTCTCGAATTATGGAAAAAGAACAGATTTCTGATATCTGGTTCTTTTAGGGGAAAAGGTCTTGTCTAAGGAGTCGCCACCTAGTATTACGGTCACTAGGAACCCTAACTGGTCATCAGAGATTCTATGGCTCGGGATTAGTTACGTAAAAAGGAAGATATTATCACCCTTTAAACGTTCTGCCTGAGGCAGATTGCATTGCTGGTTCTGTCTTAAATTGCTAAATGTTTATTAGTTTATGCTATGATAATTTGCTTATAACATTCCTGACTCTGGCGTCAGTGAATATTCACATAAAAGAAAAAAATATTTTTTATGCATGCGCATATCTTTTTTTATTTTTTCTAGCTAAATAAAATAAAATACAATGAATAAAAATAATATAAATTTAAACCGGTATTTTTATTCCTGACTCTGGCGTCAGTGAATAAACCAATAAATTTATATTATTTGTATTTATGCATACACATTTTTATTTTTCTATTTTTTTTTACTTTTCTGTTTTTTATTTTAATTTTTTTTAGGGCTGGGTCCAACTCAGCCCACATGGGCTGGGCTAGACCCAGCCAGCCCAGCCCGGCCACTGGCCCAAGCCAGTGGCCCGGCTGGACAAAACAACAGCACGCATGACGCGTGCGGTGCAGTAAAAGGGTTAATTATAATTCAAAGCTACCATGTCTAATGAATTAAATTGCAGAATTGGAAAGGATGAACTTACCTGGTCTGGTGCTTTATGACGAAGACGAAGCTGTGGGTGATTGGTGCACTGGTTAGGCAACGCCTTGTTTTTCCCTTCTGTCCTCCTTTCTGCCTCTGTTCTCAAAGAAAGAAAGAAATGCTCTGGTTCCTGTTACTCACAATTGCAGAAGACGGTGACAGTGTAGAAGGGCTACCCCACCAACACTGCCACTGCCTTCTCTTCTCTGTTTTGTTTTCCTTTAACTCTCCCTTCTCTCCCCAGTTTCTCTTCCTCTTTTCCCCCTGCTTGTTTTCTGGTTTTTTGTGGTCTACAGGGACGAAAGCAATGGTAAAAGCAATACCCCTCTCTGTGTAGTCTTTGTTTGGCTCGTGCTCTCTCTCGGGTTTTTGCTCTGTGTGCTGTCTTTTTTCTGTTTTTCTGGGTTTTTCGCTTTGTTTTTTTTTCTCTTGTTCTGCCTTTTTTTTTTTTTTTTTCAGTTCGTGGTCTTTTTTCTTCTTTAGCCTCCTCTGTTTCTTTAAGAAGAAACAGAGGAGCGAAAGTCTTTTTTTCTCCAGGCCCTTCTGACCTTTCGTTCTCTGGCTTTTATAGCCAGAGAACAATCCGTTTCTTCCAACCATTGATTGCAGGTGTAATGGCAGCGATAGCAGCGGCGGGCGTCCGTTGAAGAAGACGAACAGCGTATCCACAGACGGCGCCGTTTTGAAGTTTAACGATTATTTGTGTTTTGGCCCTTGAAGTTTTAAACGTTTTGTAATTAAGCCCCTAGTTCAAACTGTAATTGGCC
>Ga0325405_1001684_pt1 | contig 22582 bp, 6 predicted proteins | sample PopdelMetagenome_21_FD_205663 | JGI IMG/M metagenome (GOLD analysis project Ga0325405, IMG submission 205663) | Populus deltoides microbial communities from Bellville, Georgia, United States - Xylem-Control-R2 | ecosystem: Host-associated > Plants > Phyllosphere > Stem > Wood/Secondary xylem...
ATATTTTGAACGTGTAATAAAATTAGATAAAATATTACCAGGTATAAAATTGATATTATAGTGCGAGTGAATTTAATTCACTATATACTAGTTTTTCAGGAAAAAAAATATTGTTCACATCATAGTGGGAATAAATTTAATTTACTCTAAAACTAATTTTTTTTATATGTAAAAAAAAAAAAAAAAAAAAAGAAGAAAGTGTGTGAACAGTGCAAGTGAATTGCACTGTTCACGTGAACAGTGCAATTCACGCTTGAACAGTGTGTGCTACACTGTTCATGCTAATTAAATTTAGCGTGAACAGTGTCCACAAAGCAGCAAAATGCTGCTTCTTCCTTTCCTGCGTCTCGGACGCGAAAAATCATGGGGCCCATACACAGTAAAATGCTTTCTTTTTGTTACCAAATGGGTTGCATCTGCGTTTTAAACAAAACGCAGACGCAACCTCGTTGGCAAACGGGTTCTTAATGATGAGCAGAGATAAATCAAAAGAAGGAATTAGAAGGTTTAGAAGCTCATAGAGGAGATGGGAAAGAAAGAGGGAGGGAGAGATATAAGATTAGAAACGCTGACAGGAATTCCATGGATTAGCTGTGTCACACTGGGATATTGTAGCGATAAATTAAAATTTCTTCAATGAAAAAAAAAAAAGAACAAGAAAGAAGAAGATATCTAATATTTTTTTCTCAAGAAAAAAATATTTAATTCAAGAAGTCATAATCTAATATTATAATCACGGTAAATCCTAGCTGGTTAGTAGATATTTTACGATACAAGACGATACAAGACTAATTACGTGAAAAAAAAATATTATCACCTCTTAACTATCCTACTTGAGACAAACTGCATTGCTGATTTTGTCTAAAATTATTAAGAGTTTGTTCTCCGTTTTTTTTGTTCTTTCTATCATGTTCCTGACTTTGACGTCACTGAACAATACTTATAAATATTTCCAACTCTATCATTGCTAAATATTGCACAAACTCAAAAAAAATACGATATTTTTAACTCTGGCATTAGTAAATAAATTCACGAAACTTTGAATTTTTAATGAAGAAAAATCAATTTTTTTATGTCTTTTTCTTTTTGTTTACCCTTTTATTATTTATTTATTTTAGACAAGAATAAAAAAGCCATTGCATATTATATTTTCATTTAACAATAATGGTCTATAAATTAAGTATATAACAGAAAAAAGCAAAGAGAAAAAAAATAAAACAAAGCGCGAGAAATCTATAAATAAATCAATAAAAATCCTCAAAATTTTCAAGAATTTTCTAGTGTAAAAAAAATTTATTTAGCTAGATATCAAAAAAAATAAATACTTGAGAAAAACAGAAGTCAAACACACCCATAGCCAAAAGTAGTTTGGGCTGGCTGGGTTTGAGCCCAGACTCGATCACTCTCTTTTTTAATTGGACTAGACCTAGCAATCCAGTCCAATTACTGTTCAAACCAATAACCCGACTGGCTTTTACCTGCAAGCTCTACAGTCAAAGGTAATTAAAATGCAAGGGAGGGAACAAAGAACTTACCTCGTCTGCAAGCACTGCTGGAGGCGAAGACCAAGAGTAACACCGGCTTTGGACAACTCTCTTCTGCTCCTGCTCCACTCTTTTGTTTTTTCCTGATCCTTCTCTCGTCCTCCTCTGGTTTCCTCCTTTGCTTTCTGGGTTTTTCTCTGTTTTTGGTTTTTTCCCCTTGTGTCCTTGTTCCCGCTGTTCTCTCGGTCTCTCCTCCTCCTGCGTGTTGTCTCTGTCCTTTTTTTCTCCCCTCCTGATGGCTGCTTCATGGCTTTTTATAGGGGACTCTGTGTGGTAGTATTTTAGCCCGCCTCTTCCTTCCTGGGAGGAGGATAAGGCTTCGCTGGGTGTCATTAAGTGGCAAGGACTCGGATTTCTGGAGTCCTGCCATTGCAGGTGTCTGGGAAGGTGGTGATGGCAATCGTGGAGATCGCATTGCACGTGTGGGTGGTCTGATCAGCGATTTTTCCTTATCTTTCTCGGAAGATAAAAAAGCTCGGCAATTGTTGATGTCAATGCTTTACTCACTTGTTTCATACTAGCCTGGACCTGAACATCTCAATGATCTGGGACCAGTGAGCGACTGGACCTGAACATACTAGCCTGCCTGATGCGTTGCTATTCCATTGATGACACGTGACCAGCAACCACAGCATCTATGCGTGTAAACCCTACTGTCGTGTTTGGATATTCTCCTCGTAAACCTGGTAAATAAATGGTGCAGTTTTATAACTAGAAAAAGTTTCAAAAATAAAAATAAAAATTGTGGAACAGATACTACTACGTGTGATTCCAGCACCGGATCTTAACTGTGATCTGCAATTGTGACGCACAAATACTATAGCTGGTGTCGGATTTGTGGGCCGATATATTCATCCTGCAATCTTGACAGCAACTCATTGTATTGGGTTGAATTTGAACGCAACCTTTGACTACAGATTGTATCAGAAACAGAGTATTGTTCGATTCTTGTGAAAGAAATGGACCAACTACAAAAGATGGGATTGATGTCCCTAGATCAATTCCATTTTCCTTTGATATTCTCCACGCCTCTTTCTCTGCTACGAAGCTCCAAAGGAACCAGGATTGAGGTTAAAGTAATTGTTTTTTTTTAAAATATTTTTTTGTTTTGAAAGGTATTAAAATAATATTTTTTTATTTTTAAAATTTTATTTTTAATACAGTTTATAAAATTATTTTAAAAAATTTAAAAAAATATTTTAAAACAAAAACAAACACAACTTCAGTGATATCGGAATATATAGACTTGTATCCTTGGAACTTCTAAGCGAACACATGGATGCCAGTCATTGGCTATTAAGGATGACACGGACGAAATTGAATTTTTTTTAAGGAGGCCCAAGTCATAAAAGAGAGAAAAGGTACCAAAACAAAAGAAAAAAAAATAAAGAGAAAAAGATGAGTGTTGTGAATGAACAGAGCAATCCTTCTCAAGTTCTCACGGGCTTAAAACGGCCCGTTTTTGGTTCCACGTTGTATAAAAGGAGGCCCTGTTAGAGCTAAAGCTCCTCCATGCTAGGGAGCAGGGATTGGGTCAGGATTTTGTCCGACTCGATAAAGATACAGTAGCCGACAAGCCGACAAGCTTTTGTGCGGTGAGGTGAAGATTTTTTGGCACAGAATATCAATAAAGGATTCATTTTAAGGTTTCCTTTTGAGTCCGACCGTTGTTTTCCTTTTTCTTTTGTTTTTTACATTCCGTTGGTTGATTGGATATACTCATTAAAGTAATCTTCATGCATAAAACATAATATTTAATATGGGACAGATGGTTAATCTATTATTATTGGGGGAAAATAATAATTTATCTGTTGAATTCGCAATACCATTTTTTTTTCTGTAACAATCAAGCATTTTATTTTATATCGAGGCTTAGGTGCTTAACCTATACTCAACTATGTGTGTCCTTAATTATGTGTGCGTGTATTTGTATTTATATTTTTTAAAATATGGTTTTGTTATCGTAAATGAAAAATCTGAAACTAAAATGGAGGAATTAGAATGACATTTTAATATCGTGTATAAAATAGTAACAAAAAATCAAAATAAAACTTAGTATATTAATTCCTTGTTTTTAAAATAAAAAAAATAATGGTTACAAAATAATTCACTAATAATGGTGATAGTAAAAATAATAAAGGTGATTATATCGGTGCTGGAGAAGGATGGTGGGAACAATGATAATAATAATTAAGATATTTTAAAATAATTAATGATAGTATCATAGAAAGAGGTGGTGGTGGTAGGAAAAAAAAACGGGGATAGTGGAAAAGTGACACAGATGAAAGAGTAGCGTTATAATAATAATAATAATATATTTTATATTTTAAAAAAAATGCTATCATCTCCCTGCAATGATGATAATCAATGAAATATATCAACATAAGTTTTATTCATGAAGTTTGTGAGACTAGTAAGTTTTGAAAAGCTTAAGATTGTATTTGGTATTGTGTTATGGTTATGGTTTGAAAAAAAATATTTTATAAAAAGTATTTTTAGTTGGAGTTGGTTTAGAAAAATATATATTTGGTTAAAACTGTGGTTGAAACTGAGGTTGAGTAAAAAGTAATTTAATAATACTTTTCAAATTAAGGTTATAAAATAATTAAATATATATATATTGTTTTTAATTTAAATATTATAGATTTGACTATTGTTATTATATCATGAAATAAATAATAATTTATATAAATATTTTATATTATTCCATTAAACTATCCACAATTCCATCAAATATGAAATACATCCGACAATGACTACAGTTTTATTGGTTTTGTAAGCGCGTAATAACATTAGGTAAAATATTATCAGAAATAAAATTGGGATTGAGATCAAATTTTACAAATATTATGTTATTAAGCGATCTCCTTCTAATTTATATAGTGTTATTGAATAATATAAAACATTGATATTTTTAATAAAATATAATTAAAAATAAAAAAAAATTTCTGCATTGTTCAATATATTTTTATAGCATTGAAGCAGGTCTAGTCTTCACTATTCATATGAACGGTGAAGATATTCTCCACTATTTTCTTAAGTAAACAGTGAAGTAGAGTTCACTTTTCAAATGAGAAAACGCAGGCAGGAGAAGAACGCAGGAGAAGCAGGTAAAAATTACCTTTCATGAGCTGAGGTTCGACCTCATATTAGGTGGGACCCGTGTGAAAAAAATATGCAGTTGCATTAACCAAACACTTAAATTCAGCTTTTGCTTCCTGCCGCAGCCGCAGCCCTCACTCTTTTATTTTAACCTTCAGGTGCGGAAAGCAAATGTAGGCTATTTAATGCAAACTAAACTCTAATAACAGAGCATTCTTAATTGTTTTAAGAACTAAGGTCCAAACTACATGCTTCTTGTGTTTCAAGATTCAACGCTGACGATTTCTCCTCTTAATCCAACCATTCAAGGGAGTGCAAAATGCCACTCAGAAAACGAAGAAACGTCTTCCCATCCCCAGTTACAGTACATTATTTATCCAATCTGAGGAAGTAATTATTTGTAGCACGGATTATTGGTTTTACAGGAATCCCTTCTCCTGGAAACTCTTGATGCAGTCATCAAACATTTCTTCCAGTGTTTTGAAAGGAGGGAACCCCAACGTGGCAATCTTGGTGGTGTCCATGCTATGCGGATTGCTGTCTCCTTTCTGGCTGCTACACCTACAAATACAACGCCACATTCAATTAGATCATAGGAAGGAAGATCAACAAATGTTAAGAAGAAATCTACGTGGGATTGTTGAAATGCTAGTAAGAATACTGCTAAAAAGAAGTAAATTAACTGCATCATGTTGACTACACAGTGTAATAGACAGCCTAGCATTCTGGTTGATGCTTATTAATTAACTCACTTGTTTTCATATGGATAGGATGGATATTTGGCCCTGAGCATCTCAATGATCTCTGACCAGTGAGCTACTGAGCCTGAACATACGAGCCTGCCTGATGCTTTCTTATCCTCCATTGCTAAAATGTGAGCACCAACCACATCATCTATGTGCACAAATCCGATTGTCATGTTTGGATATTCTCCTCGCAGACCTAGGAAAAAAGTGGTGCAAGTTTTATTGGAAGAAAGAAGAAATACCGCAAAGAATAAATGTGGTATTTGAAGTGGCATCTAACCCTCCGTTGTCTTTTAACTTGGACTATATGTTAACAAAAAATTTCTAATGCTTTTGGGCCCCTATCTTTCTGTGGCTGGGATCTTTATACAAAGGAGAAGAATTATTATATACAGAAAAATATTGAAAAAGTCATTGTTTTGTAATTAGCATTTTGGATATGCATTTCATGAATGTGTAACCTGTGTTATTAGGTGCTTGCTTAAATAACAAATGAAATTCCAAAACATGCATGTAAAGGATCTTGCTGATCGTTATTTTGCTACGGAAGACAAACTAGCAGAATTTTCCAACCCTTTACAAAAAAAAACGAGCAATATCCTTTAAATATGTGTGTGTGTGTGTGTGTGTGTGTGACGTTTAACATTTTATTGCATGTACTAGAAAACAAAACCTTTAACAATGGCCAGTATCAAGAGCAAAGTGCTGGTTGGTTGTGGTGCAAGCAGCGGACCAACTACAAAGGAGGGATTAACCACCACAAGATCAATGCCATTTTCCTTCGCTGATCTCCAAGCCTCTTTCTCCCCTATAGTTTTTGCATATGCATACCAAAGCTACAAGCAAGAAAGAATTCACTAGAAAATCAGTTACTGTGAATTAAAAGGATGGATTTGATGGGGGAGGGATGAGAAATGAAAGATCGGTTGTTCCCTTTAATATTTCATGATTTTCAATAATTCCAATTTAGGTAGATTGATTTTTCTTCCTCCCTCAAATATTTATCTATTCTCCTATTGTTCATCTGATTCATACATCATGACAAACAGACCCTTAAATTGGTGAGTTGCAATGTTTATTGATGATACAAAGTAGAAAATGTTATTACATCGTAGCGTTTGCAATATTCGGGATCGCTCCAATGCGATTCGTTGAGAGGAGAAACTTGTTGGACGTCGTCACGGTATCTTATTGAAGAGCAGGAAGAGGTGAGGACAACTCGTTTCACGGTATTAGCCTTCGAACAGGAGTTCAGCACATTCAAGGTGCCATTGATACATGGATCTATCAACATTGCCTGCAAAATATTTAGCAGTAAATAAAACAAAAACAGTCAACATCACCATGGTACAACGAAATATACACCAAGATACCTTGAGTACAAAATATTTATCAATATTTCACTTTTATCCCATGCATGATTCATCATTTCTTTGTGTTATCCTTCTAGCAGTCACAAAAATTTCAAAATCATTAAACCTGCCTTTGCTAATTCGGTTCAACCCGCTTTTTTTTAATGTGAAGAAGCATTAAACTAATATTATCAGGATTTGAGAGGATAAATGAGAAGAAGATGAGAAAAGGCACAAGAAAGAGATGAAAAAAGTGAACTTTCCTAACTATTTGAACATTTGGGGTATTATAGAAACTCTTAGGAATCTATAGGGGTAATTTTACGCAAAGTTTAAACTATAACATTGGTGAATCTGAGTGAATCAACTAGGATAGAAATGAGGTTTACTCTTCATTGCGCATTTCTGGAACGATGCAGTGGCCGCGGCTGCCACTGGTAGCGTCATTTTTATGATCAGATATGCCACGTACGGTCAACAAGGAGTCTTTTTCAGACATTTGTGCCCGCGTCAAACAAGTATGGACACCCAATTTCAATTTTTAAGTCGGTTTGGTACTAAATTTTAGCACTTGATGAATATCTCTGTTGGGTTGTGACATTTACTGTCTCCGATAGCTCTATGATTTTATTTGTTTATTAACGTAAGTGTTATTATAAATTCTGAAATTAATAATTTTCTAAGTTTTCAATACCCTGATCATAATCATTGAAAAACAAATTTAAAATCTAATTAATTAAACCTTCAAGTAAAGGTAAAGGTTGATAGCTCCCTGATTTGGAGCAACGAAAAGGAAACAGACACAGCTACTAATAGGGTGGAATATAGAGATTTACCTGGATATTATCGTCGTGAGGAACAAGCACCGGTGATGCGGTATGAAACACCCCATCAACACCTTGTATAGCCTCATCAAAGCTGCCTTCTTCCAACAAATCAGCTTTGAAAATCTTCAGTCTCTCCTTGGCTCCATCAAACTCCCGAAGTAAACCAACCTTTCCAACATCGCCTGTAAAAAAAAAAAAAAAAAGTTTGGTATTTATCACTATATATATATATATAGAGTTGATGGCAAGGCATAGCATACTTGATAAAAAAAAATAAAGAAAATCTAGAATAGATTGTTTCAACCGCGTCAACAGATAAAAATCACTCCAAGTACAATGAGTACCTGGGTCTCGTACCGTGGTCCGTACACGATGGCCTTTCTCAAGCAAGGATTTGACCAAATAGGCCGCTATGAACCCTGTTCCACCTGTTACACAATATTCCGGCATCTCCTCTTCCCGTTTGCTCCCTCTTCTATAGCGTGCTGCTAACAGGGCGGACTATATAGGGTGCTCGCTCGCTCGCCTGTTAGCTACTTTTAACCTTTTTGTTCTTTTTAGGTAACACTTGGGTGGAGAAGCATGTGGGTAGATGATTCATTCATTACCTCAACTGTCTCTTTATTTATAAAAAATTGTTTTATCAACCCACTAATTGGCAAGTTGGTGGATTAGAAATTTAGACATGTTCTCCACTGAGCCAGGCAGGGTCAATATGGGCCTATTGTTTTGGTCTGGCCCAGTATAGCTAATTGGGCTTACATCCTGGTCTGACGTTCTTCTGGATAATTTGCGGGTTTTCTATAAATTATAATATTAGGTGAATACAAAATTTTTTTTCTCCTTAAAGAACAAAACATCATAAACCCTATTCATACTCCTTTTTTAAAAAAAAAAAAATTCACCTGAAATCGAGTGCGACATTCATCACAAGTCAATTTGAATCTATTAAAAACAACATTGCTTTGGGTTTTTTTTTTTTTTTAAGATAACACAATGTTGTTTGGATAAAAATATCTTTTTTAAAAAATAAAAACAATAAAATATCATTTTAATCAATAATAAAAAAATTAAATTAATCTAACAGGGTTTAACCGGTCAATTCTTAACCAAGTTTAAAACAAATCCAGCCCAAGTCATGCTACTTATCAACCTGTCATGCTAGGTTTGCTAAGTCTGCATTCATTACAAAGCATGCTCGTAGTGTATATGTAACAGGACTTGGATATATTAAAATTTTTTGATTAAAAATTATAAATTGAAATAAGTTGCATTTACAAATAAATAACATCCTTCGCGGAAAGAAAATGAAAACATCAATTGAATTTTTTTTTTTTAAATGAAATCTCATTTGTAAATTTTAAGCAATAATAAATTTTAAGCAATAATATATTTTGAAGCCTTTTTTACAATAAATTGTAAATCATGTATCGTAAAGAAGAGTAACTGGAAAAAAAAATCCCAATAAACACAGAAATAGAAGGAAAAGGGAAAAGGGAATTGAAAATGAAAAGAAAAAAAAATTAAAACGGGAAAAAAAGAAAGAAGAAAGGCGATGTTGATCGAAGAGTGGAGAGAAACGGGAATCAAATGATACAGTGTACTAGCAAAACTATGAATGAACGTGTGTACGTACACAACACAACACGTGTGATTTCACATTCAATAGACCCATAGTTGACACGCGACTAATAACAATTAGAGATGGAGCTTGATCGTGGCTGCGGTAGCTGGGAGCTGGTTGCTCCAACCCTCAAAATTAAATTCGTTTTATTAATTTATAGTAGTGAAGTGGACCGATGGCGTTGTAAATGTCAAATCCTACCTTGTCGGAGTTCAATCTAGGAAGAGAGTGGCAAGTTTTCGACACATAGATGCTGTTCTTAAGTCACATGTCTCAAACCGAATGGAGTGCCAAAAATCCTGGCAACACGTTGTTCCCAACTCAAAACGTTATCAGTCATCTTGGGATATATTACCTGAATGCAAGCTTGAAGCCACCTCTGATGGATCATCCTACTCTCAGTTGTTGTCGGAATTGGGTTTTATATTTCGTGTTGGGTCTATGTTCCTGATCATATGATTCATGTCTCAAAGTTTAAGTTGCAGAAATGGATACAAAGTTATGATGGATCGTAAAGTTAACCTGAACATCTAAAACACAAATAAATCCATTATAATTTTGGACTCCTGGAAGTCTTACGGCCCAACGTGTCCACCATCAAATTACAATCTAATGACCCAACAAGTCCACAGATTTTACCAGTAAATTGGATCTATTATATCCATAGAAACCGGAGAGTTTGCAGAGAGTTTGAACGAGAACCTGCAGGTGCTGGGCGAAGCTTCTCTCTTCCGCTTCCTTTCTGCTCTTTAACCCTTCTTTTTCTTGTTCTTCTTGTTTTTTTTTTCTCACGTTCTGTCTCTCTCTCGTCCCCTCTGTGTTTTTTTTTTCGTTCGTCCTCTCTCTGTTTTCTTGTTTTCTTTTTGCTTTTTCGTTCTCTCTGTTCTTTTCTGGCTTTAGTTCCTCTGTTTCTTTCGTTTTTTTTGCTTCTTTTCTTTCGTTTTTTTTCCTGTGTTAGTTCCTGTCTTCTGTTTTTTTTTTAATTATTATTCCTCTGTTCGTTCATTCTGTCTTCTGGTTCTCTGTGTGTGTCTCCTCTGTTTTTCTGTTTTCCGTTCCCCCTGTTTTTTCGTTCCTCTCACTCGCGTGGCCTTTCTCTGGCTTTTTATAAAGCCAGAGAATGCCATGCGATCGCCAGGCTAATGAACGGGCTCGCAGGACCGCTACAATGGTAATGGAGATGCATCGTGGGGCGCGGCGCGGCTTTTCTTCTTCCTGGTCTGGTCCGCTGAAGAAGACGAATAGTGTCCTTTGAAACGGCGCCGTTTTCCTGAGTAAAATGGCTATTTGCAATTGTGCCCCTGGATCAAATACAATTGGACCGCTGCATGTCGGATCCATGTACAAAATGGTCCTTGGATTTTAAGTTCTTGCAATTGAGACCCAACTGTCCCAAACTATAGTATTTCTTTAATTAAGCCCCTGATTTCATTAATTAAAGTAATTTCAGGTTCAATTAAGTTCCAAAACTTATTAATGTTTTCAATGTTTTACCAAATTTAATTTTAAATTTAATTTTTTTCAATTAAAACCTTAAAAACTAATTTTTCTTGCAATCAAACCCTTTAAAAACTCAATTAATCCTTCAACAAAATCTAATTAAATTCTTAAACATTTGATTTTGAACTTTTCTTCTTCAAATTAATTTTTTTTTTTAATAGAGCATTTATCAGTAAAAACATATCTTCAAATTTTTTTATTATTATTTTTGAACTTCCTTAACCAATCTTTGATTATTTTTAGGCGCACCGACATCATTTTCTATCCGCTATTATTTTTTTGGTTTTTTTAATATATATTTTTTGACTTTTGGTATTTTTTGTTTTTTTTTTAGATTCAATAATTATTTAATATACAGTCACATTTCTAATTATGTAACTCAAAACCTATCAAATCTCTCATTTAATAAAAATAAACAAATAAATGAATGCATATTATATAATATAAGGTGGGTGTGTGTGTTTGTTTATTTTAAAATTGATATTACATAATGATTCTACACATTTTTCACCGGAAAAAGAAAAAACAAGAGAAAAAGTGGCTTTATAAAGAAGAAGAAACAGCTATTTTCTAAGAAAGTTGTCTTGATGAGTCTTCATATATTTGAATTCATCTATAATCACCATTTTACTGATAGCACTACCAACTTTTTTTTTCTTAATATAAACAATAATGTTATTTGTAAGAAACTCACATTCATCACACGTTGTTTTGTTTTGACAATTCCCACCATCAAAAAAAACCTCCTCGAGTTATTTTAATTTAAAAATTTAAGTTATTAAATAATATTTCAAGATATAATTTATATTATTTTTTAATAATAAAAATAATTAAAAAAAATCAATAAATCAATAAAACTATAAGTTTTCGACATTTTTATTTTTCATATGCTCAAAACTATCGATATATTTTAAAAGTCCTCGTTATTCAATATATCAAACTTATAATGTTACATGTGAAGTTTTGATCAGTAAAATCTTAAAAAACAAAATTTATTTACAAGCTTACAGATATTTCTAACGGTAAACGAATCGTAACCATCATTGAGATTCAAATTCTATTTAGTTTAGAGTATGAAGTTCCATTTTAAAATCTTGAAATAAAGTTAGAGATTGACAAAGATCCAGTTAGAAGTTTAAATTTCACTATTTTTATTATTTTTAATTAAATTTATAAATTTAAATATAAAATGATGGTAATTTGTATAAGTTTCAAACTATTAATTAAGAAAGTTAATATAAATTCATTTAAGCTAATATCATAGCTTTCTTTTTTGAATTAAAATAGTTTGTTAAGACAGTATAATCTTTTACTCGCCAATTATAATTCGTATAAGTTATCGCAACTTTCTTTTGGTTGTCCGGTGAGAATCAATTTACGTACTGAAAAGAGGATCACCATGGGTGAGCCATGAGCATTACTCAAAAAATATGAATTGCCCGAATTACTAACCAATTCGAGCAGAAAATTTATAATCTTTTTGAAGAAAGGGTAATTTGGAGAATTTCTCAAAATTCAGGTAAAACAAAAAAACAAACAAAAAATGATTTGGGTTACCCAGATTACCCGAATTATAGTTTTTTTTTATTTGTAAAATTTTAAAAATAATATAAGGGAAAAATTAAGAAGAGATAGATAAAAAAATTAGGATAATCCAGTTTATTACCCAAATTGTTTGATCAAATAATCAAAATTTGGATCGTGTAAAGGAAAAATAATTTCGGGTAATTCATATATCAAATAAAAAAAATGATTTGGATCATAGGTTATTTTTGAGTGATTGGGATGAATATCAACGGGGGGGGGGGGGGGGGGAATCAGCATTTGTAGTAACTGTTATTTTCAAAAGTTATCTGGTTGAAATATAAGAATTATTTATTAATAATTAGTAGTATTTCTTTTGAAAAGAAAAGAAAATTAAAAGCATGCTCTACTTTGACTTTTCATTTCCTTTCTCTAACCTGGTCAGCTGTAGCTTTCAAATGTTAGGCGCTGGTTGTTAAATGATCTCGGGAAAAGGTCCCACATCATAATTTTCTCCACTTCAATTTTAATGAAAACAAATTTCGATAAAACAAATCCGCTGCCGTTGTTATATATTATTTTAACAAAAAATCCGATCTCATACTAATTAACTAATTAGATGTTAAATTAATTAGTTATTGGTTCTATAACAAACCCATCACATCAATAAAATTATCAAGCCCTGTGAATGATAATGGACGTTACATTTTATTAATATTTTCCCTTAGGAATCTTCTAATATGATAGATTGGGGAATTTAGCACAAGATTAGGTTTAAATTGGAAATTGATTAATTACAATGATCTGGGGTGTGTGTCTTCAATTTTAAAAACTTAGCATTTTCTTAATCTTTCTCTCCTTTCAATCATATAATTTTTTTAATCATTGATTTTTCTTATTATATTGAAATGTATATATAATTATGGTTGCAAAAAATAAAAAAAAAGTTAACAGCGAGCTATCTTCAACTAGTGTCAATGTCATTTTTATTTTTTTAAAAGGTCTGGATACGAACCTCTCTTTTATATATATAAAAAGTATATTTATCAAATTTTTAAAAACAATATACCAAACATAATAAAGAAAATTGCTCAAGTTTTTTTTTTTTTTTATAATGATAAGTCCTTTGGTGATTTATTTCTATTCTTTATTGAAAAATAAAATATATTAACAAAAAACTTAAAAAGAATGAGATTTTATTGTACATCTCATCACAATACACCATTCATTTCAATAATGTTTTTTTTTCTTCTTTTTTTTTCTTTTCTAATCTTTTTTTAATTTTAATTTTATTTTTTAGCATTAAATTTTCAAATGATTGAGTTTCATAAATTTTTTAATTTTTTTATGAAATTATTTCAGTTTAATGTCTCATATCATGATTTTGACTGTTATATCGAGTTGTTTTTCTTTGTTTAATTAATTTTTTTCCTCTTAATTTTATCTTTAACATTAAGTTTATTGAAAATTAAGTTACATAATTTATTTCAATTTGTTTTATGTGAGATTATTCCTATCTCACGACTCAACTTACGGGTTCGGCAGGTTAACCTGAATTAATCCGAGTTGTTTTTTTTTATGTTTTCTAATCAATTTTTTTATTTTAATTTTATCCTTCAACATTAGATTTATTGAGAATTGAAATTCATAACTTATTTAAAATTATTTTTTATTGGGTTTTTTTAATCTCATGATCCAAGTTGTTGGTTAGACATGTTAGCGCAGGTTGGCCTGAGTCACTTTTTTTTATCTTTTTTTAATTGATTTTTTTCAATCTCATCTTTCAATATTGAATTTATTGAAAATTAAACTTCATAATTTATTTTGATTTGCTTTATCAAGGATTATCATAGTCTTGTGACTTGATATGTGAATTGATAAGTTAACCCGGGTTGACTCCAATTTAATCCCAAGTGTTGTCATCTTAATATTTATAAAAAATATAATTTTAAATATTTATTTTGAGTCAAATTATATTTTTATCGATTGTTTAGGTTGTATTTGAATTCGTCAAGATAATCAGTTCACATCGGAACAATCTTTATACGATTTAGTTTTTTTTTCCTCTTGAAAAAATATTAGCAATATGTACCTAAATGTGTTTTTATGTTAAAAAAATCGATCGGACTTGTAGTGTAACGTATGCTAATAATATATTATTAGTGTAAATGTCATTACTCCATCCAATTAATATTTCTTTGAAACTTTGCTAAATAACTCAACTAATTACTAGCTAAGTACTCCATATATATCTTTTTATTTTTATATAATATAATTTCTATTTATTAAAACGAATATTAGTCATTTGATTTAAATAATACAGAACAAAACTATAATTGATTAATGAGCAAAAAGAGACGAACAAAAAAGGCATAGGACGGGAATCCTAAAAAATCCTTAATAGGTAGATGTTTAGGCTATGTTTGTTTGTTTTTTTTGAGAAATTATTTTTCAAATATTTTTGTATTTGTTTGCTATTAGAAAAATTGGTCAACAAAAAACAATTTCCAGTTAATAAAAAATTTAGCTTGGTTTCCAGAAAAGTGTTTTCCTGAAAAATTTAGACGAAAAATACTTTCTGTAAATTGTGAAAAATTTAAAAATACCATATTATTTACTGATTATATCAAATTTGGTTCTCAAACTTTTGATTGTTATATATATTTTATTTTGAATATTTATTTTTCAATTTCATCTCTTAAAATTTAATTTTTATATTAACTTTGGTCCTTATTTTTATAATTTTTATTTGCTTTTCTCTTATTATTTTTTATTGAAATTTTTTATATATCAAATCTGATCCTCATTTTTTTGATTGTTACTAATTTTATTTGAAATAATTTATAAAATGTTAATTATTATTATTTTAATTTCTTCATCTTTCATTTTTTAGATTTGATCTCTATTAGTTTAATTATTATTTATTTTATTTGAGATAATTTACAAAATTATATTTTTTCAATTTCATTCTCATTCAACTTTTTAATTTGTAAAATTTATTCATCATTATTTTAATAAACTTGAGAAAAATAAAATATTAATAAGTTATTTTCCAGCTTATTTTCTATGATATAATCAAACACTAAAAAATATTTTTTAATTTATTTTTTATTACACTACTAAATATTAAAAAATAATTTTTTTAATTTTTATTTTTTAAATATTCTGCAACAAACAAACGAGTGTTAGTTACAACCGGAAAGGAAAAGAAAGGCAGCAGAAGTTAACAGAGTCGAGTGAGCGTTGAGTGACGTGAGGGCCTCATTTAATCCTCTCATCTGCCTCCTACATTTCCCACGGTCATGTGCCTTTATATCTCCCATCCTTCTCCCCTCTCCTGATACCATCAACTCTCTTCCTCTCAAGCAACGATAACTCACTCTCTTCTCATCTCTCACTCTCTTCAGTATTTCTTTTTTGTTTGCAAAATAATGCCTCCAATCTTGCCGGATTTTTCTAACCCCGTTAAGCTCAAGTATGCTAAACTTGGCTACCAATATCTTGTAAATCACATTCTGTACCTTTTATGGATACCTGTTATGGTTGGTATTCTTATTGAGGTTCTGCGTTTAGGCCCTGATGAAGTCTTGAGCTTATGGAGATCACTTCATTTCGATCTTGTCCAAATTCTTTGCTCATCTTTTCTCATCGTCTTAATTGCTATTGTTTATTTCATGTCCAAACCAAGAACTATTTACCTAGTGGACTATGCTTGCTACAAGCCTCCGGTCATTTGCCGGGTTCCATTTTCTACCTTCATGGAGCATTCCAGACTGATCTTGAAAGATAATCCCAAGAGTGTTGAGTTTCAGATGAGGATTCTTGAGCGGTCTGGACTCGGTGAAGAGACTTGTTTGCCTCCATCAATTCATTATATACCTCCGAAACCAACTATGGAGGCTGCAAGAGGAGAAGCTGAGCTTGTTATTTTCTCCGCCATGGATTCTCTCTTCAAGAAAACAGGGATTAAACCAAAAGATATCGATATTCTTATCGTCAACTGCAGTCTCTTTTCACCAACACCATCTCTGTCTGCTATGATTATTAACAAGTATAAGCTCAGAAGCAACATAAAGAGCTTCAATCTTTCTGGCATGGGGTGCAGTGCAGGGCTAATCTCTATCGACTTAGCTCGTGATCTTCTCCAAGTGCATCCAAATGCAAATGCAGTTGTGGTCAGCACAGAGATCATCACGCCAAACTACTACCAAGGAAATGAGCGAGCTATGCTGCTTCCAAACTGCCTGTTCCGTATGGGAGGTTCTGCAATTCTCTTATCAAACCGCAGGTCTCATCGCCGGAGTGCCAAGTACCGCCTAGTCCACGTGGTACGAACCCACAAAGGCGTAGACGATAAAGCTTACCGCTGTGTGTTTGAAGAAGAAGATAAAGAAGGAAAAGTTGGAATTAATCTATCAAAAGATTTGATGACTATAGCTGGTGAGGCTTTGAAATCGAACATCGCAACAATTGGGCCTTTAGTCCTTCCTGCCTCTGAACAGCTCCTGTTTTTGTTAACTCTTGTGGGACGCAAAATCTTTAACCCCAAATGGAAGCCATATATTCCTGATTTCAAGCAGGCTTTTGAACATTTCTGTATCCATGCCGGTGGCCGTGCCGTCATAGATGAACTGCAAAAGAACTTGCAGCTATCTGCAGAGCATGTAGAGGCTTCAAGGATGACACTGCACCGTTTCGGCAATACCTCATCGTCTTCGCTCTGGTATGAGTTAGGTTACATTGAGGAAAAAGGCAGGATGAGGAGAGGAAATAGAGTTTGGCAGATAGCTTTTGGCAGTGGATTTAAGTGTAACAGCGCAGTTTGGAAGTGTAACAGAACAATTAAGACGCCTGTAGATGGTCCATGGGTTGACTGTATTGATAGGTATCCAGTTCACATTCCTGAAGTGGTCAAGCTCTAGGCGTCAAGATTGGTGGGTTACTTCTTGTTGTTTGCTAAACATCTTCAAAATCTGGGGATTTGCATTCACTTCTCTGATGACCTGTTGTGTTCACTGTTGCAATGGGGAACCATGTGTTAATCGTGGAGGGGATTTTGATTAGATTGGCTGCACTATAGCAGATGGTGTCAGTGAAAATAAAGCCTATGTTTATAGCTGGATTGCATGCGCAAGTTAACCCCAAGCTTTAACATCCAAGGCACGTAAGAATACCACATATAAACACTTGTTGTATACAGTATATACTCAACCCGTTTACGTCTCAATAATAATAATAATAATTTGATATCATGTCAAGCGAATTTGAATGAAGGTATGGGTTTTTCTTAAAAAAATTGCTGTTCTTACCAAGTACCATGCTATCTACCTGGTGATGCTTTAATTTGGTATGCCCATGAATCTATTGGCACATTTTTGAAGTGAAATCTAAAAAATTGTACTTGATAAATGTAAACTTTTTAATTATAATTCAAAACAGCTGTTCGACAAGACTTACGTGGGCGTCACAATTCATGCGGTTTTCTTTCTTTTTTCTGGTTTTTATTTCCATTTTCAATTATGAACTTCAATAGTTTGTTCTTGGAGTTTCCGCTTTAAATTCTTGCAATTAGATACGCAGCTGTGTATTTTTTTTTTCAAAAGTGTTTTTTTAAAAGAAAATTAAATTTTTTTTTTAAAAACCACTTTTTAAAAAAATAAACACACAGCTGCATATCTAATTGCAAGAATTTAAAGCGGAAACACCAAGAACAAACTATTGAAGTTCATAATTGAAAATAAAAACACTTTTCAGCTAAAGAAAAATTTATCTTGATTTCTAAAAAAATGTTTTCTTTTTATTTTAGGTGGAAAACACTTTCTGAAAGTTGTGAAAAATTTAAAAATATCATATTATTTACTGATTATATCAAATTTGGTCCTCAAAATTTTGATTGCTATATATATTTTGTTTTGAATATTTGTTTTTCAATTTCATCCCTTAAAATTAAATTTTTATATCAACTTTGATCTTCATTTTTATAATTGTTATTTGTTTTTCTCTTATCATTTTTAATTGAAATTTTTTATCTATCAAATTTAGTCCTTATTCTTTTTATTGTTACTTATTTTATTTGAAATAATTTATGAAATGTTAATTATTATTATTTAAATTTCTTCATCTTTTAATTTTTTAATTTTTTAGATTTAATCTCTATTATTTTGTTTATTATTTATTTTATTTGAGATAATTTATAAAATTATATTTTTTTTAATTTCATTCTCATTCAACTTTTTAATTTGTAAAATTTCTTCCTCGGTATTTTAATAAATTTGAAAAAAATAAAACATTAATAAGTTATTTTCCAGTCTATTTTCCATGACATAACTAAATATTAAAAAATATTTTCCAACTTATTTTTTATTACATTACTAAACATCAAAAAATAATTTCTTTTTCTAAAATTTATTTTATTTATTTTTTAAAACAAAATTATTTTTCAGTAAACGAACAGTAATTACATAGTTATAACTTGTCGGCAACGTGTCAAGTATAAGCAGTGATAACCAAGTAGACTGTACGTAGTGCCTTTGGACTATAGACCTCGCTGCTGTTAGCCAACGTCTAGGGTTATGTCATTCATTAAAATAACCTAAACCCATGGGACAAGTTTTGTAGCGATGCCTTGTAGTGCTATAGATTTTAATGGTAAAATTATTATTTTTCTCTTAACTGAAAAATCAAATGAATTGCCTTAAAAGATAAAGTCGTCTTTTCAAGTGGTTAATTTGTTATTTTTTATTTGTTTAAACGGAACGGTTTTTTTTTTTTTTTTTTGTTAATAACAGCAAAATTATTATATTAACCTCAAATAGTTAAAAATCAAAACCTCTTATCAAGGGGATTATAGAAATTTCATTTTCAAATAAATAGTGTAATGATTCCATTAACTTTACCATCCAATTTTTTTTTTGTCTTGCTTCGTAATAATTTTTTTTTGTTATTATTGTTTAGCTCTAAAGGCATTTTAGTTTTTGTACAAATAAAATAAAAGAGAAAAGAAAAGTTGATAGTGCATACTAAGCATGCGTCAACCATTTCGCCACCTTTAAGCGATGCATGCAACTACCTATAATGATATTAGTCATGCTTTTCCCGTATGATTTGATTCGTCTTTGTGTTTTTTTCTCTCATGATGGCACATGCATGTTGGATCAATGCAAGTTTGCTTTTCTTTTTTCTTTTCATTATTTTCTCTTTGTCACCTCGATTTACATGCTGTCCCTTGAAAAGATTACATCAGCTCTTTAATTTCTTTTCCCTCGAGATGTAATTCCTCTTCTCTTGATTGCAATTTTTAAATTTGAAAATCATTTTCAATTTCATTGTTCTTTAGTTTTTTCATCTTTCAAATTTGATCATCGTTTTTTTATTACTATTTTTTTATTTTAGATAATTTAAAAAATTAATATTTTTTTTGCGATATCATCCTCTTTTAGTTTTTTTTCCATCAAATTTGATCCTTATTCTTTTAATTGTTAATTTTATATTTTGACAAGTTTTTTAGATTGATTTTTTTTAAAAAAATTATCCTTGAATATTAAATTGGTTGGGGATTGACCTTCTTTATTAAACCCGGGTATGGTATTTCATAGGTTGCAATATTTTTTTTTACAATTTTATCCTTTAATATTAAATAGGTTGGAAAGTAACATTCTTGATTGATTCAAAGTATAAGTTCACAAGTTGAGATTTTGAAATACTAACTCAAATTTTGAAGATTCACCCTAGTTTTTTTTTTGTTTTTCATGTTGTTAAATCAGTGCTACCTTGTTTACACTATTAAATTAACCGAACTTATCTTTTGTTTCTTTCATGTTATTTTGGAATATTATCCTAGTGTTGCCTTAATATTTTTCTTCTGTTGTCCAGAAAAATTTGTCCCAGCTCGTGTTGTTTTGTCTGTCGCCGATGCAGATTTACTAAAGTCACCTTTTTTGTTTTATTTTTAATTCTATGTTTTTATTCATGTTTATCCTTCACTAATTGGTCCATTGATATTGGGTTTTCTAATATATTTCAATATGGATTTTATGGTTTTATCATTATCTCATATTTTATATCATGATTTTTGCATGTTAATAATGGTTGACCCGGGTTAATTTAATGTGTTAATATTAATTTTTTTTTCAACATGTAACCAATTAATATTTCAAAAGTATTTTGAGCAGCATACAGCATAATTTTTATTTTCTAACATTTTTACAATTTTTTTAATGTCAAAAGAAAAGGCGAGCAGCGCAGCGCTGGTAAAAAAAACTATTGTTTACTAGACTTGGACATCTAACCGAGAAGTTAGATTTGCCCACACGTAGTTTCTTTGTTTCATTCTCTCTGAGAAGTTGACAATATAAATACAAAATGAAAAATGATTTATTTAAAAAAAATAATATATATTTTTATACAATATACACCAATTATTTATGATACGTATTACCGTCTCAACCATTATCACTAGCTATCGCTATTATTAGCATTGATAATAATATTTTTTTAAAATATATCACTATTACTATTATTTGACAAGTCAGTATAAATAAAAATATTTATTATTTCACAAGTCAATATATAGGATGGAAGAAAATATATGTTTTAAATCAAATGATTATTAAAAAAATTTAAAACTATTTTAATATAGATGAAAAATATATATTTGTTTGAGTTGAATAAGAATCTTTTTTGTTCGAATTATATATATGTTGTATGTGGATGTATGGTGTCGGGATTGTTGGAATCACTATCTAGTTGTTTGATTTAGAGTTGTTATAAAATCCAAGTGTACTGGTTTTATTGGAGATTCTAAGGTAAGAAATTGATTATGATTAAGAAAAGTATTAGTACTCCTAACACATTCTACATGAGGTAAGCTAGATTATGTGGTTTTGAACGTGGTTTAAAGGTTTTAATATATTCCTAAGCAGTAGTCTTTCTATGGCTTAAAATGAAGATGTATTTGTGTGAATAAATCTGGTGTTAAGAATTTATTATGGGCTCATGTACCAAAATAAATTCTTATGAAAAAAGTTTTTCATAATTAATATCGCGGTATAAAAATATTCTCAATTAAAATTGATGGATATTTAGAATAATTTTGAAAATTTTCTAATCAACTCCTGCTATTCAAATATCAGCCTCACTTATCGGTCCAATATTCTATACCAGAATAAAGACCATTAATTCTCATAAATTAAAATTTTATTAAATATTAAAATATTGGTCAAATTCTAACGGATCTAATAAACTGATTATTAAATCCAAAATGCACGTTAAAGAAATAAAAACATACCATATATTTTATTATTATTTTTTTAAATATGATATATTAGAGAGAGAGAGAGAATTGGCCATGTGAAACATGCAAAGAGATTTTTTTTATTTTTTTATATTTTATATTATTTTTAAGATCATATTTAGAAAAAAACAAATTTTCTTGAAGTTATAAGTACCAAAAACTACCTTAAATCAAATAAAATTTCAAAACCAACAAACCAAACAAAGCCTAAAGATCGGGGTAGTTTTGACCCGACCGGGTCAACCAAGTCAGGTCAACCAAGTGAAAGTTATATATTTAACAGATCAACCATGCCAACATTTTGCAAGAACTTTCCGGTTTCAACAAAACTAAATACATCATGTCATCCATGCCAAACAAGAAAACAGACTAATCTAAATACTAATATGAAATAAATGGTCATTTCACAAACCAAGACAAGAGGAACCTAGAGCCTGATTCAAACGATCTTTGCATAAAGAAACTCCCATATTCAAACGATTAAGTCAGCATCTTTTTACGACCTCGAGCAGGATATTCTTATTATTTTATTAGGTATTGATTTCAACGAAGAACAAAGAATCACGTTCTATTTTCAATCCAGGCTTATATTTATCATAACCTAGCTAATTTTCAACGCTTTTATTTTGTTTTATTTTATAAAAATAATAAGAAAATGAAAAAATAAAAAAAAATGAAGAATAAATTGAAATTTGGGTCAATACAATATAAATTAAAAGTTTGAGGACTTAATTTAATTAATAAAATCAAAGGCTTAATTGAAAAAAATCAAAGGTTTGGATGATTCCGGTTAAAATGACAAGAAATTAAAGTTCAAGGATTATTTTGTAAATGGGTCTAAAATACAGGGGTCCAATTACAATTTACTTAGGGGCCTGATTACAAAATTTCATAACTTCAGTGACCAAATCGTAAATAGCCACTGCAGAGTAGAAAACGGCGTCGTGTCATAAAACTGTTTATCGCCTTCTATCTCATCCCAGGGACTGGTTTTGCAGGGAATGTACAGCTGCCCATTATCCTCCACGACGCCCTCTCCGGAGGCCACGATATCGTGGCCAACAGTCCTGA
>Ga0325405_1001685_pt1 | contig 22567 bp, 22 predicted proteins | sample PopdelMetagenome_21_FD_205663 | JGI IMG/M metagenome (GOLD analysis project Ga0325405, IMG submission 205663) | Populus deltoides microbial communities from Bellville, Georgia, United States - Xylem-Control-R2 | ecosystem: Host-associated > Plants > Phyllosphere > Stem > Wood/Secondary xylem...
AAAAAAAAAAAAAAACAGAAAAAGAAACTTTCCATAATTTTCCTTCCGCCCGTCCGCTGCTTCAACTTCATTTTTCTCTCTTCTCGTTACTCTCCTCTCTCTGTCTCTCTCTCAGGACTTCTCTTGTAAGAAAAAACGTCTCTCACTCGTCACCCCCGCGGCGCACGATATCGTCGCCGTTTCTATCTTACGCCCTCGCAGGTACCCCTTATCGTACACCCCACCCCATTTCTTCGAACCCTAGCTTCACTAACATTATTGTTGTTGTTAATCGCTGATTAATTTCACGTTTAATTGCTTGCTTGATCAGGATTATAAAGACTATCATTTTACCCTCTAACGTTTGATTTTGTGGAATCTGTTTTATTTATTTATTTATTATTATTGATACAGTGAGATCTGCTTCAATTGGAATAAAGAAGAGGAATAAATTAGGGTTAGGGTTTTGTTGTATTTTACTTTTGATGCTTTGGCGGGGATCTGAATCGGAATCCGCCTTGATTATTTCGGGTCGGACCGTGAAATGGCCAATCCTGGAGTAGGGTCTAAGTATGTATCTGTGAATTTGAATAAATCTTATGGCCAACAACACCAACAAAATCACCATAATAATCAGTATAATCATGGGCAGGGTCGGGGGTGGCCTGGTGTGGCTGGAGGAGGAGGAGGAGGAATGGTGGTGCTTTCGAGGCCACGCAGCTCTCAAAAAGCTGCTGGGCCGAAACTTTCTGTTCCGCCCCCCCTGAATTTGCCATCCTTGCGCAAGGAGCATGAAAGGTTTGATTCATTGGGATCCGGGGGTGGGCATGGTAGTGGTGGTCCAGGAAATGGGCTTCGTCCTAGTTCTTCTGGTATGGGGTGGAGTAAGCCTGCTGCGATTGCAGTTCAGGAAAAAGAAGGGCTTGATGTTAGTGGTGATAATAATGGAGCTGAGAGTGGAAATAATTATGGTGGTGGTGATCAGGGAGTGAGTAATGTGGGTAATGGGGTTAATAAATTAAGCACTGGTAGTAGTGGTGGTGTGTATGTGCCGCCTTCAGTGAGGTCATTGGAGCTGACTGTTGTTTCTGATGGTCCAAGGGGTCATTCAGTGGTGGATAAAGCTACGGTTTGGAGGGGTGAGGATTTTCCTTCATTGCAGGCAACTTTGCCTTCTGTTTCTGGGCTGGAAAAGAAGCAGAAGGATGGTTTGAATCAGAAACATAAGAAGGTCTTGAGTGAGGAGTTGGGTAATGAGCAGAGGGATGGATTTGGTTTGAGCAGGGTTGTTGATATGCGTCCCCAAATGCAGGCGAGGAATAATGTGGGTAATGGAATGGATGAGGATGGTGTTGACAACCATGGGTTGGGTCATTCTGTTACATCCGAGAAAGAGCGGAAACAGCAAGAGTACTTTGCAGGTCCTTTGCCATTAGTTCGGTTGAATCCTAGGTCAGATTGGGCTGATGATGAGCGGGACACAAGGCATGGTTTGACTGACAGAGGGAGAGATCATGGTTTTCCAAAGGATGAGGCCTACTGGGATAGGGGTTTTGATTTTCCAAGACCTAGTGTTTTACTGCAGAAACCAGCTCACAATCTTTTTGACAGGCGAGGACAGCGTGACAATGAAACTGGAAAGATTTCTTCTAGTGAAGTCACTAAGGTAGACACTTATTTAAGAGATGTCAGAACACCTAGTAGAGAGGGAAGGGAAGGGAAATCATGGAGAGCTTCTTCGCCTCTTACAAAAGATAAATTAATCACCCAAGAGGCTGGAAATGAAAGAAATGGTATTGGTGTAAGACCACCTAGTTTTAACAGAGAAACAGTCAAAGAGAATAGGTACACCCCCTGGGCACTCCGGGTCAATTCTCAGGATGATGTTGGGAGGAGGGATGTGGGGTATGGGCAAGGAGGGAAACAGCCTTGGAGTAATACTATGGATTCTTTTGGCAATCGAGGGCCTGACCGGAATACTCGAGAACATTATGGCAGTGAACAATACAATAGGCACAGGGGTGATACTTACCAGAATAACTTGGTTGCCAAATCATCATTTTCTGTGGGTGGTAAAGGGCTTCCAGTCAATGACCCCATATGGAATTTTGGTAGGGAGAAACGCCCATTTTCAAAGAGTGAAAAACCTTATGTAGAGGACCCTTTCATGAAGGACTTTGGAACTTCTGGTTTTGATGGACGGGATCCCTTCTCTGGCACCCTTGTTGGTTTGGTTAAGAAGAAGAAGGATGTGCTTAAGCAGACTGATTTCCATGATCCTGTTCGGGAATCTTTTGAGGCTGAACTTGAGAGAGTTCAAAAGATGCAGGAACTGGAACGGCAGCTGGTACTTGAAAAGCAGGAAAGGGCTATGGAGCTAGCTCGGAGAGAAGAAGAGGAGAGAATGAGGCTAGCTAGGGAACAAGAAGAAAGGCAGAGAAGGTTGGAAGAAGAAGCTAAAGAAGCTGAATGGAGAGCTGAACAAGAGCGTCTGGAAGCCATCCGAAGGGCAGAAGAACATAGGATAGCTAGAGAGGAGGAGAAACAGAGAATCTTTATGGAGGAGGAGAGGAGGAAACATAGTGCAAGGCAGAAGCTTTTAGAATTGGAAGAAAAGATTGCGAAGAGGCAGGCTGAAGCAACAAAGAGTGGTAATGACAATTCTTCTGGTGTTACAGATGAGATAATGACAGGGATGGTGACAGAAAAAGATGTTTCCAGGGTGACAGATGTTGCTGATTGGGAAGAAAGTGAAAGGATGGTGGAGAGCATCACAGCTTCAGTATCTTCTGATTCCTCAGCAGTGAATAGACCATTTGAGATAGATTCTAGGCCACACTTTTCTAGAGATGGCTCTTCAGCTTTTTCAGACACAGGAAAACATGTGAATTCATGGAAGAGAGATGCATTTGACAATGTGAACATTAGAGCATTTGTTCCACAAGACCAGGAGAATGGTCAACCCAGTCCCAGGCAAGATGCATCTGTTGGAGGGAGAGCATTTAGGAAAGAGTTCTATGGAGGACCTGGATTAATACCCTCTAGGCCTTATCTTAAAGGAGGGATTCCTGATCCTCAGGTTGATGATTTTAGTCAACAATTTAGAAGTCAAAGGTGGAATATTTCTGGGGATGGAGATTATTTTAGTAGAAACTCAGAGATTGAATCTGAGTTTCAAGAGAACTTTGCAGAGAGATTTGCTGATAGTGCATGGGGGCATGCTCAGACTAGGGGCAGTCCAGGTCCTCAATACCATGATAGAATGTATCAAAATCACGAGCCAGATGGTCTCTATTCATTTGGGAGGTCACGGTATCCCATGCGGCAACCTCGTGTTTTACCCCCTCCATCAATAGCTTCATTGCACAGAAACCCTTATAGAGGTGAGAACGAATGCCCTGGTCCCTCAACCTTTCCAGAGAGTGAGATGCAGTCCAATCATGGAGCTAGAAATGATTCTACCATGCAGGCAAGGTATGATAGCAGTTATCAAGAGAATCTTGGACGAGCTGAAATAATTGCCCAGCAGGAGAATTCTGAGACTGAGGTGCAGAAACTGAATACGAACACAACAAGGTGTGACTCACAGTCTTCACTCTCTGTTTCAAGCCCCCCTGATTCTCCAGTTCATCTCTCTAATGATGATTTGGATGAATCTGGAGATTCTCCAGTGTTATCAGCTGGTGAAGGAAAAGATGTTGCCTTGTTGGGTCAAGAGAATGAATCTTTAGCCTTGCCTACTGAAGCCAATAAAGAGAATGTGATGAGTGGCTCAAGTATTGTCTCTAATGGCGAGGATGAGGAGTGGGCTGTTGAGAATGATGAACAGTTGCAGGTATATTTTCCAAAAATAAACTGGTATTGTTTGAGATTCTCTTTGGAAGCTTGTCTTTCCTGGATAAATTTGCTAGAGTTTGCTGCCATAGTGATTGTCTTTTGGGTCTAAGGGTATTTTTGTTTATTCTATATATGCTTAATATTGTTTTGCAAGAAACCTTGTTCTTTCTCAATGATAGGTTTTCTTACATAAAATTGGTGCCTAAAAGGAAGTTAATGTGATTGTTGTGGTTGGGTTGGATGCACTCCAAATGTTGTTACATGGTTCTGGTTATTTCACAAGTCATTTTTGTGCTAAGTGGTATGGTATATGAAATTAATATTCTTTGTAGGAAGAGAGAGAAGTTGGGGGTGGGGTGGTGCTTCGATGGAAGGATACATTGATATGATATTTACAAAATGGGCATCTTTAGCATAGCATCTTCCTAATCATAAGTCTCCACATTCACTTAGCATATAATGCTTGATGTTTATTGTGTTTTGGTTCTGCTTTCTTTTGCAAACTCACCTCATTGCAGCTCGTTTAATGTTGATGATTAAATCTCCAACTTGTTGGATATTCATCTGTGTTTAAAATCTTCTTGCCTCGAATTTTTAATTTATGGATTACTGAACCTTGGAGAGACTGGTGTTTGAAATGCTGTTATCCCGAGTTCATGAAATTGCCACCGTTTTGTTTTGCTTTCTATCTGCTGCTTGCAGTCCATCATCTTCTCTGTGTTTTTCCTATCTGGTTTTAGGAGCAGCCCTAAGCTCTCTTGTATTCCCCCATTGTAGATGACTTTTGCCATTTGAGTATCTTGATAACTGATTTGTTCCTTTTATTTTCTCACCTTTGATTCATCCATAACAAAAAATGATGATACACTTGCAGGAGCAAGAAGAATATGATGAGGATGAAGATGGTTACGAGGAAGAAGACGAAGTGCATGATGGAGAAGATGAAAATATTAACCTGACTCAAGATTTTGAAGACATGCATTTAGATGAGAAAGATGCTCCTGATATGATGGAAAACTTGGTCTTAGGCTTCAATGAGGGTGTTGAGGTTGGGATGCCTAATGATGATTTTGAAAGAAGTTCAACGAATGAAGAAACCAAATTTGTGACACCAAAACCTTCAGAACAGCAGGGATCTTTTGATGCAATGTGCAGTGATGGGCAAACCCTTCAACATGTGGATGGTTCTACTCAAGTGAATCTTGATAATTCTACAAGAATCTTCCAGGAAACAGAGAAGGCAATTCAATCCAAAAATGCTTCTCAAACTTCAGCATTGGCTGAGCACATGGATCATTCTGATGCTTCATCTAATCATGGCTTGTCCATTCATCCTCAAATCCAATTGTCATCTGATCAAACTGTCATGTCAACCATTCCTTCTGCTAATAATCAGCCAGAGGTACCTGTTAAGCTTCAGTTTGGGCTATTTTCTGGTCCTTCTCTGATACCTTCACCAGTTCCAGCCATACAGATTGGTTCTATACAGATGCCACTTCATCTCCATCCCCCAGTTGGATCATCCCTCACTCATATCCACCCATCACAGCCTCCACTCTTTCAGTTTGGTCAGCTGAGGTATACATCTCCCATTCCACAGGGGGTTTTACCTTTGAATCCTCAATCGATGTCCTTGGTTCGACCCGATATTCCAAGTAATTTTTCTTTCAATCATAGTGTTGGAGTTGCTGTACCTATTAAACCTGGTCAAGACATTGTGAAAGGCGATGTTTCATCAGTTTCAATGGATAACCAACGAGGCCTTCTTCCACGACACTTGGATCTATCTCATCTGGAAGTGAAAGAGGGAATTTCATTGCCACTGAGAGAAAGAGCTGATAGCACTATAAAAATACACAAGGGCAAAGGAGATTGTTTGCACAGTGGCGATATCATTTCGAGGCCTGAATCAGGTTTTCAAGCAGAAAATTCATTTGTGAAGAATTTCAAAACTGTACCCGCTCGAGAATTGGAACACCGGTCTCAAACTGAGGAAGTGTCATCCCTATCTGTTACGAAAGAAAAAGGTTTAGGAGTTTCGAAGGGTCCAGGCCTAATGTCAAGTGGGAGAGGGAGACGGTATGCGTTCCCGGCGAAACATTCTGGCCCAAGATCATCATTTCAAGCTTCAGATATTTCTCGCTCAGATTCTAGTGGATTTCAGGGGAAATCTCGACGTTTGCGAACCGAATTTCGAGTTCGTGAAAATTCAGATAAGAAGCAATCTGCTGGATCAGAGGTAGATGATAAGTCTAATATCAGTGGTGGACGTGCTGGTGCAAGAAGTGGGTCTAGGAGGGTGGTTGTTGCAAATAGACAACCAAAACAGATATCTGAATCAGAGGGATCTAGTTCAAGGCCTGTAAGTTTGCAGGAAATAGATTCTCGAAGCAGGGCTGAAAAGGTAGCTGGAAAAGAATCTGTGAGAAAGATCCAGAACATCTCTCACTCCAGAGAGGACTTAGATGCTCCTTTGCAAAGTGGAATCGTGCGTGTTTTTGAGCAACCTGGCATAGAAGCCCCTAGCGATGATGATGACTTCATTGAGGTGAGGTCAAAGAGGCAAATGCTGAATGATCGTCGTGAACAGAGAGAGAAAGAGATCAAGGCGAAGTCTCGGGTTTCAAAGGTTCTATTGTAGGTTTACTTTGAATTAGCTTTTGTTGCATCAAAAAACACGTTGCTTAATTACTTTAATTTGTTGCTATTAGATGCCACGAAAACCTCGATCTTATTCGCAAAGTGCTTCTGTGTCTTCCATCTCAAATAAAAATCGCGCACCAGTTGGTGGAGAGGCATCAAACAGCATTCGTTCTGATTTTGAGGCACCTGAGGGGCATGGCTTGGCAAACATTGAAGTATCAGCTGGATTCAATACACCTATAGTGTCTCAACCATTGCCTCCAATTGGAACTCCTGCTGTGAAAACTGAAACTCAGGCTGTCAAGTATGTACACTTTCAGAATTTTATATATCCAAATATATATGGACAGACTTGTAAGTCTCATATGTTCTTCTGCAGGTCCTTCCATACAAGCTCCTTGACTGGTGTGTCAGGTAGTGGAAAGAACCATGCTTCGGGCTTAATTTTTGATAGCAAGAATAATGTTCTAGAAACTGTCCAAACTTCTTTGGGCTCCTGGGGTAGTTCACGGATTAACCAACAGGTATGGTAATTAGTTATTACCATCATTTTTCCAATTATTGCTGTTAAAGTGCCATGATAGTTTAATTTTCTCTTAGGGTTCTTCTGTTCTATCATTTTGCATGAATATGATTGTTATGATCTCACTAAAAAAACATGATGGAAAATTTGCTTGTTAGTTGAAGTTCTTCAGTTTAGTGGCTATTTCTTTTTATGATTCATTCATCGATATTGGGTCTTGGGTCATTTTAATTGCTTTCTAAGTTTGGTGCAGTGTTTCTCTGGAGTGCACTGCAAACAATTACCCTTAGTTCAGTGAAGATCTGGCTTAATGATTTTAGCATCTCTGTCCAGTCCTACCACACTTGTCTTCAAGCCCTCAGAACCAGTGGTACTTTTTTTTTTCCAAAGAAGATGGAAAGGAGGTGAAATAGTAGAAGGAAAGGAAGGGGAAGGGAGTGAAAGGTTGAGAATAGAATTTCTGTTTAATTTCTTTTGCGTCTTTGTGTTGAAAAAAGTGGACAGGCACTTGAGAGGAAAATATATAAATTCTGTGATAGGAGGTATCATATATGAAGATAGATCCTGTGCGTAATGTGCTTTAAATTTTAAAATGCTTACAATTAATGACATGTTTAGATGAAGTTTGAAGATGGTAGTCTATTGGGATAGGGTGTAAGGTTTAGGGGTTTAGAAATTGAAACCATAGCTCGCAAAGTCATGCCAAAAAAAAAAGGCTAGACTCACACTATTAGATTTTAACACAGTGAAACCACTTTTTTTATTAACATACCAAACAACTGTGAAATTCATGATGATTTCATCATACTCATAGTGAGAGACAGCAAGGCATATTTGTATGCTTGAGTCTTGCCTTAACTTAATTAGATTTGGACTTGTAAATAAGAACAGGTGACTTGAATGTGCTTGTTTTCCTGTGGCATTTGTGATGGTGACCATTTCAGTGTGCTTCACTGTTTTAGTGAAAGTGGGAGCACGTTGTCATGCTCTATTATAATTGATTTTGACTTCATGCTGATTTATTCTCTCTGCGAAGCTCTGAAATACAATGTTCCATCAGAGCATTCAACATTACCTGGGAGATCTGCTGCCATTAAAGAGTTCATATGTGTTTGCTGTAGCGTCAGTTGATATCATTTCAACTCATGCCAGTGAGAAGTTTCTCTTAAGTTTTGCTAGACCAATTTCTGTTGAGCAAATAGATCCAGTCTGTAATGTTGATCATGCAAATTTACTGCAGGAAAAAAAAAAAAAAACAGCAAGGCCTTTAGAATAAGCAAGCTGATAAATTTTGTTTTAGTGGGCTTTGTGTTACAGTTTCAACTTTCAAGATCCATGATCTACTTTCCTTTGCAAATAATTATTCTGATATCTCTTCATATTTTTGCAATAACATCATTGTTATTAATCATCCATGACCATTTGGTAAATCTGCAATCGACATCAATTTGGCATCTGATTAAATGTATCTGATAGGTTATGGCACTTACACAGACTCAACTTGATGAGGCTATGAAGCCTGTGCAATTTGATTCACATTCATCAGTTGGTGATCCAACTAACTCAGTTAGTGAACCCAGCTTGCCATCATCATCCCTTTTGAGCAAGGACAAGTCATTTTCTTCTGCTGGTTGCCCAATCAATTCATTACTTGCTGGGGAGAAAATTCAATTTGGTGGGCATTTACTTTCTTGTGAACTTGTGTTTGATCTAAAAAATTACTATTGGCCTTATTTTGAAATTTGTGATGTTCCCTTATTCAGGTGCTGTGACATCTCCGATTCTTCCTTCTAACAGACGGGCTGTTTCCCACGGGATTGGCCCTCCAGGTCTATGTCAATCGGACATTCATATTTCTCATAATCTCTCTGCAGCCAAAAAAGATTGCTCTCTTTTCTTTGAAAAAGAGAAACACTCCAATGAATCTTGTGCTCATTTGGAAGATTGTGAAGCCGAAGCCGAAGCAGCTGCTTCAGCTGTTGCTGTTGCAGCTATTAGTAGTGATGAGATTGGTGGTAATGTACTGGGTGCAGGCCCCATCTCTGGTTCAGACTCAAAAAAATTTGGAGGTGCAGATCTTGATAGCATATCAGCGGGTACTAATTTTTTTATTGCTGCAATATTTGTTGGGAGCCTCACATTTCTTTTCCTTTTATTGTCTTTAAGCTGTCTTTGTTAATAATTTGTAGGTGCTTCTGCTGATCAACAATTAGCAAGTCAATCAAGAGTTGAAGAGTCTCTTAGTGTGGCTCTGCCGGCTGACCTTTCAGTGGAGACTCCAGTTTCCTTATGGCCACCTTTGCCAATTCCACAGAATTCTGGAAGCCATATGCTTTCGCATGTCCCTGGAGCTCCACCTTCTCATTTTCCATTCTATGAGATGAACCCCATGTTGGGAGGACCGATCTTTGCTTTTGGGCCACATGATGAATCAACACCTACTCAGTCACAGTCCCAGAAAAGTAATGCATCAGTTACTGGTCCACTGGGTGCCTGGCAACAGCATTCTGCTGTAGATTCATTCTATGGTCCTCCAGCTGGTTTCACAGGCCCTTTCATCAGCTCACCTGGGAGCATCCCGGGGGTTCAAGGTCCACCTCACATGGTTGTCTACAATCACTTTGCACCAGTGGGACAGTTTGGACAAGTTGGCTTGAGTTATATGGGCACCACATATATCCCATCTGGAAAACAACCTGATTGGAAGCATAACCCTACATCTTCTGCCATGAGTGTTGGTGAAGGGGACATGAATAACATGAATATGGTGTCATCACAGCGCAATCCCACCAATATGCCTGCTATCCAGCATCTTGCCCCTGGTTCTCCGCTTTTGTCAATGGCCTCGCCTGTGGCCATGTTTGATGTTTCTCCTTTTCAGGTACACATTTGATCTATGGTTTGGAAGCTGAGAACTATTTGCTTGCCAAAATGATGCTTAATTCCCATTCTTTTCCCTCTACAAGTGTTTGCCTTTTTTTTGCCAAAAATTGTTTAATGAATTGGAAGCTTTTCTGTCGTGTTTTAAGCAGATGTTTGGACCAAAATTGGTTGACATCAATTGTTTGGAGGTTGACTAATGATTTCTTTCCTATTGCTTATCATGTGATGCTGCTAATGTATTGAAGAATGGTGTACCATAACCTAACATTTTGATTAAATTGTTTTGCCCAGTCTTCTGACATTTCAGTCCAAGCTCGCTGGCCTCATGTCTCTGCATCCCCTCTTCAATCACTTCCTGTGTCAAAGCCATTGCAACAGGCAGAGGGTGTTCCTGCATCATCTCATTTTAACCACAGCCTTCCTGTTGACCAACCATTAGCTGCTAACAGGTTCTCTGGGTCTCGAACAACAACTCCTCCTGACAATAGGCAGAACTTCCCTGCAGCAACTGATGCCACTGTCAGCCAGTTACCTGATGAACTTGGATTGGTAGACTCCATTACCACCAGTGTGGGGACTTCAACTCAGAGCATTGGTGCTAAGAGCACATCTGCAAGCACCATTCCAGAGGCTGGCAAGACAGATGTTATGCAGAATGACAGGGCTAGCAGTGGTAGTGGCCAGAACTCAAGGTCTGCTTTGAAGACAAAGCCTTCGCACCAGAAGAATACATCTGCGCAGCATTACAATTACTCTGGGTATAATTATCAGCGAGGAGGTGGAGGATCTCAGAAGAATAGTTCCGGGGCTGAATGGTCTCATCGTAGAATGGCATACCAAGGAAGGAATCAAACTTTGGGTACAGAAAAGAACTACCCCCCTTCAAAAACGAAGCAGATTTACGTAGCTAAACAGACTGCAACCGGGAGACCAATGTCATGAGGAGGAGCATTGAAGCTAATTTTCCTGGATTTGACAAGCTGAAAGCTTCGGGATAGAAGCATCTCTCGAGAATAAAAATTTTGGTTTTTTTGGGCAGAATCTATGGTAGGGAATGACTGGGTTTTGGATTTTACCAGTGTCCATAAGATGGGTTGACTATAGCCTTGCCTTGTCTTTTGGATTTTAGGGAGGAATTGGGAGGTCTAGTGTGTCAGTTGGCCTGGTGCTATTTTTTCCAAGTATTGTGTGTATTAATTGGGTTTGGTCCACCACTGTTTTCATTAACCTTGTTGTCTAGATGCACGCACAGACCCAATTGTAATATCTTGGCATTGATGTATCAAAACGTTTATGATCCTCCAGATTTCCTGCTTCGAAAATCTTTCTAGAATTTTGAGAATTCGTTTGGAAATTTACTTTGCTTGGAGCTTTAGGGAGTTGACTTTGTTTTGGTGCTGCAACGGCATTTTTTGGTTTTTTCAATTTTTGATGCAGTTCGTTTTTGTTTAAACGAAGAGAAAATTCTAACAAGTGCTTGAACTTTATAATTTTTCCGAGTGTTGCTACTACTTTTGTTATTTTGAGTGTGAATTTTATCACTTTTACTAATCAAGTGCTTATATAAAAAAAGAATGGAAAAATTTTTTGGTTGTTTTTTATTTAGAAATATATTAAAAAATACATTATAATATATTTCTTTTAAAATTATTTTTAATATAAATACATTAAAACAACCTAAAAACATTAATATATATATATCAAATTTTGCTGAACGCTCACTATACAGGTGTGAAATACGGATAGCGGCACGGTTGCTGTAACACAACATCAATGCCCTGAGACAGTTTCCTTGTGTGTAACAATGCTATATTAAATCTTGAAAGCTAGAGAATCATGTGTAGAGCATATGGATGCTAATTTTTTCCTTTTTTTTACAAAATCAAAAGGGGAACATATAAGAGAAAATGTATAATACACAAAGAAACATGGATAGATAGTTTGGTTTCCTTCATTACCACATGGTGTCACTTTTTTCCCTTATTAGAAGACTGCAACCAGCTGCTTTTCTCAATCGTCTCCGGTCTATGTTTGACCTCAATTTATTGGCGTCTGCCCATCGACCAGCTGCTGCATAGATATTGGAAAGAATCACATAAGGAACAGGATTATCTGGGTCCATTTCAAACAGCAGCCCACTAATTTCCTCCCCAATTTCGACGTTGCCATGTACGCTACAGGCACCCAACAGCGACTCAAGCAGGGTAACTGAAGGTTTACCAGGTAGCTTCTTAACGACATTGTACGCCTCCTTCAAGTGACCTTTTCTCCCTAACAGGTCCACCAGGCATGCATAGTGCTCTATTCTTGCTGATATACCGTTCTCGACCATAGAGTTGAGGACCATCCAAGCTTGCTCAACTAAACCGGCATGGCTGCAAGCTGATAAAATAGTTGAAAATACAATGACATTAGGGATCACTCCTGATAACTGCATCTGGGAGAGAATTTCAAGGGCAGCTTTTCCGTCCCCATGTAGACAGTATCCATTGATCATCACACTCCAAGAGACAGCATCCTTTCCAATCAAGCCCTCAAACAGCTTTTTAGCAGTAACAATGTCTCCACATCTTGCATACATATCTATAAGGGCATTGCTAACGGCAGAATCTTTCTCAAATCCCTTGCATATCACATAGGCCATTACAGAATGAGCAAGACTCAAGAAATTTAGTTGAGCGCATGCTGAAACTAAACTCAGAACTGTTATGTTATCAGGTTGTAAACCCATTCGAAGCAAATCATAGAAGAAGCAAACTGCTTTTTCAGGATATTTTGTTTGGATATGCACAGAAATAATAGCATTCCACACTGGTATGTCTTTTGTTCCTATTTCAAATAGCGAGAGACATGAATTCATATTTTCAAATCTAGCATACATGTAAATCAGAGAAGTAACAAGAGGTGTTTCTGGTAAAACTCGTGTTCTAATTGCAAACGCATGGACAGACTTACCCTGCAAATGACTGTAGCACAAAGGCAATACATTTAGCAGAGTTACAGAATTTGGCCTCTGATACTCCGTCATTTGACTGAAATGGACCAAAGCCTCGTTATGTAGGTTGAGATGCCGCAAGCCAGTAATCAGGGCATTCCAAGACACTACGCACCTTTCTGGCATAACTTCAAAAAGAAATCTCCCAGAATCAAGATCACCACACTTACAATATGTGCTGATAAGTGCATTGACCAAAGATACATCAGAAGCAAACCCTTTTTTTATCGCATGACCATGAAGGGTCATCCCATGACCTAAATAGTCCCTGTCACAGTAAACAGGGAGAACGCTTATTAGGGTGACCAAATCCAATGCCACACCCTCTTTCTGCATACTGTGACCAAGGTCAACTGCCTTTTCCATTTCTCCACTATGCACACACCCAGATATCAAAGTATTCCACGACACAGTATTCCTAGTGTGCATTTTGTGAAAGAGCTTAAAAGAAGAGGTGAGTTGTCTACAATCAGAATAAAATGCCAAGAGAGCATTTGAAACATTGAGGCTTGAATCAATCCCCTTTCTAATGCTAAATGCATGGGCACACTTACCAAACAAAACAGCCTCCAGACTGGAACAAGCAGAAAGAACACTAACAATAGAGACTGCATCTGGACTAAATCCACCAAGCTGCATTTCACAAAATGCAGCGACACTTGTATCCCATAGACAATTGCGCACATACCCAGACACCATCACATTCCATAACAAGAGGTTCCTATTGGAAATCCGATCAAAAAGATTTTCAGCTTTATGCATCTCTCCAAGCTTAGCATACATGGACACGAGGGCTGTCAAAACAGAAACTTGATTTTCTAAACCGTGTTTTATCACCCAAGCATGAAATGATTCACCATACAGTATACCACCAGCAACCTCACATGAGGGAATGACCGACACAAAAGTAATTGAGTTAGGCAGCACATCAGCATGAAGCATTTGTCGAAACATCTCATATGCTTCAAAAGCCATATCCTTTTGTGTACAAGCAGAAATCATAGCATTCCAAACAGCAACATTCTTCCTTTTTACATCTTCAAACATATTTATAGCACTAGATACACACACATCACGAGCATACATTGAAATTAAAGCAGGCACCAAGAACTCATTCGCAAGAAATCCAGACTTCACAGCAAATCCATGGAGAGACTTACCTGTATCCAAACATCCCAATCTGGTACACACAGGAATTACACTAGCCAAAGTACTCAAATTAGGCTTCAAACCCACCGCGAAGATAAGCTTAAAAACCTCAAACACTGGTTGATCAATCCCATGAAAAGAATAACAAGAAATCAAAGCATTCAGAGAAACCAAGTCTGGTTGTGGACTTCTATCAATCAGAGAGCGTGCAGTCCCAAAATGACCAATCTTTCCATAAAAGTCAACCAAAGCAGTCTCTATAACAACATTTCTCTCATACCCATTTCTCAACACAGCACAATGAATCTCTTTTCCAATCTCAAAAGCACCAAGAACTGAGCATGCCTTGATAACAAAAGGAAACGTAAAATTATCAGATAGGCAATTCGAAACCTGACAAGTTTTATACACAGACAAGACGTTTTCGTGTAACCCATTATTACTTAGACTCCTAATCATCAAGTTTTGCAACAACAAGCTTGGCTTCTTAATTGTACTGAAAGTCGAGAGAGCTAAATCAACAGAACCCAAATTAAAACAAGACTCCAAAAATTGTCTCAGCAAAAGCTTGTGTTGTATTAGACCGTTAACTATGAGTAGAGCTTTCAAAGACTTCAAGTGGTTGGTGTTTTTGCAGATATTGGAGAAGTTACAGCTGGATCTTGAATTGAGTGAACTGTACATTATTGAAGCAGATTCTTGTTTGTTTTTAAGAGAGACCATCACTGAGGGGTATAGTGAGACAGAGGTGGTCACAGATTCATGGAAAGAGAGTTGGAAGCGAGAAAATTTCTTGCAGATTTTATTTTATATCCTTGCATTGCTTGCCTATGCTTGGATCATCGAGGCTGGGGCTCTGCGTTTCCCGCCAGGAGAGCAAGAAATCTTTTGAATGTAGATGCATGCAACAGTTGAGTGAATAGTGCCTCTCCAGTGCGGCACGAAGCCGCTGATGCCGAGTCGGCTCCTGTGCCGCTAGCTTCCCCAAAGAGACACCCTCCAACACCTAAGGACAGACTTTTCAAATCCCATTTCTGGGAGAGTCCTGGCTTCTAGCTTTGATGGCAGGAACAAACCAATTTATTTCAAGTAATTGCTAGGGGTGTTCAAGAAAACCGGGGTACCGTAAAATTTGCATTATGCAATTGTCTCAATTCGTTAAAGTTAATTAATATGGATATTATAAATAATGATGATGAGTTTAAAAACTAAATAAAAGAGATCTCATATACGGTCTGGGCTGGGATGTTCAATTTTTTTTCTGTCACCGGATTAATTTTGCTTTCTTGTTATTCAGATTACTCACAAGAGTTTTGCAGGTCTAACAAGCATTTCAAATGTTAATCTTTCCTATAATAATAATAAAAAAATAATAAAAAAAGCTCTCCATGTATGTGCACCTAGTATCTAAATGGTTTTTCATTTACCTTTATCATAATTATTTTTTACCCTTAATTTTTTAAAACTTTCTAAAATCCAAAAGTTTTTTTAAAATGCATTTTTATTGAAAATTCTCTGATTTTCCAAAAGATTTGCTCTTCCTAGATTTTTTTTAAAGATTTTTAGAATTTATGTATATTATTTTTATTTTAACATGCAATTTAAAAAACAAATAGAAAAAAAAAAGATGAAGAGAAATGAAGGGAATATAAAAATTAAAAAAAATGAAAAGATTTAAAAAAATTAAAATAAAAACATGAGAGATAAACAAATGGTGAGAAAGAAATAGGAAATAATTGTTTTTCAACATCTTATCCCTATAATATCTTATTTGAAATCATAGGATTACATAAAAATTTCATCCAAACACTCTAAAATAAAGGACGGCTATAATCCCCATAAAAAATAATTGACACTAGAATTCCATATAATCTTATCATCTCGTTCACATATAACTTAACCAATTTTTCCACCAGGTATATCACCTTTATAGGTAAAAACATAGCATACTTGATTAATTTGTCCATAATAACTCATATCGCATCATTCCTTTTCTTTCCTCTAGGCAATTTCAATACAAAATCCATGATGATGTTGTCTTATTTCCACTCAGGGATCAAACGGGGTTCTAGAGGTCCCGTTGGCTTCTGATGTTCTACTTTTACTTGTTGGCAAACACCACACCTAGTTACATAATTAGCTATCTCTTTGTTCATATTCGGCCACCAATAAAGCTCTTTCAAGGTCGTGAACTAGGTAATTAATTCTTCATATTCACATCCTTTCTAGTTAATTGTGTCAGAGGAGTTGCGATAGTGGAGAATCCCTTAATAAATCTCCTATAATATCCAATTAGACCAAGAAAACTTTGAATCTCTGTTACATTCATCAACTTCTAGTTGAATACACCTTTTACCTTTCTTGGATCCACAGAGATACCATCTTCCAAAATTACATGTTCTAAAAAGACCACATCATTCAACCAAAACTCACACTTGTTCAATTTTGCATACAACCAGTGATCTATTAAGGTTTAGAACACAACTTTTAAATGTTGTTCATGCTTTAGAAATGAGCTAGGATAAATCAAGATATCATCTATGAATATCACTACATGTTTGTCCACCAAATAGGAAGATTCGGTTCATCAAATCCATAAATATTGTTGGAATAGTGGTTAAACCAAACAACATTACTAATAACTCATAATGTCCGTACCAAGTTTTAATGGTAGTTTTTAGCACATCATATTCCTTTATCCTCAACTGGTAGTACCACGTTCTCAAATCTATCTTCAAGAACACCTTAGCTCCTTTCAATTGGTCAAATAAATCATCTATTTGTGGTAACAAATATTTGTTCTTCACCGTTACTCTATTCAATTGTTTGTAGTTGCTACATAATTGGAAGGTCCCATCTTTTTTCTTTACAAACAATATTAGAGCTCCATATGAGGAGTTATTGGGTTGTATATATCTTTTATATAGTAACTCTTGCAATTGTATCTTAATTTTATTAACTCAATCGGTGTCATTCTATAAGGAAATTATGTTATAGAAGCAGTTCCAAGTATCACATCTATTGGTACCTCTACTTCTATTTCAGGTGGTAATTCGAGTAATTCTTCTGGAAATACATTTGAAAACTCTCTAACTAGGAATATCTTTCAATTCTACTTCCTCATTCTCTAACTTTGATACATAAGCTAAATAGGATGGATATACCTTCCTTAATAATTGTTAGGCAATTATAAGTGAAATTAGACAATTCGGTATAACATTCTTTTCTCCTTTAAATACTACATGTCTTCCATCTACCCTTTATAGTGTTACTGTTTTAGAAAAATAATCTATTTAAGATCATTGAGTGCTTAACCAGTTCATCCCTAGGATTACATCGTAATCTTATAATTCCAAAGGCATCAAGTCTACCATAGTTCTATACCCCCTAATATTAACAAGTATCCCCCGGAAAACAAAATCTATGTCAATTGTTTCCCCTAAAAGAGTACTAATCACCAATCATTTTTTCTAACTTATCAGTCATACATTTAATTTCTTTTCAATTCTATCCGACACAAATGAGATGGTTATCCTAGGATCAAATAAAGTATATACCATGTGAGTGTTTAATTGTAGCATACTTGCTACTACTTCCAGAGCAGTCTGAATCTCCTCCTAAGTTATGTGGTAGACTCGACCTTAAGGCCTTTCTCATTGTCCTCTCAGTCAACCTCTATTAAAACTTGCCTTTGACTAGGTTGGTTGACCTAGCCTATTCACGGTAGATGACTATTGTAGGCTCTGTGTCGGTTGCCTCTAACTCTTACTGTAATCAATAGTCCTTAAGAGGCATTCCTTCTTGCGATGCCCTGTCTGTCCGTGGTGATATCATAGTGCATTTAGATATGGAAACTCTTTCCAACAGTGCCCTTTCTATTGATAGATGTAACATCAGCCTAGAGAAGCCGAACAATCCCCCAAGTGGCTCTACTCACACCTTATATATTGGGGGTAAGTAATTTTTCTCTATGTTATGAAACCTAAAGTTATACTGGTCTTTAGAGATGTATGTCCTCCACTAGTACCTTGAGAGGATCTAACAGGTGCTCCACTCTGGCTAGAGCTACCCCCTTTCTTATTAAACATATGTCTACTCTTACTTCTTCTTCTTTTTTCTTTTTTTTTATAATGAGTGGTCTGCTAGATGACAAATGAATAGTCTTCCTCTTCTCAAACTCTAATTGACCTTGATTTTCTATAGTGCATGCCTTCAAAGCTTAGACTGCTTCAATGAGTTCCCTCACAGTCTCAAACTAATGAGCAATCAATCCCTGCTTCAAATCATATCTAAACTCATCTCACAATTGGTCAATTATATGCTTCTCAGTTGGAGTATGATGTGAAGCAAATATGGAAAGGTCATGAAATTACCTCTTATACTCTATCAATGTCATCCCCTCCTGACTCAGTGCTAAAAACTCTTGTTCATTCTTCTTTTGATGGTGTCTTATATAGAATTTATTTTTGAACTCTATTTTGAAATTAGTCCAAAACAGTACATTTATGGCTCTCTTTATACACATAGCCTCTCATCAAGTATGTGCACTACCAGACTAATTGTACAACATATTTCACTCGTACTTCAACTGGTACCTCAATCTCTATAAATATTAATTCCATTTTTTTTAATTTATTTTCCTGTAACCTTGTCATCTTGTTCACCATAATACTATCACACCCCACTTATCTCATACTCTTTACGCATTGAATAAGAGTAACTAGACTATCTGTTGGGGCTGAGGCTACTACTGGCATGACTAGTGCCACTTCACTAGATATGTTGGACATCACTGCATTTACTATTTGCTCTACGTATATTGGATCAATATAGGACCCCTAGAGGCTACTATTGGAGCTACAAGTAGAGGCTCGGTTATTTGTCCCTATTAATTTAACTTTTCTGACTGAACAACCCCTGTCTATCTTGATGCAGAGTCATCATGGGGTCTAGTTGGACCCTTCATTAGGACTATATGCTACTAGCATATTAGATGTTGTATATGTCAGAGGGTCCTCCCCTGACATAGCTCTAGTTGTGGATCCTGATACCTCCCTCATGTTGGGGATTTATTGGTTCTAGCTCTATATCACATCTGGACCATCATATAACAATCAAATATCTTTCAGTATCAATTTAAATCCACTAAATCAAGCCTAGCTCTGATACCAATTGTAACATCCCTACTTCTCGGGGAGAAATCTAAATTTTTCGACTTAATTATCCATGGTAATTTACTGAGTAATGGTTCATTAATCCAGATTTCTGTGAATAATTTTTTTTTAATTTTTAGTAGAGTATCCCCTGCATCTTTGCCTTCTCAAGTTATCGACAATGTCTATTAAGTTCATAACTCAATCATCATCAAAAGTCCAATCATCCAGGAGTTTTATCAATAGATTATTCTTTCTTGATATTTAATATGACTTAAAATTCACAAACAATAAGAGTTTATATAAAACAAAAAAGTTATACATACCATGCGAAACATACATATGTCTTTCATACAATACTACTTCTGTATATTGATTAAATTCGTTAACATGTATTTTACATATAAAAGTGTGAGTCATCCAATACAACAAAAGAAAAATTCATTTTTCTACATACATAAGACTATGGTTTAGTGCATGTACAACACCTACTTAAATGGGGAAAAAAAAAACATAGTTATGAAAGACTACCCTTGTCAAGATTGTAAAGTACTTTAAGCAAAAAAAATAACAATCAATCTTAAGAATAAATATTTCAAAAAGTTTTTCTTTTAAAAATCCTATCCATTTGGTACTCTTACTTGTTCTTTATTCAAAATTAATTCTATATCTTTTATTCTATCACAGACAATATGATCTTTCTATTAAAAAATTTGTTATCCATCTTTCCTGGAATACCTCTAATCCAGTGTCTAAATTGAACGTCCATAATTAATTTTCAATTATTCTTTCTTCCTAAATAACCATTAATGTGGTTGTCCTAACTAGACACCTAAAATATATTTCTAGTTATTCTTCCATCCTGAATAACCCTTATTCTGGTTGTCTCAACTAGACACTCAAAATATGTTTCTGGTTATTTGTCCATCCTGAATAACCTTTAATTCGGTTGTTCCAAATGGACACCTATAATTTCTACTAACTAACTTGTTAACCTTTCAATCAACAATCTTCTCGGATTTTATCATACTCAGTAAATCCTTTAAATGTCATCTCATCTGGCAATTCAAACTTATTGCTCATTGTTTTGGCTTTCTATTTAAAAATCACATCCTTCTAACATTCGCATTTACAAATCATTGTTTATCTTATATCTCATATAGATATCCAACACTCTAGCATTTTTATTCTAGTGCCAACCAATCCAATTATTTTTCTCAAGTTTTAATTATTAATACATGCATCTCACATTTATATTTGATAATGTAATAACTTAATTTGTAATAATAAAACTCGAAAGGGTGTTCACTGCCTACCTATTGATACACACATGTAGGACTTGCGTGACTCATTAATGCAGATGGCACCTGCATAACCAATAAAATCCATTTCTAATGGTCTGCAAGAGTTTAGGTAAGAGAATAGTTGGGCAAGGGAAAGACGTATCACCCCCTGTGCATCCTACCTATGATAAACTGCTTTGTTGTTTGTTCTAAATCATGTTTTTATTCGTTAGTCTATCTAAGATTTGAGAATAATCCTTCTTAGTAAGGAGATCCTTATCTCATCAAGTTAAATCCTAGCCATTCTAAAGCCCAAAAATATTTGTCTAAGGTTTAAGAAAAGTCATTCTCAATAAGAAGATTCTTATCTTAACTTGTTAAAACTTAGTCATTCTAAAGTCCAGAAAAGTTTGCTAAGGTTTAAGAAAATTCATCATCGGTGAGAAGATTCTTATCTTACCATGTTAAAACCTAACTATCCTGAAGGCTAAGAAATTAAAAAAAAAAGGTTTTTATTTGAATTTTTTGTCAAATCCTAATGGATAATCGCAAACTTGTTGTGATACCCATTATCTAAATATTTTTTGTATTATTCAAAGTATTATGAAATGCTACTTTTATTTTTCTTCATATAAAACATGCATGAAAATCTTATAATTTGGTTGTATGCACACCAAATAAAACATATTTTTTTGTATTGTTGATATGAGAAATTTTTTTAGAAAGTTTTTGAATTTTTAAAGAAAAATCTGATATTTTTAATATTGGGTTTGTATTTTACAATATCAGTTTCTATAAGTCCGCAACCCTAATATTAAGTGAATTCCTTAAAAAGAAACATATTATTGTGTTTTTGAAATACATGATTTGTTTAATTTTTGAATTTTTTTTGAGATTTTTTTAGGAAAATCAAGTATTTTTAATATAGAGCCCGTATCTTACAGTATAAGTGTATGGATATTAGGTAAAACTAAAAAAACAAGTAAGGGGCTTTAAAATAATTTCAAAAAGGTCTTTGAGATTTTATAGAATTTTTTTTTTTAAGGCTTGCTTGGCTAAATATTAAAATAAAGACAAACAAAAACTAAAGAAAAGGCACTATAGTGTGTTTTGCAAACACTCTCTTAGCCTAAAGGCTGAGCTTATTGGGTTTGAGGCCCAAACTCAGCCTAGTATGGTTGGGCCGGTTGAAAAAGGACTTGACAACTGCTTTTACTTTAAAAAAAAAATAGGTGGACTCAGCCTAGCTAGCCATATGGGCTAGGCTCGATCCATCCCACATAACGTGGTCACTAGCACATCCTAGTGACTAAGTTGTGCAACAACTTAAAGAACATGAATTATAATTCATGTTTTGCATGCTTGTACAAGAGGGAGTAATTAAAATGAAGATGGGAGAAAAAAGCTTACCTAGCCCGGGGAGGTGTCTACTGCCATTGTTGGCCTACCACGAAGATAGTAAAGATGCTGGTAGAGTCCGTTGTTGCTCACGATGCTGGTCTGAGAAGAAGACTCATACTCACAGCATGGGAGGCTCCAAGTTGTGATGGAAGTGATATCACACTATTGTGTTAGTGCTGCTAGAATTGGATCATGTTGGAGCTGAAGCTACTGCTATAAGACATGTCATCATGATTGAATAGAGAAGGCATTTCTTGTTGTTGGTGCTAGAAGGCTAATAAAAAAAAAGTCATTAGTGGTGGCTGACGGTGGCCCTGTTGTTTGAAGCAAATATGGTGGTCTTATTTGTTGTCATGGTTTGTAACTTGGAACAAAAAGGATTGTTAATGGTTGGTGTATAATGTAGAGGCTTTTGTGGGTAATAAAAAAGTGATGGAAGCTGGTAGTGTTTTTGGTGCTAGGCTAAACAACAACCGTAAGAGGAGAAGTGTTGAACACGATGGAAGCATTTATTGTGACTATCACCCATGGTTGGTGCAACTAAAAAAAACTCTTGTTGTTGTTCTCGATGGAATCAACAGTTGTTAGTTTGGTCACAATATTAAGGAGCTAAGGTAGAAGTTGTTGTCGGTTTGGAGAAGAAATGTTGGGCTAAAAAGATACGGATTGAAGAGAAGTAAGTGATGTTGTGGTGTTGTTGCCATGATGAGGAGATAATAGC
>Ga0325405_1001686_pt1 | contig 22565 bp, 14 predicted proteins | sample PopdelMetagenome_21_FD_205663 | JGI IMG/M metagenome (GOLD analysis project Ga0325405, IMG submission 205663) | Populus deltoides microbial communities from Bellville, Georgia, United States - Xylem-Control-R2 | ecosystem: Host-associated > Plants > Phyllosphere > Stem > Wood/Secondary xylem...
CAACTCTATCCAAAACCCCACTGTTCCTATCACTTTTCTTAAGTGTAAAGTGACCCCTCTTTAACCTCAGCTTCTCCTTCCACCAGCCTGAACTCTTTGGTGGTGGGAAGGCATCGTTATACTCATCATCGACAAGTAATTCATCTCGTAAGGTCATTTTTCGCAGTTGGCTGTTGGTGCAGTTATCCTTCAAAGGCAACATCGTGCCCTTGAAGAAGATTTCATCTGCAGGAATCATGGAGTAGTTTTTCACCGAGAACTCGAAATCTGTGGAAACCGGTGCTTCTCTATAGCTGCTTTCATACTTGATGGCTTGTTGTGCATCCACAAAATCATTGGAGAAGGAGATTCTTGGGTCAATAGAGGAGGTGTAAAAGCTTTGTTGCTCACTGTTGAACATGTTTAAGCATGCCATGAACTGTCAAACCAATACCCCGAGTCTTTTTAAGTCGTTACTTCTCTTTCACTGTTAGAATCCACATGTAGATGCTTGCATTTATATAGAGGGGAGCTTGTTTTATGCGTGTGCTCAGCAGACATCTCATGTTACTTAGATTTGTCAGTTTGTGATTAAGACGAGGATAAAACAATTTGTATTCCAAATATTTTATTACTGTATCAGTGATCAACTGTTTAAAGTTTACACTATTTACTCTAATGTGTGTTCATTAGGTTTCATGCAACTGTTCAAGTGATGCTTGACGAACAGCTAAAGCCATTCTGACCCTCCTATTCTGCCTGATGTGGCCAGATAAAGCCAATATCCGTTTTATAAGGACTCGTTATCATTTAACTATTAACTACAAAGAGGACTCGTTATCATTTAACTATTAGCTACAAAGAGCTTTTTGCAGACACCAATGGCACAAGGCCCTTTCCTAAGGGGCGAGTCCAGGATGAGAGACGCGGGGAGCCAAGACTTTCTCTCTTTAAGAAAACAGGGAATACTAGTTAAATATGCTCAAAAATACATTTTTTTCAGAGCCAAAAAGGAAGGATTTTAGGTTTTCTTTTCAAGGATCGAAATACCTTTTGTTTTCATGAAGAAAGTGGACCAATTTTCATACCATGATTTGAAGGGGGAGAGAGCCAAAACAAATGTCAAGGAAAGGTATCGTAGATTTTTTATTTTTCACATTTAATCAGTGCCATGACTCACAATTAAGACCATTAATCGGGCTTGATGAACCCAAATGATTGATGCTGCCATGGTGCTAAATACATATTTCCAGCAAAAATATTGAGAGCGGGAGCACCTTGACACGCACACTTGCTCCACTTGCCATCCCTTTGAACACGTGTGGGTTTCTCATCACATTGCATCCCCTATATTTTTTTTAAGGTTAGATCTCCACTTGCATTCAGCTACTAACCATGCTTTTCGAAGGCCCATGTGGGTTTGAGCTGTAATCTGATTGTAAATCCAAAAACTATAGAAAGCAAGCCCTCTTTATACCTTACTCTTTGACAATCCATAAAGAATTTTCGGTTCCATCCTCTTGCATGAGCCTGTTGACATCCACGTGGTTAATCTTCATCTAAATGGAATTTGTCCCACACTACAACTGTAAGAAGCTTTGAAAATGCCAAAAGGCATTGGACTTACTTCATGGGCATGGCGGAACCTGTCTCCTAACTGGTCTCCCGTCTTGTTAACAAAGTTTTGTCTTTAATGTTTCTCTTAATCTAACAAGAAAGAAGCTCCACACTTCATTGGGTGCCCGAAATTCGTTTTAATGAACTCTCCTAGTGTGCTGTAATATAAAGCAATGACAGTAGAAAAAACAGCTGTCCTTTGATGAAATTATCATTGACTAGACAATATTTTGATGGCCCTTAGCTGTATGCTGCTGAAATCAAGGAATACTGGGGGAAAACTCAGCATAACAATGATTAATAATACTAATGGGCGGAACAAGTTTCATTTGAATCAGCACCAAAGCCTTGTGAGTTGACACTGCGTTAAATTTAGCACTACGAATGGTACCAATAATTATTCAATACCTTGAACAGTGACGAGAGCATAATTCTTAATTTCTCAGCTACATGAAATTTGAAACCTTTAGCATACGAGCCCATAACCAAAGTCAAAGGCTGGCTCTGAAGTGAATTGTCTGTTCTCCTGATTGTTTTATCCATGCATGTGATGAAAGCGTACTTGCAGCATGAAGCACTGTTTATCTTGATGACCAATTGAGAATGAAATGCTGGAAAGAAATAAAAATAACTGTGCTGCAAAAATTTTACTGAAAATTATCATCATGTTCTAAATCGGAAGGAGATGGTCTTTTCAATGGCAGTTGACTTCCAAAAGAGAGTTTAGATTTTAATTCTGCATTAGCCATTCCTTTTAAAGGAGTTCTCATCCGTTTCACACCTGGTCTTTGCAAAGGCATGAGAGAGGCAGATGGTGTGACCTTTTTAGCATCTATGTTGGAAGATAGAGATTGTTGTGGTTTCTGATAACGAGATAACTTCGGATTTTGGTCCAGATTTTCTTTATCATTGAGCCGGCTCTCGTTCCCTTTTATCCCCAGCACCCTTGGACTTGGCTTTGATTCAATTGGTACAAGCTTCCCATCTACTTGGTTCGTGAAGACAAAAGAAACCTGCAAGAACATGATAATAAGTCCTTCAAGTGGAAAGCCAAAACCATTGCAGATTGCATGTGAAGGATCAGTCACAGGTGATGGTGGTATATCAGACTTTTTGTGAAAACGAAAGCTCGATTCTGCACTCGGAACTTATGCAATATATTAATTTATTCCACCAGCATTTTGTTCTACTAAGCATGAAAGGGAGCAGAAATCAAGGGAAAAACATTGATGAACTCCAAAAACAAATCTAGGACGGATTCACAGCGCACAATATGCAGGATGAGAAAACTGAATCATATTTAATGAGTTCCTTTGTTGTAAAACATGGTAGAGCACATGCATTCTTTGACCGCAACTTTTCTACCATCAATTCTGAATAGATGCTTGACTAGTTCTGATTTTTGGTAGCAGGTAAATACTTTCTAGTATAATCAGGGGTTTAAATATTTCAGAAATTTATTGACCAAAACAAATAGATTCCTATAGGAAATTTTTTTTTTTTTTGGACAGGAATCACATTAAATATGGGGAAATGTTGGAACACCTCATCACCAGCTGAAGCTTGAAGTATAGTATCAGGCACTGATGTCGAGTGAAAATGATGCCCCCAGCTGCCCAAATCCTCTTCCAAAGGAGTCCCTACCTGAAAATTGAGGGAAAAGAACAAAAAACAAAATCAAGTGGGACATCTGAAAGTTATGATCCAATAATATTGCAGTGATTGGTAGGTGACTGACTTGCTTCTCTGAGCTCTTCAACTTGTCCAGGCATCCAGCAATTGCGGCAAAGCCACCTATATCGAACACCTCTTGATTGGGCATACAATTCTCATATGTAGATTCATCTACATCTCCTATGGCCTCAAGTTCCCCGTCAGAAAATAGACAGCGGGCACAGTTCATCTTTACATGTATTTCAGACCTACACAGACAAATAAAGACGTTAAAAGGTAGATGGAACATGAGAATAAGTGGAGCAAAAAGAAATGTGATATCAATAAACATTTAAACCTGCAATTCAGCTACACGAAAATAAAATAACTGAACCATGTTATGCTGAACTAGCTATGCTTTACATGATACATGACAAGTCAACAATAAAAGTAAGCACAAAAGGTGATGCTTCATAAGAACATACAAAAAATCTCAGAATCGAATCTTTCAATTAGCTTGAATTGGCCATTGGCATAAACTTGCGTACTGCAACACGAACACGAGAAGGAAATTTTTTGCACACTTTCACTTCTCAACCAGTGCTTGATTCATTGCTAAAAATGATGTGACATTTTTTCAAAACCATTTTGTAAGTCCATAAAGTCCTTGCCTACAGCGACCCAAAACCCTACATCCTTAGATTATTTTGCAAATATTGCAGGCACAATTTCAAAGGCCGAACACCCCAAATAACTTTACCATAAAACTGCCAAATACATAAATGACACGTAAGTAATCATGACAAAATATTTCAACATATGCAACATGAATTACCTGACATTCTCCTGAAATGTGAACAAATCACGTAAATCTTCAGTTGAAAGACAATTTTCCTGCAAATGCATGTACTTTAAATACCATTTAATTCAAAGGCAACTTCAGTTGAATAGCATAAAGAGGTGGCAGAAAAAAACCTGTGCCGCAAGGCTATCATTTTGCTCATGCTGAATAATTTTTTGAAGCCCCTCTTTTGACATTTGACGCTGATAAACCTACAAAAGTCAGCAAACAGAATGACACAGCGTTGCTTATTGACAGAACTATCTTAAAAATGATGAAAGGAAAACGTTTAGTGACTATATTCTTAATATAAATTCAGTTGCAGTTCATCAAAACCTTTTCTTCAATGGTTCCGGTGCTCAGGAATCTGTAGATATATACCCTCTTCTTTTGTCCATCCCGCCAAACTCTCGCAGCTGCCTAATTATGTGAGGACAGAATCATGAAAACAATCAAATGTGAGATCAGCATACTACTTTCTAACTTATGTGAATTGTGGTGGGGGTGTTTAACCAAAGAACATTACTTGCTTGTCATTGGCAGGATTCCAGTCCGGATCAAACAAGACAAGTCGGTTACCACCGATTAGATTGAGGCCACAGCCACCAGCCTTACTGCTTAAGAGAAATACGAACTCTTCCTGCCGCATATTGAGTTAAAACAAATTGATCAGTGATCAAGCCTGATGATTGCCCTTTTTCCCAAGCAGAAAACACAGCCTAAATTGTAGACATGTCAACTAGAAGGAAAAGAGAAGATACCTTTGATGGATCATTAAAGCGATTAACTAATTTCTGTCTTTTACTGATTGATGTGGTTCCATCAAGCCTTATATGGGGATATCTTCTTTCACGACACAATTGAGCAAAAAGGTCAAGTGTCTGATGCATCAAAGTAATTTTATACCGTGAGGAAACAATATCAATTGCAGCTTCATGAAAAAAGTGGTCAATAAATGCTCAGTGAATGGCTTCAGTTGAAATAAGCTGTCAATGATAAATATTCTTCTTACATCACTCTAAGTGAGTTTGACAGTGTAACCAAATCTATTTCGTCGTCCAGAAAACAGAAATGCAAGTGTGCAGCACCCTTACACTAATAGGTTATTTTTTAAAAGAAAATCACCAAAAGATACATGTTCAGAAATAAAAAGTTATGCTACCAATATTTAGACTATCCTATAGTCTGTTCTTGCTTTCACATTGGACTAATGCAATGACATGAGAAGGAAAGATTTACGCATTATCAGCTACGATATTCAGAATCAACTAACAAATTGGAAAACTGGAGGCTATGGTACATATATAAACTGCTATCAATAAAGTAATTTCTATACCACAATAGCATGAATCATCAACTAAAACAAACGTACCTGAGTATAGTTTGAGACAAGTACAATGCGATCATCTGTTCTCAGACGTAGATGGGCAAGTAATCGGGCCAAGACATGCATTTTACCAGATAGTTCAACCCAAGTCCCATCACCACCAGTCCATGAACCAGATCTAGCAATATTTGGAAGAGAAAAACTGCTGTCAGGACACAAGTGTAGAATGTGGAATACATACAAAAACAACACTCAATAAATGCTTACCTTCCAGAGAACATCCCAGGAGGGAAAAAGCGCATGCAGTCCTCAAACCCTGAAATTCCTGGACTTCCGTTTTTTATGGTGTCAAAGATAAGCTGCATGGATAAATGACCATTACCAATAATATTTTCTAAATTAAACACAGAGCAGACATCAAATGAGAATGTTAGAGAACACCACAGATTTCAAATAAATAAAATCAACCCATTAACTTCTTTATTTGAATATGACAGTAAAAGTTTTGAAAGGAGTAAAAGAGTCTTACACAAACGATATAGCACCTAAAATTAGAAGGGAAAACAACGATTTGTTCTCCCAAACATAATAATATGAAATAGTGTCTTATCCCAGCCATTCTTTTCTAGAATCGGGTGATTCCAGCCTAGTTTCACACTCTAGTGCATGATTGCAAGTACACATACAAAAATCCTCGGATAACTACTACTCCAACACTTTTTATACCTTTGGATGATTGCACAGCTTCTTAAGAGCTGTGATGTAGGCCAATATCTTTGATTTCTTTGCCTCTTCAGTGATTGCCCGTTTAACCTGTTGTTAAAGGAGTAACAGAATAATCCAAATCAGTTTCTAAGAACCATGTTAAGCTAGTTACCACTTAGTGTCAATAAAACCCACATTTTTTGAATGTATAAAATGGTTATATAACTCTGCCTGGAGAGGAGTCAACTTGCAGCAAACAACTTCTACAATCTGCATGGAAGAACATTTAGAATGACAAAAATATCAAAATTTTACTCGGATTTATCTGCACAAAAAGACAACCAAAAGGTGAAGTAACAACAGTAAGAAATTTACTTTAATCAACATATAAATCAAAAACTCCATTGCATAGAGCAATTAGATTTAGAAATTTAGGAGCACAAACTTCGTAATGCAAGAATAATGCAATTGGTCGAGAAAAATAAATGTACAGCTCACGGAGTAACCCTAACTTCTAGCTTCTCATCATCTAGTGATGAAATCTAAGCTAATCTAGAAGGTTTATCTAAATAAACTATTTACAGACTGCTAAATTATTGAGCTTTCCATATGTTAGAAAAACATGGGAAGGGAGCTGAAATATTGCTCAACATGTTGAGCAACTTTCACAAGTGCTAATGGCACACAGAAATCGTGATAAGACCATACCTTTGGCGGCAGGTGATTTGATAACAATGCATTTGTCCTTCTCAGTATAAACTGCAATGCACACTTTCAAATTAAATACGGGAAGATGTAAAAGGATTCCTCCTTACAGTAAACAAAAGATTACCTTTCATATTTAGCATGTAGCAGCTATTTACCATTACATAATCAGGAGTTATAATAGCAGAAAACAGTGATCTGATTCTCAAGAAAGCTAGATTCTACAGTGGCACCCACATTAGTACGAAATTGACCTGATTTACTTTCACACTCAACTCTCCTGAGCGTTCAGCACCTAGCTTCTTCTCTTCTTCAGTGGCAGTTGGTTCCCTTCCACAAATGATTGGTGTCTTCATAATTTATAAATGAGAAGTTAAAAAATATGACAAGCATGTATGCCATTAGGGTAGAGGAAAAAGAACAGCATGTTACTAGTATAATAATTTCTGATGCAAATCATTCTAAGAAAGACAAATTCCACCATCACATATTCAAATAAAATCGAAGCCCCTTATTCCTAGATTGTTATGTTCTATAGTAAGGATAAACAATTCATGTATGCCCCATTATTAAATACATACCACTGTTCTGCCGATGATGCCTCACGAGTTAACAAAATGGGGCAATCAATTATGCAAACGAATTTCACAACTTAATAACAGAATATATCATCTATACCACATAACAAATGAACTGTCAAATGGTTGTAGTTATCCCAAATATTAGCCAACAGCACAACATTGACTTTTGAAAGACAAAAGACATATCAATGTACAAATGGCCATGCCAATGATAATAGAATTGTACATAGATCTCATGAACACACACACACACACACACACACACACACACACCTCTCCAACACGCATGGAAAAAAGAGAGATGAATACGATGCAAGTTTACAAACAGAATAAATATTGAGTTCAACCATCTTAAATTTAATTCAAATTGACGGATCAAAATGTGATTTGAAGGTAACATAGCTCACCTCATAGTAACGGCGAAAATATGCAGCATCACCCAAAACTCCTGGATTGGTGAAGTTAACCATTGCAAAAAACTCTTCTAGGTCATTCTGCAGAGTTGCAAGAGGATATGAATCATGAAATATTAGAAAAAGTGATAACTATTAAGATAAATAGTGCGCGGAAGATATTTCTCACTTGCATTGGAGTTCCTGACAACAAGATGCGGCGTTTGCATGACAGGGAAGCCAGTGCCTATGAGAATGTTCACAAATAAACACAGATGAAGAACAAGAAATTGGCATGCATCAGATGTGAATACTCAATGAAAAACAAAAGCATCTACAAGCCATACCCGATTTGTTATTGTCTGATCATTTTTAAGTCTGTGGGCCTCATCGCATATGAGAAGGTCACAAGATTCACTATTGCTAAATTTTGAAGAATGCATCCGGAACGTCTCATATGAAACAATCAGAACCTGTGGGATATAATTTGAATTCAGCAAACGTTACCACAATATTCTGGACATTTAATGCAAATTTTACCTGGAAAGGGCTGCTAGGATTTGTGAAACTGTCAATCCCAGAGATAACATCTTCTCTGGTGCTTTCACAGAGAGCTATAAGCTTAACTCTTTCCCCAACCCACTTTTTGATTTCAGCCTCCCAATTACTTACAAGGCTGGTTGGGGTGGCAATAATGATTTTTTTAACCATAGGCTTTCCATCAAACCCTTGACCAAGAAGAGTGTACAGCAATGTGATTGACTGCAGTGTCTTCCCCAGACTGCCAAAGTAAGACCAAAAAACACTAACCTTGAGTACAAGGAAAAAATTAACACCCTTGAGGAAAACTGTGCAAAACACTTCATGGATTAAGTCAAAATAAATAAGGAATTTACCCCATATCATCAGCCAGAATGCATCCATTAATATTTGCACTGCTATAAAATCCTGAAACACATTCAAACATGAACTGAACCCCTTCTCTGCAAACATGGCCAACAACATCAAGATATGGCAAATTTCATTTATGAGCAGTCCTTATGCACATATTGTTGTGTAGATATCAGAAGCAAATATTAGACTTTTACATTGTAACCCATACCTTTGATGAGGTCGAAGGAACCGAACAAGCAAAGGATCCACCACTATCGGCATCAAATTACCAACTCCATCCTCAGACTCTTCAGGTTGCCACAACACCAAAGGATCAATACCGGGTGGCAAAGTCACACTTTCCTCCACTACTTCGTTCTCCACCACACTTGGTACATTAAATATATTTGTTACTGCAACCAACACTGGTCTTGAAGAACCCCATGGAACGAACCGTTTCCGGGCCCAAAGTCGACGAGCAAGCTGTTCATTTCCATCATTATAACCATTGGAACATGGGGGTTTAAAGGGTTTCCGACAAATAGCTGCCCCTTCTGTCACTGAAAGAACTCGAGGAAGCAGTGACTGTCTCCTTACTACAAGGTTGCCTCTGGTAAACCACAATCACCAAAATTTCACCTTAATTTATGCAGAATCAATTCAAATAAACAGTTCCATTGTTGAAATTAAAGAGCTAAATTTTGAGAAAAATGAGCTTTTGAGCAAAAACAACAGAATCCTGCAAAAAACTTATTTCTCGTTTCCTACCATTGTCTCAGCAAACAAACGGAAAATCTCACTTTGATTTATTCAAATTCAATAAAATAAACAATTAGCTCGATGCAAATGAAAGAAGTTCCACATTCTTATAACAATAGCTATTGAACCAAAACCCACAATTCAAGAACACCAAAATCTTTCTAATTTCCTGCATTTTTTATCAGTGACCAAACAGAAAATTCAATTTAAAATCCAAACTGTACAATTTCAGACCAATTGAGCTATAAAAGCAAAGTCGGAACCCTGAGTTATCGATTCAGCGCCAGAAGTAATAAAACACTAGGTTAAAAGGCACAGCATTAGCTATTGAACCAAAACGAAAAGGTCTCCAAACTTTTTCTCATTTCGTGCATTTTCTCAGAAACCAAACAGGACATTCGATTTCAAGACTATTAAGCTATAAAAAGCAAAATAGAAACCCTAATTTTATCAATTTTTCACCAGCAACAACAAAAAAAAACCCTAGGTTTCTGAACAACCAGCTTTTACCAAATTCGAAACACACAATCCAAAAATCGCTGCATACTAAGATAATGTTGTTGTGGTATTTAGATACCTCAAAAGATCGTCTACATTCTTCGACTTGCGATCTTCATCGAACTGTGGATATTGTGCCACTCGTCGCTCTCCCTCCTCGCCGTCGTCGTCTTCTTCTTCGCGATCGACAGTGTACTCGTCGCTTGAATCGGAGGGTGAGAGACTCTCTTCTTCTTCTTCTTCTACTTGATCGTCTTCCATTGAAGGAGCTTGTTTTTTTTTTTCAGAGATCGTTTTGTCTGTGAATTTTAAAGAAAGCTTTGCATTTATTTCTTTCTTCTCTTTTAAAGTGGGGGGTTTGGCGGGAAACTTAAGGAGGTGTGTTTTTTTTTAAGACAATATTAAAATGTTAATATTGTCTTAGTTGTGATAATGAATGTCTTAGTTGTTGAGAGAGTTGTTGAGAGGTTATTTGGTTTTAAAATGTTTTTTAAAATATATTAAAATAATATTTTATAAAAATCTATTTTAAATATTAGATGATATGATTCAGGTAAAGTTAAATTCGGATTTTGATGTAAAATATGCAACTATCCAGTTTTACGATAACAGTCATAATTCTTAATCTAACCATTGGATTGAGCTGAAATTTTACATGGAGTCTCCTGACATGTTTTCCTACCTTGGGTTAAAATTTCAGATCAATCGGAGTTCAGGAAGGCATCTCAATATGAGTCAACAGAGGTTGTATGAATTTTGTTATTTACTTCATTTTGACTTGTAGACTTCCTATTTAGCAATGATTCTTTTTCTAAATGGGATGTGACAGCTTGTTTTGGAAATCTCCTAGCTCTACAAGGATTTGTAATGAGCTGCAACATAGTTTCCAAGTGTGGTAAGGATTCATAAATGTTTCAGAATCATTTTCTTACAAAGATTCCTTATTCATCCTAGCTACAACAAGGAAAGAAGACTTCAAAATTAATTCTACCTTTAGATCAAATTTTCTAGTTTATTTGAAACTTCTTAATGGTGACAAATCTGATTTTAGCATATTTAGGATAGTAATTTTTGAATTTTTATTATTTTCTTCTTAGTCTTTGGGTTATTATTACTTATTTGGGTCAATTGTAAGTAAGCCTCATATAAGTTCACCTAAGGGGGGTCCATTAGGGTTTATTTAAGTCTAGAGTTAGTATAAATAAAGGCATAACCAGACATGTAAGTTATGTAATTCAGATTAATAAAACTTCTTGTTTGTCGCACTTTGTGTGTGTGTGTGTGTGTTGGTGAGATAATCTCCCTTCCATGGTTCTCTAAAAAACTGAAAACGACTTATCGAAGAACAACTGGCTTCGTGGCATCATCCTTATACTTCTCGTTTACGAATCAATATTCGTTGGGTGAGGGTTTTTCGTTTCCAATAGTGTTGGTGCCTAGGTACAAGTTAACTTTGTGTCACACTTCTAGCAAACCTGATTTACTTGGCTTTCTGGGAATTAGTGTTTTTACGTGTGGGTTGTGTGACCACGTGATCACGAGGTTTGCATCATTAGATTTTTAAAATATGAAAAAAAAATTATACCAAACACTATCTTAATCAAAGTCTCATAATAATAATCATCTAGTAGGTGGCTTAGTGGTAAGAACTTAGGATTAAGGGGTTTGCTCTCCTTATGATCTCAGGTTCAAACCTTGTGGTTGCTAATATGATGGTCACTGAAGGCTTACATAATCGTTAACTTCAGGGCTCGTGAGATTAGTCGAGGTACACGCAAGCTGGTCCAGACACTCACATTAATAAAAAAATACTTCTAATAATAGTGCATTACCTTTATATAATGAGCCACCGTATAAATTATAATTATGAGTTATTTCAAAGTTGTTCAACAAAATTTGGTGCCAAAAATTATTATAGTAATCAACAAAGAAACCATGCATCACAAAAATTATTTTAGAATTTTTTTTTATATAGATAGATTTCTATTAATCTAAATAAACTAGGTTCCTGGAATATGCTAATGTTTCGATAATTGTTTTAAAGATGAGCTCTTACTATTATTTTTTTAATCTAGGTTTACAATTAATAGAGTATTTTATACATTAAAAGTTGCTCATAGAGAAACACTATTTTCGTTAAAAGGCTAAATTTTTTTGTTGCGATACCACAACAAAAATAACATGAATTATAATTGTTTTCATGGTGATTAATTAAGTTGATATGATTATTAAAAAAATAATATTTAACAATGATTTTGTTTTGAATGCAAACTCACATTAATTTCAGGCAATTAATACAAAATATATATGATTTTTAATACATGAAAGCACAGAGCTTCGAAACATTGGACCTAATAGAAATTCTCCTAGTACATCAATGAAAAAATTACAAACATAAAATAAGTATTTATCTGGAAAAATTAGCTAATATATCAAGATAAATTTAAAATTAAAAAAATATATATATTTAGTATCATCATGTAGAATATATTTATTTTTGAGGTGCACCGCACACATACAAAAGCATATATTATATGTTTTTTATGAGATGTAAAGATCTTAAACAAACATTGTTTAAATATTCTCGAACTTTGATTTATATTAAGATTATTATAATTTGAAAAATTACTATTTATATCAATAAAAAAAATTAAATATAATGAAATAACTAAATTAACCATATATAATATATTAAATATTATAATTTTATAATTAAATTAAAAAAAAGAAATTGAATGTCCTCTTCTTCAACCTCTCACCAAATCCTTTTGATCTCCACTAGCAACTGTCAGCCTCCACAGCTCAGACCGACAACCAATAGTCCTTACCCATCTCCCCTTTCTACTATAATTAACTATAACTAAAAGACATTTGCATTTTACCGTGCTAGAATTACTGTGTACTCTCTCACAATATATTATGGATTAGAGCAGTGCACTTTTTGGTCATTTTCACTTTGATCCTCGAACTTTTATTTTGCGTGATTTGACCCGTTTAAGCCCAAATTAGCCCCCAGTTGCATATGTTTTTAGGAGGGAGGGTTGAATTGAAAGCTAAGAGACTGAAGTGAAAATCTCGGGTAATATAGGGGGCATGTTGAAAGTATCATTAAAACATTCATTTTAATCCCCTAAAATTTTAGATATTAGGTGACCAGTCTCTTGAATTTAAAAAAAAAATATTTTGCTACCTAACTTCAATTTCCTTTTTTTCAGTATTTTTCTATTGGAAAAGAGAGAGAGTTGCCGGATTCTGATTTAGAGAGAGAAAGTGGTCGCTGGGGAAAATTTCGGCCACCAAAATGATTGATTTTTATGTCAAAAGGTTTCATATGATAAAGGAGGTTACATTTCGGTGTTTGTTTACCTTGAAAACACCTAAAACAATATATCTAAGCTCGGGAGATTTCCACATCAATGATCTCATAGTCCTTCTAGAGATCATTCTCATCGATGTGAAGCTCTCCCAATAAGTGGTCACTCTAGATGTGATCCCTCTTGCCATCATAGGATAGAAGTTAACTATCAATCTTTTTGTTCCACATTAGAATTCTTTAGCACTCTAGAGCCTATTAAACAATGATCGGGGAAAAGTTTGGCTGATATATACATTCAAGATGAGATTTGCAGTCCTTATAAGATAAAGGGATCATATTTATCTAGACGAGTATTGCACACCTTCATCCCTAAGGAGTACATCTCTACAAAGATGACTTTTAATAATTATGATGGTTTGACAAATCCACAAAAACATGTCCAAAACATGCATATAAATCTCGAGTTGATCATCTAATAAGGTGATGTTATATGAAAGATCCTATTTATAACTTTGGTCAGCACAAGCATGGTATAACAATTTGGATTCAAGTTTTATCATAGGTTTTAATGACCTCTATGCTAAAATTATGTTACGGTTTTACACTAGTATACCTGTCATAACCCAATTTTAGGTTATTCTAAAAAATTCACTTTGTTAAAAAATAAAAATCAAAAAATAAATATAAAAGCCGACAACATGAAGAAAGAAGATAGGGGAGGATTCCAAAAAATAAAAATCAAGCTGTAAATTTGAAGGAATTTTGAGGTCTAATTGTATCCTATGCCCAAAAATAGAGAAAAAAAATGCAAATTCAAGGTCATATTAAATGATTATTGGATGAATTTGTATAAAAATTAAGTCCAATGACCTAATTAAATTTTTAATAGGCCATTTTGATTTAATCATGGGTCAAATTGAATTTTAATTTTTTTAAAGAATTAATTTAGGTCTAGTTGAAGGATTTAATTAAGTGTAAGGACTTAATTATACTTTAAAAGGGTCAAATTAATTTTATTAGAGGCTTAATTGGTAAAAGATTAAGTTTGGGAGCTCAATTTGGGCTTAATTGAAAAATTACAATTTTAAGAGATCAAATTTAATTTTTAGCAAGTACATTGATTGAAATCAGGGGTAAAATCGTAAGAAAATAAAAGTTTTGGGGTTAATTAGGGGTTAAACTAAAAAATTTCATAGCCAATTACCATTTTGCAAAAGGCGTCGAACTATAGCGGTTTAATTGACAAAATTATGGGTGAAATTAAAGAAAATTGAAAGTTTAATGATCAATTAGGGGTTAAATTGCATAAATCCGAGACTAATAACCATATTGAAAAACACGCGTATATCCAGGGTTCAAATTGAAGTTTGACAAGGTCCAAAATGCACTAAATCAAACATTTAGAGTCAATTACGGGTGCAATTCAACAATTTTGAAAGTTGAAAAACTAAATTGAAGTTTGAAAAAATCATTTATTCAAAACACCAAAACGACATCGTTTTGTAAAAAAAAAAAGGACTAGACGACGCGTCATCTGGTCATTGTTCATTGTCTTCCCATATTTTTGCCTGAAAAGCTGTCCGGGTGGCTATTTTTCAAGTGCATTTAATGCCTCATATATCCACTAATTTTGACAACACCTGAACCAAAATGATCACCACATATCCCTCTATCCCCAGGCACGGCCCATATAGGCTGAAAGACATCACAGTGGCCCTGGTGTTGGTCTAAAGTGGCCACTTCAGGTAGCCTTGAACTGTCAGATTTAACAGTTCATGATGCCTACTTTGAACCAACGGTTAAGATCCTCCCAACCAAATCAAAGGTCGTAATTTTTCCCTGTGTAGACAAGATTATCCTCTTTAATTTTCTATAAATATGAGTGGATTTCATGGCCTGATCATGAAGAAAATTGGATCCAAAATTGGCAAAAAACCAGCCCCTACCCTCAGTTTCTGCCATTTCTCTTTCTCTCTCCCTCCCCCTCCCACCGTCATTCCAGCCACCAATAGCTTGTCCGCCAACAACTCCAACATACGTCGTCAGCGCGACCACCAACTGGCCTCTATCACGTCTAGAACAGCCGTCGTTTCTTTCTCTCTCTCACTTATGCAAAATCCTTCTTCTTTTCCCTATGATCAACTCTGGCCACCGTTCCTCGCAGTGACGCTGCCCGAACCATCAGCTCAACCTCCTGATTACGGCCGTGACCACTGCCTCTGGTAGCGTTCTTTTCCGCCCGTCTCCACAACCATTTTGGTTGCAAGGAGAATGTGAACTATTGTTCAAGTTCTGCAAATAATTAACATTTTGGGTGGGATGGACCTGTTCCAGCTAGCCTAAATGTCTGGGCTAGGTCTAACCCACCCCTAAAAAAATAAAAAAGTATGTGGGGCCGAGATTGGCCCAACTATTATCGAGCCAAGATTGGCCAACCTTTTCTTGGGCCGTGTTTAGCCATCCCATATATATTTAATATATATTTAATTATAATATAATAATAATTTATAATATATTAAAAAAATTCAAAATCCTTTTAATTTTTTTTTTTTATTTTCTAGCATGTTTTTATTTTAATTTTGTTTAATATTGAGATGTATTTTTATACTGTAAGATACAAATCTAATATTAAAATACTCGGTTTCATCCGAAATATTTCTAAAAAAAATTCAAAAAATCTCAAAACTTTTAAATTAATTTCCTTTTTCAAAAGATAAAAAAATATATTTTGTTTTCATGCATACGGTTGAATCCTAAAATGTTTTTTAAGCATATTTTTTGAAAAAAATTGTATCTTTCTCATGTTTTAAAAAGTAAAAACAAAATGAATATCGTAACCAATTTATGATTATCCATTAAGATTTGGCCAAAATATCAAAAAACCCTTTCCACTCTTTTTAGGGTTTAGATGTAGACTTTAATATCTGGGAGTGTAAAACTACACGATATAGTACACCCTCAGGTATTAAAAATATAAGGTGTAAAATAAATGTGATGCTAAAATTTAGACTTTAGAATGGTTAGGATTAAACCCGATAAGATAGATACTCTCTCACGAAGGAAGATCTGTCTTAGACCGTAAAAAAGAGTAATAAATAGAAACCCGACTTAGAAAAATAATCAAACAACAATGCAATTTATCTTAGATAGGGTGCGCTGTGAGTGATGCGTCTTCCCCTTGCATAACCAGTCCTTTACCCAGACTCATGCAGACCATATATTCCTAGTGATCATAATACTAGGTGGCAATTCCTGAACCTTCATCATAATTTTATGATTAAACCTAAAACCTTTCTCTTCACGACAACAATCACACACCTTTTCAGGAGGCACGATAAAAAGCCCGTCATCGCGGATGACATCGCAGAGCACCCCACGACAATACCCATAAAACAAAAGCTCCACATAACTCTTTGGTGTTACCCAATTAGAAAAAGAATCCACCAGGGTATATTTGAAAAGGTTCAATAAAGAAATGTTCAAGGTGAATAAATTAATTGATCTAGTAGCCTTAAAGGCTTTGATAAGTGGAGTGAAAGAACATTATCTATGGAAGAACTTGTATGCTCTGCTAGGTAGAAGCTTGTTGAAGGTAAAACAAGCCATGAAGAATCACATATGAGTAGAAGAAGCCAGTATGTTGAGGTATGGGCCTCTTTATTTTTACCAAGAGATTGAGGATAAGAAATCTTTCAAATGGAATCGTTCTCCTACCAAAGATAATAATTCCAAGAAATGTCATAAAAGGGCAATAAGGGAGTGCATGCAATATCCCGAGAGGAGATATACAACTCCCCTAAATATCACCTTAACAAAAGTCTTGACAACCATCAAGAGAAAAGACTTTGTTCAATATTCATCTCTTATGGTGTCGCCTTCACACACACACACACACACCTACGAGAAGTTTTGTTTGTTCCACAAGGATTAAAGGCATGATATAGAAGATTGCTTCACTTTGAATAAATAAATTGAAAGACTGATAGTCAAGGGTTATTTGAAGCAATTTGTCAAAGAGTATGCCCACCTAGAATGAGACAGAGAAAAGCTCATCCAGCCTACCCAAGCCTTGCCTATGATTCAAATTTAATGACTTTTCAAATATTTACGTATTCAATACACAAAGACTTGGAGGATACTAATGGATCAATATATTTTATATATTTTGTTTTTGCCTAAGTCCATGTTTAAAAGGGCCAAAGGTAGGGTGATAACCTAACATACTTAGGCTGGGTAGAATGTTAAGTCCAAATGACATGAGTTTGCCTTTCTTCCAGGCCCAACATCCTTGGGTTCAACTCTGTGCTAAGCCCATTTACTTATAGGTATAATGATTTGCCAAACTTAATATTTCTAAGTTCACTTACATGCTGAGCCCAGCATGTAGGTTCGACGAGCTGCCGTACCCAATATCATTGGGTTTAGTCACAAGCTGAGTCCAAGTACATTTAAGGTTGGTGAGGTGCCAAACCCAACATTTTTAGAATCAACTACACGCTGACATCACATAGATGTGGGTATGACAAAATGTCAGACCCAACATCATTAGTCTCATTCCCATGCTAAGCCCAAGTACATGTGAGTTTGGGGAGTTACCATACTCAATATCACTGAGTTCGATCATATGCTGAGCTCAAGTACAAGTGGGTCTAGTGAGGTGTCAAACCCAACATCCGTGGGGTCAGCCACGTGCTGAGCCTAAATACATATGGGTTTGACGAGTTGTCAGACCTAACATCATTAGGTTTAGCCACGTCTTGAGTCCAAGTACATATGGGTAAGATGAGTTGTTAGACCCATCATCTTTAGGTTTAACGACGTGCTGGGCCCAGATACATATGGGTCTTACTAGCTATGCGCTGAGCCCATGTACATATAGTTCTAACAAGCTGTCATACCCATCACCCTTGGGGTTAGCATCATTCCAAGTCCAAGTGGGTATTAAATTGACAACCGTTATAGACCTCATGTTGGGTCACAATGTCTTATTTTTTTATTCTTAAAACTTTTAACATAAAATAATCATCATCTTATACCCCTAGGTGTATAAAAATCTTCTAAGGGTCTACTATATTTTCATCAATATTAATATTATGTAAGTGATATTTATCCCTCATTAATGTTATCAGGAGAAAAAGTCATTCATCAGGGTCTATATATACCTCCTGAACTATCCAGGTAAATGATTCACAATTTCTATTATCTAAGCATTTATATTTTTATTCTCACAACATTTATTATAAAAAAAACAAGAATAAACACTGTTGTTCTTAAAATTTAAAGCTCATTTTCTTATTTATTGTGATTCCTTCTTAAAATTCATTGACTTTATCATTAAAAGATCCTTAAACCCTATAAAAAAATGATTGTTTTACAAGTGTTAGGTCTTCTACCACCAACCATCAACTTTATGAACTATGAAAAAGAGAAACACTCAAAATTAAATTTCAAACATCATCAATAATCTTCAGTAAATATTTCCCTCTTTAATCATAAGAAGTACATAGCAATATTTTTTTGCTAAGGTATAAGGGAAGTAAATATTTTTTTGCTAAGATATAAGGGAAGTATCGCAATGTGGACAATACAGGCAATAAATTTGGAGTTCTGATGGTTGATGTGTTTCTAACAGATATGAAAGCTTTGTCCGGAATTTATTTGAGATTGCCTTGAGTTATGTCCTCGGATGCACCAAAATCTAAAAGAAATCCTGCGTTATAAGGTCGTCATGAACCAAAGCAATAATCATGCATAAAATGTTCTACTATATCATGTATATACAGCAAAGAAAAAACAAATTGAAGAGAGAGTAGAAAGACATAAAAAAGGTGTACATAATGTTGTTAGTTGTTTCCTCTAGGGGCAGGAAGTGAATGAACGGAGAGAGGGATGCTAAAAAGCATGGGAGGGAGATGGAGAGGGACATTGTGGGGTCAGGGAAAGGGAACCAGAAAGAAAGGAAAATGGGGAGGTTTTGTTTAATTTTCCCCAGGGCATAGCATGTTTCCAATTCCAAATGGGACACGTCCAAGGCAGTGCTTGAAGATAGAAATGGAAAAATGAGATTGAATGGACGTGCTTGACCAGGTAACTCAACTCCTCGATGTGGCTTTCTTTTTCGGGTGCCGGCACAATCAACTTGGATTTGTTTTTTATTTATGTATGACACAAGCTTATCAGCTAAGCGCCTGTAGCTCAGTGGATAGAGCGTCTGTTTCCTAAGCAGAAAGTCGTAGGTTCGACCCCTACCTGGCGCGGTCCTCTTTTTTGGGCCCCCACAAGTGCTTGGGCCGGCTCCGAATCGGCCCAGTTCTATTTATACCCCCAGAAAATCCCCGACCACAAATTTCTTTTCTTTCTGATACAGCCGCCATCTGCGCCTAGCTCTCTCGTGTAGCAAACAACAATGAAGGCTTTTGACATCAATGGCAGCAACATCCTTTCTCTCTCTCTTTTCACTGATGTCACCAACTCCAAGTAATTTCTTCTTATTTGTTTTTTTATTTATTTCTTGTTTTCACTTGTTTTACAAAAATAGAATGTATTGTTCTTTTCACTTGTTATTTTTGCACTTTGCTTTAGTTGGTGAACTTGCAAATAGTGATGGGGGATGGAATTTGGGAAGTAGTTGGGTTTGGTGGGAATTAGGATTTGGTGTTTGAAGGTTTTTGCTCTTGGGATGTTAAGGAAGAAGTCATTTCTTTGGTTTTTATGCCAATTAAGGCATATGGTTCCAAAAAATATAAAGAAAAATGAGCTTACGTTTAGTTGGTTTCTTTGTTTTTTGGTATTAGCAGAGGAAATATAGGAAAAATGGGATCTTGTGAAGCATCAATTCTTGGTTCTTGTTGCTTATTAATTTTTATAGCAGGCTTTATATTTAGGCAGATATGTTAATCAGGTGTTTATGTAAAAGCTGGTATTTCTGTGGGTCATTTCATTCTGTTGGCCAGGGTCTCTAGACAATGAAATTTCCCGTCTAGTGCTATTCAGATATTACAGATTGATATTAGTTTAGTTTAAGTGCTAGCTTAACATGTTAAACGATGGGAGATGCGGGAATGTTGATAATTGCGTAGCTAGAAGCTAACTGAATCTGATTCTTTAGATTGGACTGTCAGTGAGATATGGTAACATTGGTAAGTATTAAGCTGGACCAGTTATTACATATAAATCACAGTTCATTAGCAGAGACCTGGACACCAAATTTGAATCCTTTACTGGGTCTTGACTCACGAGAACCGAACACTGCAACTTTGAGTGTGCATGTAGTGTTCTGTCACCAAGATTTCTCATCTTTAGTGACTTTCACCAATTAATATAAATACCACTGTCTTGTCAGATATATCTAATCTAATTTTCCCATCAGATGTGGTTTCAAAATGCCTATCAGTGATTACCATCCAATACCTTTTATAATGGCAATGAACAAGAATCTATAAGCCTTGTATTCGACTTCTTTCTTGTGATTAGATATTTGCATCACAATCATTTTACGGCAAGTTGCAACAGAAGTTTCATGAAGTCCTCTTAGATATTGCCAACCATTGGTTATGCTTTGAGATGAACTGCCAAAGCAGCTCTTTGACCTTGTTTGTTCTGTGGAAAAAAATGTTTCAGTGGATTGCTCAAAAGCATTACTTTGAGCAAATGCATGAAAGAGAACTGAGATTTAGCATAATAATAAGATAAATTTTCTGCACTAAATTAAAGAAATGGCCATCCTATCAGAGTATCAGGCTTCATAATAGAAAATTCTTAATTTTAAATTTGGAGCATTTTATTGAATCAGCTGTGATCTACTTGCTTCTGAGAAATATCAAGCTTTTATGTGCCTTTAGGCTCCTAATACTTGTTATCTTGCAGGGAACTTCTAGATTCTATGCAAGCTGGAAAGCTAGAACCAGAAGTTGCATTTCTCAATGCATCACTTGTATGTTTCCTTACAGAAAAACCAAAACCATTTGAGTCTCTTGTTCCCTTTCTGTATCTCTTTTTTTGTAGTTCAGCCTTCGAGGTGCACTTTGATCTGGTTTATTTTAATGTTGCCTCTATTAATTTCTGTGACAGATACCAGATGTTTTCCCTCTTCTGGCAGCAGCACATAAGACTCTTATAGCCAAGTCCCGGGATTCATTGACCACGCGTACTCTTCATTCTGAGCTAGTTTATAATTACTCAGGATCTAAGCATGTAATGAACCCCTTTCACTGCTTGTTGACTGCTCAAGTTTCTTTTGTTTAAAACTTAACCTTTATTCTTTTTTATCCCTAGATTACAGAATCCTTGAAAAGATGTGGAATCTCTGATAGCACCACATACATCCTGGCAGCTCGTTTCAATGCTTCTCCAGATGAGGTGAGGATTTCATATAAATGTTGCGGTCTCAGCCTATATATTTCATTGCTAACTCAAAGGACATCAACCGTTATGTTGTGCTCGAACTCTATTATAGATGAAAGCTGTTGAGAAACTTATCAATGGAAAAGAAATCGAATTAGAGGAGCTGGAAGGGAGAGCAAACCAAGCGCAAATACAGAAGGTTAGTTGGGAGTGATCATATTTGGCAATATAACACTAGTTATGTGGTTAGCTTTGTCTTAATACTTCTTCTAACTTCGTTTGATATGTTGGTCAGCACTACAAAATTTCGGGCTTGGAAGCAGGGCTATCCTCTCTTGCAGATGCTATTACCTGCCGGATAGCTGCACGCGATGCCTTATAAGAAAGACAGGCTACCATGTATTCATATGTAGTTGTAGATTTCCCGTATGCTTTTTAGCTGTGTGGCTGCTTTGAATTTATAGTTGAAATTTTTGTGGGAATTGGTGCGCAGGTGGGCAGCAGCATCTTTAAGTCCCTGATTTGGAACCTAGGCATTTCAAAATTCTCAGTCATGAACTCTTGCTTAAGGATAAAAGATCAACTCTTGCATATAAGACTTCGGTTCAAATTAATGGAGGTCTCAGGATCATAGATCGGCCTATCTTGAATTTAAAAGATATGTATTTCTAGAAAATAGAAAGAATATAGAAAAATCATCCAGGAGTGAGATGGCTTTTTTTAACTATTGAATTAGAATTTTGTTTTTAGTTTATTTTCTCATCTCAAGAATAAAGGAGCGGAGGAGGACGAGTGCTCGCGATGAAAATATCAATTACTGATAGGATATTTCTTTAACCGCATTTAAAGTTCCTCTTATAACACAATCCAAACACGGGGACAACACGTGGCAGCCTTTATAAGATACTCGCTCCATACGAAGTAAAATTTATTTGTCTTTTCCTTTCCTTGCTCTGGTATTTTCTTAGCGTGATTC
>Ga0325405_1001688_pt1 | contig 22555 bp, 14 predicted proteins | sample PopdelMetagenome_21_FD_205663 | JGI IMG/M metagenome (GOLD analysis project Ga0325405, IMG submission 205663) | Populus deltoides microbial communities from Bellville, Georgia, United States - Xylem-Control-R2 | ecosystem: Host-associated > Plants > Phyllosphere > Stem > Wood/Secondary xylem...
GGGAGACGTCAACTGGCATCTTATCAAGCACATGCCTTGGCAACACATTCAAGGCGGAACCATTATCTATCAGCACCTTGGCGATCACACAATCCTTACATTTCACAGTGATATATAACGGCTTATTATGACCAGTTCCTTCATGATCTAGTTCATCATCTGTGAAGTAGAGATAGTTAGTGGCTTGAATCCTTCCCACCAAATGTTCTATAGAATCCTGTGTGATATCTTGAGGAACATATGCTTCGTTAAGGACCTTCTGGAGAGTGTTTCTATGCAACTCTGAACTCAAAACTAATGATAATAGAGAGATTCTGGCGGGGGTCTTTTTCAACTGGTCCACCACACTGTATTCACTGTGCTTCATTAGCTTCAAGAACTCGTTAGCCTCCTCATCGCTCACTGGTTTGTTGACCTCATCAGTCTTGGCCAACTCCACCACATTCTTTCCTTTTGCTCTCCTTTGGTCTTCTAGCTCTTCAGGCGTGTAATATCTTCCACTTCGGGTTAACCCCCCAACTTCAGCATGAAAAGTAGGAGCTGGTCTCATGGTATGGAAAGAATAGCCATAATTATGAGGTATGGCATTATAATTTCCACTAACCGTGCTTGTAGGTCTAATTAAGCCCCTGATTGGATTAATTAAATTAATTAATTAAGTCCCAAAACTTATCAATTCTCCAATTAAACCCTGGATTGGATGAATTAAATTAATTCCAAGCTCAATTAAGTCTCAAAACTTATCAATTCTCCAATTAAACCTTGATTGGATTAATTAAATTAATTCCAAGCTTAATTAGATTAATTTTAATTAAACCCCAAAATTTCCACTCATGTTGCCTTTAACCCAAATTTTAATTCATTCTTCATTTATTTCATTTTACTTGTTTTTCCATCATTATTATTATTATTTTTTCATCATCATTTATTTTATTATTATTTTTTTTCAGTAAAAATAATAATAATAATAATAATAATAATAATATTGATTGAAATAAAAATGGTAAAAAATTGGGTTATGACAATCCATACAAAACACAAGTTGAGATTCTAGTTGCATCAATGGCACTACATAACTATATTAGAAGGAGATCGCAAGATGATGCGGTTTTTTCTGAGTATGATCGTAATCCTAATTTAATTTCAAATGACTTTTGACCTAATATTGTTCATCGCTCGGCCGTTCAAGGATCACAGAAGCCTTTACATATGCATTTTGTACACGATAGAATTACAAATAATTTAATGGAATAATAAAGAAGTACATTAATGTATAAGGATTTTTCATTTCGTTATGTAATCATAATAACAAAACACCTATTTTTATAATTATATATATGTGTGTATATATATGTCCTTTTAAATAATTCTAAAATCAAATCTAAAATACAAAACTTATTAACCAAATATAAAAAATTATTTTTTTCAGTATAATTTTAACCAAAATTTTAATTAAATATTAATTTTTTTAATAAACCTCATAAAAATATTTTTTATTAAACTATTTTTTTTAAATTATAACCATAAAAACTATCACAGTAACAAACTCCATAAAATCCACAGCTGCGGCACGTCAAAACAAATTTTCATAAATAATAACAACAACAGCAAATCAAAGTCACAGCCTCGACTTTAACAGTATTAAAAAAAATGAAAAGTCTGCGGCGTTATATTATAATAATATTCCCTTTGGCCTTTCATTTTATTTTATATTTTTGTTAGTAATAACAAAAGAAAGAAAGGAGGAGCAACGCTTACAGAATCAATCAATCAATCAATCAATGGCCCTTGTGCAGGTGTTGAGGCGCGTTCTTGGTGCAAGCGGCTCCACCCAGATCTCCTCAACGGCTAGGGCTTTCTCTTCTGCTCCGGCTCCCATCATAGCCACTCTCTTTCCCGGTGACGGTATCGGCCCCGAGATCGCCGAGTCCGTCAAACAGGTCCGATTGAACACTATTTATCTCCCTCTCTCTATCTCATAGCATTCTTGTTTTGCTCAAGTAATGTTTGCATGTTATGTGTTTTGTTAACGATGATGGCACCCGAATTCTCTGTTAAATAATTCGCTGTAGTAGCAGACTGCAGTCACCTCTTTTGCGCAAAATGTTTTAATGTATTAATTTCATCACCGTTTTCGGAATTCGGTGTCTTAGTCTTGTTGGTGTTCATGGAGAAAAGAAAGGGTTTTGTATTGATCTGAATTAAGGGTTAATGACCAAATCTTTTGTTTCTTCTTCGATATTTTTAGTAGATAATAAATAAGGGTTCAGATATAAAATTCAAGATAAATGTTCATATTTCTGCGTGTAATTGTTCTGTTTATTTACTGTATAGCTATGGCTATTTATCTTCATTTCCACCATCACAGGTGTTTCAAGCAGCTGAGGTGCCAATTGAGTGGGAAGAGCACTATGTTGGGGATCAAATAGATCCAAGAACCCAGAGTTTTCTGACATGGGAAAGTCTGGAATCTGTACGAAGAAACAGGGTTGGCTTAAAAGGGCCAATGGCCACACCGGTTGGAAAAGGCCATCGTTCCTTGAACCTTACTCTTAGGAAAGAGCTTAATTTGTATGCCAACGTTAGGCCTTGCTACAGCCTCCCTGGTTATAAAACTCGGTATGATAATGTTAATCTTATCACTATTCGTGAGAATACGGAAGGAGAATACAGTGGACTTGAACACCAAGTAAGTTTCTTTCGAGAGTTTTCAGATGTGCATTAACGAGTATACAAGGTGTATAAAGTTAATGGATTGGTTCATTTAATGTTGGTGGTAGGTGGTGAGAGGTGTAGTTGAAAGTCTCAAAATCATTACTCGTCAGGCAAGTTTGAGAGTTGCTGAATACGCTTTTCACTATGCAAAGACCCACGGACGAGAGAGAGTATCAGCTATACACAAAGCTAATATTATGCAGAAAACTGATGGTCTTTTCCTCAAGGTAATCTTGTTTTAGCTGCTTCTTACATCAGATATTACATTATTATTTACCAAGTATCTCCATATTAAGTTGATTTAATCATCTGCAGTGCTGTCGTGAGGTTGCAGAGAAGTACCCTGAAATCACATATGAAGAAGTTGTTATTGACAACTGCTGTATGATGGTATCGTAAATTTCCTTCTTTAAGTTTTATAAATTAATTACTGTGAATGAAGAAGTGGGAGTTTGGGGGTGTTTAAACTATGAAATTTTCTGTTTCACTCACCCACGTGATGTCCCGAGCTGTTAACATAGGGGTCTCTTTTCTTACACTATCACTGTTGTCAAGGATAATCTTCTGTTGGAGAAGATGGAAGTGTCATTTCTGATTTTTGTTTCTCATGCTCAGCTTGTGAAGAATCCAGCTCTTTTTGATGTACTGGTGATGCCTAACCTCTATGGTGACATTATCAGTGACCTTTGTGCGGGGTTGGTTGGTGGTTTGGGCTTAACACCAAGGTATTTAAAGATCTTCATTCGTGCACCATAGTACAATTCAGTTTTTCTGACAGCATTTGATTTCTTCTGCAGCTGCAATATTGGTGAAGCAGGAATTGCCCTTGCTGAAGCTGTGCATGGTTCTGCACCTGATATTGCTGGCAAGGTTAGCATTCACAGCTAATTTACGTGTTTTCTTTGTTCTGTCCAGAGTTTCGCAATATGCAACCATGCAATGTGCATGGATGCCTATTCATTTTTATGTTGTCTTGCTTTCAACTTGAATAGCTGGTCTTCCTAAATTTCTCTCTAATGGTTTTTTTTTTCATCTGTCTATATTAACCTCTTATGTGGTTGAATGTGCATAGAATTTGGCAAATCCCACTGCTCTACTGTTAAGTGCTGTCACAATGTTACGCCATTTAGAGCTCTATGACAAAGCGGAGAGGATCCAGGATGCCATTCTTAACACAATTGCCGAGGGAAAGTATCGGACTGCAGACCTGGGTGGTTCTTCATCGACAACTGATTTTACAAAGGCAATCTGTGGTCATCTTTGAAAATACTGATGGCGGATTTTAGTTTTGCTTTGGGATCCCAAAAACAGTTTTTTCATGATGTTCCTTTTGGGGACATAGTTTTTGTTTCCAGTGTTTTAAAACGAAGAATAAGACCGCATTATCTTGGTGGCTATACAGAAGTTCACGGAGATGCACTTCCAAGCTTGAAGGTGATATATTAATTATTATCAAAAAATAAAGAATGTAGGGAAATACTGAAGCTGTTTTACGGTTTATCCTCTAGATTGGAATAGTGAATTTTTTTAAAATTTTTAATTTGATCTTCAAATTTTTATTTTGTACAATTGAGCATTCAAACTTTTTTTTTTGCGCAATGGAGCAATCAATTGCATAATTTTTTGGAAAGGAAGAGTTGAGTTGAAAGATAGATGACTGAAGTAAAAAAACAAGTAAAATAGGTGGTGACTTTGAAATTTATTTGAATAGTTTATTTTAATCTCTTATATTTTTAGCTATTAGGTGATCGGTATTTTAATTTTAGAAAATTTAATTTGGATATCAAGCTTTATTTTTTTTATTTTCTAGTTTTTTATTTTGAAGAGGAGAGAGGATTTCATTGGATTCTGGTATAAAGAGAAACAGAAAAGAGTTTTGTTGGCGATGATTTTGGTCACCAAAATAATTGATTTTTGTTTCAAATTGTTTTACATGATTAAAAAAATTCAAATTAGATTATTTTTTTCTTATCTTGAAAATATCTAAAAAACAAATTTAAACTTGGAAAGATTTTTGGTTTTGGGTTGGTTGTTTTTGTGTTTTTTGGAGGTCAATGATTTGTTTAACAAGGTTTCTAAAAATTAAGGTGATGAGTCTTTTTTTTTTTTTCTAAAAAAATTAAGGTGGATGACATTGTCCATTTTATTAACTTAAAAAATAATAATTAAAGGCTCGCGTGTAGGTCTTTTATTCAGCTTATAAGCCACATAACACTTGGTTTTGTTTTTATTTTATTTTTTTAATTAATATTTTTTTATGTTTTTTTAAATAATTTTGAACTTTATATTTTAATTAATACTTTTTCAATGATTTTTATTGTTAATTTAGCTTTTTTAAAATAATAATAATTTTTTATTATATTGGATGTATTTAATTTTTTTAAAAGGTTAGTATGATTTATTATATATATATATATATATATAGTTTATTTTTCATAATATTTTTAATTTGTACATCTTTTCATAATATTTTTTTTATTTTAATCAATAACTTTTATATGATTATCGATTTCTATTATAAATTGATTTCAATAAACAAATTCATTAAACACAACTAAGAAAATGACTCATATTGCGATATTAAATATATTGATCTATATTTGTTTTTAAATTTTCTAAATTTTGTTTTTATTTATCGTTAATGATTTTTTTTTCATTTATTTACACAATTGTTCCTGATTTGTTTAATTAGATGTGATCATAAGTTTTTTTTATTTATATTTAAAAATTTTTTATGTAAAAAAACACGTTGAAAAATTATACATGTTTAGTTTTTTTTATCAAGCATTAATGTTTTAAATTTGATATTTATTTTTTTTATTTCAAAATTTTTTTTCTTGACTCTTTTATAAAAGTTTTATTGTTTTTAATATCACCCTTCAATCCAAGTTTATAGTGTTTTTATTTATTTATTTTGATCCTTGTTTTTTTAATTTTTTTCTTTTTGTTAATTTTTTGTATTCTTTTCAACTTCACTCTCAAATTGAAAATTTTTTATTGCTCTTTAATTTATTTTTTATTTCAATTTTAGCCCTATTTTTTTAATTATTTTTTTTATTTTGGATTTTTTGTGTAATTTTTTTTCCCGATTTCATCCTTCAATGTTTCATTTTCTAGGGACTGAGCTTCATGATTTTTTCATATATAGTGTTTCTGTTCTTATAACATAGATCACGAGTTTAAAAAATTAATAGGAATTGACATCTTTTTTGTGTTATTTTTTTATTCTAACATCGTTGTTTGACATTTTTTTAAAATAACTTTTTAGTTTTTTTTAATTTATTTTTTTATCGAATTATCTCGATTTTATGATTTAGGATGCGAGTTTATCATGTTAATCTGAACTAGCTCACACCTTAATGTTCAAATTACATGTCTATTGTGCTGGCTTGAATGGATTCACACTAATTTTTTTATTCTTTTTCTATTATATTTTATCTTTTTATATTTAATTGGTTAAAAATTAAACAATATCATCTTTTTGCTCTTAAATAAAAGTTTTTTTAACACATAGTCATGATTGTTTTCTTTTTCTCTGCGTAAAGGTTTTTTTTTCCACATGTAATCATGATTGTTTATATATATATATATATATATATATATATATATATATATATATATATATATGAATTCGCTATTGTTATTTTTTTTATTTGCATGCTAACTCAAATAAAATCAATTTTAGTTAAGATTATAACTGGAGTTATTAATTTTATTTTCAAAAAAAGTATTTACAATATGTAAATGTTTTATGGAAAAATATTATGGAATTGCAGCTTATCATGAATTTTTACCTAATTTAAGCTTTAGACCACTCACCCGTGCAATATCTCCAAATGGACTAAAAGAATTGTTGGGATTTGTCAAAAGGGAAATTAATTAATTTAGTGCTGCAAATATTTTTGATTTAATTGTCTTGTTGTTATTCTCGTTGTAATAACAGAACGATGTGGCCCTTTTTAGCCCTTGTTCGGATTTGCATTCCATTTCCAAGACTTTCAGGCACGTCGCTGTTGCCATACTCTTTTCTTTTTCTTCGTTTTTTTGAATAAAAAACGTTTTGTCTTTTTTTGTTTTTGTTTATGTTATAATTAAAGTTGACGAAGCACTCTATTAACTAATTTATTCACAATTAATTATTCAACTATTTAAATCGCTCTTATATTCTTTTTCAAATTACTCTTGCACGAGATTCAACATCGTCAGTATGATTTCTTTAAAAATAATATATTTTATGAGTTCTGGCCTCTTGATCAGCAAGACAAAATGGCAGGGATGTTTTCCTTAGTTTGCAGAATGCCATTCCACATCATCATCATCAGTACGATTTCTTTCATCCAAGTAAGAATTTGGCAGATCGCAACTTACGAAGTCTCAAAATGACATCAGTGCTGGTGTTTCTCACAGATTGCAGAGAGCAGCATCGATCGCCCCTTCCCAGGACCGTGAACCAACATGGAATCGGATCTTTAATAGTCAACCAAAAGATGTTGTATGAGGAAGATCTTAGCTGCTACATTGCGATGTTGTTGAAGAAGAAACAATCTGAGCTACTACATGGAATCGAAATCAATCTAGGCTTTTTAATTGATTTCTCCCTTCCTGCAATGTTTGTTGTTGAAGAAGAAACAATTTGTCTCTTGCGTTGTTAGAATCTCGCTCTCTTCTCGTTTGAAACTCCCTGCGTTTGGTAACAGGTATGTTACAATTGTTTTTCAAATCGAGATATCAAAAGGTGTTGCTAGTGTGTTTTGTTTTTGTTAAATACGGTTAATCAATCACAATATAGGTTGTTTTGACTTGATTTAATAAAAATTGGAAAAAAATTAACTGTTGAAATGTTAATCCTAAAGCTTGAGAATCCTAAAAAAATTCAGTGTTTGTTTGAATACCAACAATACTCAAAATCCCATACATGTTTTAGCTATTGTTAACCTAATTAGTCATGTTTTATTGAAAACCATTATAAACCCTAAAATAAAGCTCACAGTTTACTATTCATATAACCTTGATTGTTTGAATTATTTTTTTTTAAAAAGAAAAAATTTTTTTCTGTTATTTAGGTTATTCCAAAATTTATAAAAAAACAAAAATTAAAAGAAAAACAGATCAAATTGTAAAATTAGGTTGATTAAAATAGATTTTATTAAAATCATTAGCCTTGGATAAATCACTTGTGGATTGATTGATTTGGTTTTGTTTTGTTGGTATAAATTTCATATTGAATTTGAGTTTTGTTGAGTTATTCTAGAATTTATTCTTGTTTTCTTGATTGTATTGTCTTTTTACATTCATTTATTGAACTTTATAAATTTAAATTTTTTGATGAATTTTTATTTAGTTCAATAAAAAACTAAAAAGGAGAGTTAAGAGTTGTGAAAGACAAGAGCATATGAGAATAATATCGAGAAATTTCAAGTTAAGAGTGAAATACAAGTGAAGTGATATACATTTGAGTGCAAACAAGTAATGGAGTGTGTGGTGTTTATTACTAACATCTTTTACAACTTTTGAATTTATCTTTCAAACACGAGTTAACATTTAATTAAGATGATGGTTTGAGGTCGAATTATTTTAAGGAGATAAGGAAGATGATAATAATTATTAAACAACATCACATGATCCATTACATATGATTAAAGAGTCATTCAATGGGATAATTCGAGATATTTAGGCCTTATTTCTTATAATATTTGCAGATTCAACTTTTTAACCTACTCACATATGAATCGAGCTTATTATTTTAATGTGCAATTTTATATTAATGGGCATAATTTTCAATTTAATCGTTAGATTAAATTGAAATTTTAATTATAAAGGCCTTGTTTTTTATAGGGTTAAAATTTCATAGTGATTAGATATGGAAAGACTTTACGATAAAGCCTATAATTTATTGTTCAAGGTTGTAATATTTTCCTAATTGATTTATAATTTTTCTCCTATTTTCTTAGAACTATGTTGTTATTTTCCAATTTTTTTTAGGATGTATTAGCTAGTATAAATAAATTTATTTAGCGTGTATTAGGGTTTTGAGTATTTTGATTTCAAAAATAATATTGTGTGTGTAAGGTTGCTCATACTTTTGATTTTTCATTAAACTCTTCAGGATTTATCAAAAATTATTTTTTTTGTGACATTTATCCTTATACTTTTTCAAATATGATTTCATATAAAATTATAATTATATTATTCTTATAATTTCTTAAAACATTCACATCACAATAATAAAAATATTTTTAAAAAATTTTATTTTATAATTTTATAATTTTTTTCTTCAATAAATAAATAATAAAAAAGTTGCCAAAAAGAAATTGTATTAATAGGATAAAGAGTTTTTTTTAATTAAAATGATGTCTTTTTTATTCATATTTTGAATTATTCCGGGTCTTTTGAACATTTATTCAAATTGTCTTCTAGTTTTATTAATAAATTACATTGCTAAAGAAAAATTCTATTTTTTGGCTTGAGAAAATAAATTCATAAGAAAAGGAACTATACTAACAAATTATTTTATTTCAACAAAATTTAAATTATTCCTTTTCTTATAAAAAATCATTGACAAATAATTAAATAAAAAAAACTAAATAACTCCCTACAACAAAAAATTGAATATTTTAAACTATATCTATCTCTTAAATTTTCAATTTACATTAACATTTTTTCCTAATATTTATTTATATTTATATTTATAATTTATTTGATTAAGCATATACATCAACTTTTCAATTCTCAATAAAAATATTCTTCAAGCTGGAAAATGAGTTAACTGCTCTTAAACTTAATTTTTTATTGAAAAAATAATTTTTAATGGGACTCGTGACACAAGTAAATTGTCTAGTAATAATTCTATAAATTATTAATAAGATTCAAATTATTTAGTAAATTGAACTCAATTTAATATTTGGTTGCACATAAGGTGTAAGGTGCTTTTATATTACAAATATAAGTTAGTCCATTTAATATTAAGGATGGATTCACTTCATTATATATATAAAAAAAAGAAAAGAAAAAGAAGAAGATGGACTTGGAGTTTATGTTCTTTTTTTTCCTTTCTACATCGTCCAAACATTATTAAAATATTAGGATTAAATTTTTAGCAATCTATCACGTGTTTTTATTTTTAACAAGTTAAAATTTACTATTCATCCTTAAATGGAATTAATTTTCACTTTATACAATTATCTTGGTGGTGATGTAATAGTAAAAACTTAGGATTAAAAAGTTTGTTTTTTATATATTTTCATATTTAAATCATGTAATTGCTTATATAATAATTATTAAAAATTTATATAATTATTAATTTCAAAACCTTTAAAATTAATTAAATTACAACAAGACCCACGTGAAATTAAAAAAAATTTCACTTCATGCTGCTGCTGTTGTTTAACTAACTGAAAATGAAGAAGCGTTTAGTCACCACTTCCATTTCCACCGCGTGAGGAAACTAACCCCAACTCCTCCTCCTCCTCAACTCAACCCCTCCTTGTAACCAACACCCAAAAAGAAAAGAAAAGAACAAAAATGACCGATCAGTCGTCCCGTCTAAGCATCACCAACCTTCGGACAGCCTCGAAGCTAATCAAACAGGCTGCCTCAACCTTCTCCTCCAATCTCTTCACCTTACTCTTCCTCTCTTTGTTGCTTTTCTCTTTCCGTACATTCTTCGAAAATGGGGCCCACGTCTTCTCTTCTTTCATCGACCGCGACCCTTCTCTCAAATCACTCCTCTCCCGTCTCGACCTTGCCGGCCGCCACCACCACCGCATTCACCATCCCCTCCCTCGCCGTCGCCGTCCCTTCCTCCACCTCACTCGTGTCGGTACCCTAGACGATGATTTCTTTTCTGCTGATGACGAATATGATTCCCCCCTCTTCCCAAAGTTCCCTCCCAATAGGAGTTTCGTGATTCTCCACAACTTCGATCCCAAATTCGGATTTTCCGATGCCGTCATCGATAACGGGATTAAAGTCCCGGAAATTGTCCGGTCCGGTATTCAGTTCAAGGCTGCGGAAGAAATTCATTCGTATGTTGATAATACAAATCATGATAACGATGAGGATAGTGAAAGAAGCCGCGAAGATTTTAATAGTAAAGAGAATGGAGAGGAGAAGATAGTGGATTTGCAGTTTCTAGTGAAGGGGTTGGAATTGGGGAGACGCGACGCAGCTGCCTTGTTTTTTCTAGTAAGTCTTCTATCTGCTGCTTATGGTTGGGTCATTTTAGGATTTACTGCAATATATTCGTGGGTTTTAGGTATTGTTTTTGTTGTTGTTGTTAATGATTTGTTAGGGAGGCATGGTTCGTTTATTGGGGTTGTTTGGGATGGGTCTAGATTAGGGAGTAAGAGATTAGCTGGGTTTATTTTGATGAGGTGGGCAGTGAGGGATGCTTTGACTCAGTTGGTGGGCTTGTGGTTTTTTGGTGAAATTGAGGATCAGTATTCATTTTTTAAGCTTTTCATCAGGTTGAAGTTGATGCCGTTTTCGATTATGTTACCATGGATTAATGGGTTTGAGAAGGAGATTTCGAGGTTTTTGGTTATTTGGATGTTGTTGGATTTGGTCGTGGGGCTTATATTTGCTGTGGATGCTTGGGTTACAGTTGTGGATACAAGAAGAACTGGGAGAGAAATTTTGAAAGAAGGCTGTTATTTGATATCCACTATGTTTACTCAGGCAGTACAGATTAAATGTTATGAGGAAATACTTTGTGGGTCAGCTGCGAGATGGGTTTTTTCTCGGGTTTTTGGGAAGTTTTTGGCCACCCTTTTGCAGTCAACATTTGAGGTTTACTTTATGGTGGCTTGGCTCATTTTTTACTTCGTGGCGAGGTGTAAGGAAGCTGATTCTGATGAAAGGAGGTTTGGGAGGAGAGAATTGGAGGGGTTGATTGATGGCCTAAGATGATAACCATAGATGATGAGATTTCTGCTCTTTCATTTGCAGGCTGATTCAACAACGATGCTTAAATAGCGAGTGCGATAATCTGTCAGTACGCTATATGTGTGCTGTTTTTGAATGCCCAGTGAGTCAGCACTGCCACTGGCTGTTGTAGCCACCAAAAATGTTGTATGTATTTTTATTGCGAGGCAATATACTACTTGTGTATAAACTCACAAGTGCTTCATGTGTATATTTGTTGCAATCATTGTTCTAAATGCCTTTCAATACTGTTGCTGCTGTTGATCATGATATGGATGAAGGTATTTACTTACATCACCCTGAGTATTTCTTATGCGCATTTAACTCCAGAAGTTTGTGATTTTTTTGTCTTGTGCTCTCTTTTTTTTCCATCTAAGCTAGACAGCGGGTTTTAGTTCTGTTGTGCATTTCATGTGGACTTTTTCTTGATTCTCCTTGCTGCTTGTTAGAAGAAAGAATCTTGGCTGTGTTATTCTTGCAATAAATTAAGTATCGTAATCCGAAACAAATTGATAGAAACTTTTATCACTAACAGTAAGGACTGATGTGGCAAGCGTTTGCTGTGATGCTGACTCATCTCCTTGTTAAATTTTGGTAGACATAAAAACAACTTGAGGTGTTTCAAAAGGTTGTCATCCCTTGGTAGCATTCAGATGCTGTCCTATTTAACTTCTGTCCCGGACACAATCCAAACTCTACCTTTAAATCTACATATTCCTGTGTTGTTGAACTAATGCAGAGAGTTACATAAACGTAAATAGATTTCATCTAAAATATATAAAATTTATCCACAACTTTTGTCAAAAAGCTATGGTGAGATTACTTTGTTCCGGTCTTTTTTTTTACCGGTACACATAGATGGTGATGTATTGTTAGTACATTTGATAGAAGAGGTGTCAGTATGTACTCGATTTCATCTGTCCTCAATTTTCAGTTCTCATAATTATTTTGCATAGATGCTCGTCAAGTGTGTTTAAAGTCAAGAAGTTAGTGGTGAAGGGTTCTTCATTGCCCATGCTGGGATAAGAGAACTGATTGAGATATTCTCTTAGTTTCCTTGTTTACTTTGTGACTTCATCCGAAGAATTGTGAGATCTTAGGAAGAGTTATCTATCTTGAGTGTTTGATGAAGTCTATTAGAATAGAGGCATTACTGTTATGAACAATGATTCTGGTTTGAGAAAGGCTGGCATAGTTGGTGTGCAAATATTTAGACATTTGAGATCTATGAATGAGGTTACTTGTTTCAGCTCTTCAGATGCTTTCTCTGTTTTCAGTGGTATACACAGATAGTGACCTGGAGCTCATGTGTTTGAAGAGGTAGTGGTACATATTCTTTATTATATTTTAGCAAATATGTTGAAGAGATGCTCACAAAATATAAGAGAATTGAAGTTGACAAGTTTAGTGATGGATTCTTAGATTTTCTTAACATGGTGAGGATATTAGAAGGTGCATGAGCTGTAAAGCTTTTGAGGAATATATGTTATTTCCAAGTCTTCCCCTTATTTGCCTGCAAGGGTGGGATAAATTTCTCTGTAGTTTTCCTTTGAACAACTGAGAAACTCAATCATGGAGATCTGTTTTCAATATTTGCATTGAACAGGTGATGGGCATACCTGCAGCATATCTCAATAGACCCCAATACTTGATTTACTTTTTTTATAATTTTATTGGACTCTCAGGGAGCGTTTCGCGTTTTCAAAAAATTCAAATTTTTTTTTGTTAAAAATTAATTTTTTTTCATATTTTGATGCGCTGATCTCAAAAATAATTTAAAAAAATAAAAATAAAAAAACATTATTTTAATGTATTTCGGCATGAAAAACACTTTAAAAAACAACCACAACTACACTCCCAAACAATACACTGACTTTTAGACACCGTGTCATGTTGTTTGCTTCTATTCCATATGCGTTCTCCAATTCCCCTGGATGTGAATAAGTAATCCAATATACACTCTCCTTTCTCCTTTTTAACTTTTTGATTATATAAACTTCTTTCTCACCCAATCTCTTTGACGTTAAAAAAGAATTGAGTTTAGTTTTGCATGTAATGTGTACTTTCCTTTGATGGACCTTGCCTTTTATTACGATCAGCAATCTTGGTTATGTCACTCTTACAGTGGATCAATTATCTGAATGAGAAACAAATTACCCTCTTCAATTATCTAGCAAGTGCTTGCTGATGCTTAGTCACTGTATCAATCCCTTGTTAATTGGTTTGTTCAACATTTTTAAAAAAAGAGTATAGCATTCCAAAAGATGGTGCAAAGCAGCCGTTCCTTACTGTTGACTTCTGAGAGGAAAAACTAAAAGATTTGATCTAATCAAGGACATTCGTGAAAGAGCTATGATGAAGGGAAGATTAGGGTGAGGTTGCTTGTTTTTGTTATTTTTCCTTCTGCTTTCTCTATCATTTATTATGTGCATAAATAGGGGGAATGTTCTTCTATCTCGTTTCAAGTAAGTGTAGCTAGTATATTGTCAATTTCATTTGTTTAAGATTTTCAATTTTAGCTATTATTCTTAAGAGATGCTTACATTTGTTGAAAGTTGAGAATTTTGAATACTACTGATTGAGAAATTCTCAGTTTCTTTCTGATTTCATCTCAGAACATTGAGAATTTTAGGAAGAGTTATGAAGGTGTTTGAATAAGTATAGAACGGGGTCATCAGTGCTGTAATAAGCCTTAGATTTAGAGAAGGCTGGTGTATTGGGTGTGCAGTATTTCAGGCATTGAAGTCCTGGGGAGAAAACTGAAAGATAATTATTGCCAAGTTTTTATCATTTAGATCGAGTTTGGCAATTTTTGGTTTCTCCCATTTTGATCGAGTAGGCAATTTTAGGGTAAATTTGACGTTTTACTTTCCTGAAGCCTGATGTCCTGTGCTTGTTACTTTCCTAAACTCCTTGGACATCGGTATGTAGGGGTATTTATGGTTCGGTTTGGTTTGGGTAAAAAAATTCAATCGAACTAGAAGTTGTGATTTCTGAAAAATTTGACCCGTACCTAACCAAAAACCAGTTCAAACTGAACTGATTCAGTTTGGTTGGGTATATATTGGTTTTTTATTTTGAAAACCGGAAAAACAGATAGCTCCCATAAAGTTAAACCAGTATAAAGAAAAAGATAACTATGTAGAGGGAGAAGATACTAACAATAAAACAAAAATTACAAATAACTAGAGTAGATTGAACAAACACTAACATCAGACTTTGGATTACCTAAAGTTCTTGTTATTGACAGTAGCAAAAACTCAAACTATGTACTCTTAAAATCAACAATAAATATTAAATAATCACAAGCAAGACTAATTCATTAGAAACAAAAACACTTTTTCAAAGGAAAAAGAACAAAACAACAAACCAATCAAATAGTTTATTACTTTGAAATTTTAAAATGGAGATACATGTTCTTAAAATATAAATCATTCAGCCTCCTTGTTTTTTTTGGCTGTGATTCAAGATGTGCTCCAGCTTGTTTTGTTATTAAAACAAAGAAGGTAAATCATTGAACCTATCTTTTTGGACTATGTAATGTAGAAGTACAATATTTGACTTTGCAAGAGAATGAACAGAACAAAGGGAAAGAGAGACCAGAAAAACGAGTCACAGGAGAGAATGAGAGGGGGGAGGGGCGGCTGAAACAAAATCTTTAGGGTTAAAATGTTTTTAATTTTCTATTTATACCTGTTTTGTATTAGTTGGTTTAAATTTGATTCAATTGGTTTTAGTTTTCTAAAACAAAAACCGAACTAAACTGAGTGATTTTTCTGATTTTTAAATCGGTTACTTTAGTTGTTTCTCTCAGTTGGATTTTTTTGATTAATGTTTTTTGGTTTCCTTAGTTTAATGGGTTAGTAGTTTTTTTTCACCCCTATTGGTATGGACCCATAGCTGTAGCACTAAGAAAGTAGTGACCTATCAACCATGCATGGTGCAGCAAAATAACTTTAATTCTCCTCTTACCAGATGCAATTATTAATTTACAGAATGAATGGCTTGACGAAGTGTAAGATAGTCTTGAATCATATAAATCTAGAGTCTATGAGACATCCCAGTGGGAAATAAACGTTTCCATTTGATTTTTTTTTCTGAAGTTAATGATGTATCAACTCGCCAAATGTATCAGTTGTCTTCATTTTGTTGAATTCTTTGCATGGCAGCATGTTTTCCGGTCCCAAATGGTTTTATTTGGACATCATAGCAGAGTCAGCTGTAATATGAAAATAGAGTAAGAAAGGAGTTAATTCAAGGGGCTGGAGGCAGGGGAGGGTAGAATTCCCTATCTTTATTCCCTTTTCCCTGTTGTATCATGTCTCTTTGCATCACCATGTCATCATATGCTTCTGCTAGAGGTTTCAATTGGAGCTATAACGCATTTTTAACTTCCGGTGGAAAGGTGAGTGGGAGCTAATTCTCCTCGATTCTCAGGTGATGAACATGATCCCATGCAACTGTTTCCTTGCTGACCTGGAGACACTTGTTTCAAATCCAATAATATGAAGTCTAAAAATCTGTCCATCATATTAAAAGTTCTGGCTTCACCGATCACCATGCATGGTGACGCCTTCAAATTCTTTATGATGCCTCTTCTTGTAAGAAGTGCATCCATTGACCTTAATTTCTTTCAATTTTATTGCGTAGCCTGGCCATCAACTTGCAAGGAGCAAGTTTAGACCGAATAGAGATACAAAATGTTTTGAAAGAAGTATGATACCGTAGAAGATTGGCGAAGAATGGCCATGGTCGAGTTTGTACATAACCTGTTTAGCTATGTAAGATTGCAAGGTATCATGACACAACATACTAGGCCAATTTGCTTTGGAGGTCAAATTGCTGACTTGTGAAAGCTCTTTGCTTATCAAACTCCAAATTTGTCGTCACTTGAAAGCTGTCGTAATGCAGTTAGTAACTTTAGTACTGTACAGGGCTCATGGCCCACATCTCATCTAGTAGGTGTAGCAGGTTCCATACTCACTCAGCTTGCTTAAGCATTTTTCCCCTAGGAAGCAGGATGGTAAAGCATAACAGAATTACCCTACTTTGAATTGAATTGCAATTATGAGCTTGACAATCTTTATGTTACAATCGTACAAAGTGTACAGCATATCATGTCTACATATTAGCATTAGTGTAACCCTCATGAATCAATCAATTTTTTTTTCAAAACTCTACAGATGAATTATTAAAGACACAAACACATCTTTCGATCCCGTGGGGAGCCAGCCCAGCGAACAACATCAAGGAAAATGTTCTCATCGCAAGGAATGCATAGTTTGGAGCCAGCAGTGAAATCATATTCATCCTGAGCTTGATCCAGCAGTGCCTTGAAGAGTGGATGCTTGAGTAATGTTATCTTGATTACAAACCGCTTATTGTTCTCGCCTACATAGACCACTAAATGACCCTTTGGGACATCTCTTGGAATCGACTTCCCTTCATGCGTGGAAGGCCACAAACCCCAATATTGGTACTCACAGCAAGGCATGACTTTACTTCCCGTCTTTCTCCATTTGCTAAGGGATGCCACAAGAAAGTTCCTCTTAGTATTCTTCATATTAATTGTTTAGACGCGAAAAAGATGGAGAAAGAAAAAGAGAAAGAGAAAGTGTTGTTGAAGTATATATGAAAGAGAGCAGAGAGGTGGGGGTGTAGGTATGATAGTGAAAGAGGCTTATATATAAATGTAGAATCGGGAAGAGGAAGCCACTCTTTTGGAGCATTAAACGGTTGACAATATGGGCAGCTAAGAGGATGAGTAATGAAATATTTTAAGCGTATATGTACTTAGTTATACACTACTTAGTATGGGTACAAAAATACATATATAATATACTGTAGTTGCTGGTGCACTTCGCCGTGCTGTACCTCTCTTTGGTTTTTCAAAAAGTAATGCATCTTGATACGAAGGTGTACGAACATGCATCTTATGATTTAAAGCGATTAAATTAATGTCCATATATATATATATATATATATATAGAGAGAGAGAGAGAGAGAGAGATATATATATATATACACACACAGAGAGAGAGAGATATATATATATATACACACACACACACACATATATATATATATAGAGAGAGAGAGAGAGAGAGCAGAGATAAATTACGACCCCACAAGTTGAGAGAGCGGAAAAGATAAGATATGAAGGAAGGGATAGGTTTCTTGGGCAAAGTGCGATCCCACTCTTTTTTATTTATTTATAATACATAAATGTTCTGATGACTATAGTAAGATATATACATCAGTTTGCTCTGAATTCTGATGAGAGAGAGAGAGAACTTTTCAAGCTCAGCTATGAATACAAAACCTGTTCAAATGAGTGAGAGATCACTACTCTATTAATGGTTTTATTGCAAGAAAATGGGGTTTAAATAATTAATCAAGTTCCATTAAGCATGATGGTTCTTTCAGTAGAGTTACATAATCAGCCAACTAATGAAATTGATTATGTGGTTATCTCTGCTGGAACTCACGTTTGGTGAATGGCTTCCATATTGCAATATGACCAGTGGCCGGCTTTGCCTTTGCAATGTTTTCCTCTATCATCTATATCAGCTCGCCTTACCCTATATTCAACTCATCTTAGTTCATGATCCTTAGAGTTGAAGTTGTGTGCTTTCCGTACAATGGTGTTGTTTTGCAAGGGAGGAGTATTTTGGAATCTCTGCAACGCATGCAGGAAATGGGCTATATGCTTTCTGCACTGCAAAATGGACGGAATGAACATATCTTAGATATTTTAGTATAATTCTCTTAATTTGACTCCATCCCTGTTCTCTTACCTACCAAAATCACTTCCTCGAGGGTTTTAGATTCATCCCTTTTCAAATGAACTGCATGTAATAGTTTTTAGTTCTGTTGACTTGTTAATGCCTGGATGAAGCATTGCCTGCAAAAGATTCTTCAAGTAAATGTTCATGTTTAAATCTCATGTGCCTATGGGTGGTCTTATTTTTAATTCTTAGGAAATCAAAGTCATATAAATGATACCTCATTTAGTACAAGATAGCACGAGTTTCGAGTTCAAAAACATTTCATATCAGAAAATCATATCTTAAAGCTTCATCCGGCACATCCTTCACTGAATTTTATCTATGATCATATATACACACCATCCCAGGACTCAAATCCCTAGATGATAACTCGGAGATTGAAGGGAATCCATTCAATGAACATTCGAGCTAAGCCTCCAAGGATTGATCTCTCCATACATACTGAAAAATAGAGATACTAGAAAATAAATCGCTCTTATTGCTGCAGTGAGGAAGGGGGTGTGGTATATAGTTTTGAAGTGGTTGTTGAAGGAAGTAGTATGGTGAGAGACGATTGAAAGCCAGCACACTGGATGTCTATCTATGGCTTAATTCAAACATTTTGAGGTTGAATATTTGTGTCTGTCTTTTAAGTGAAGTAGACAAGAGAACTCGCTTGATGTCTCTGTTGTCAAGGAGACTTGTAGACAAGGCAAGTAAGTGATCGGAGGAGGGGATGCGTAGCAGATGGGCTCAGTCACAGCAAGACGAAGCCACAACGATTGAGCCACTGCATGTGCGTGCAATCCTCAGTTGTAGTAATTTGCTGGCAACCCCTAACTTCCTATAAATCTCTCCCAGGAGGAAGCCATGGCCTCGGATTCTTCATTTCCATTATTTTATTTCTATCAGATTAGTTCCGAGATGACAATAGCCAGACCAAAGACAGCACAGCATGCTTCAAATGAATTTCTAACATTATTCGACTTTAGACTATTAATCAGGTCTGATCAAGGTGGAAGCTCACCATTGAATCATGGTAGATATATAAAGCTTGAAGAAAAAAAAAGAAAAAAAAAGACTTCTCGGACAGCGATTGGTGTTTTGAGAAGGAGGGAGGGGCTAAAAAGTAGTGGAAAGACGCGTGTAGCAAATTGACTCGCCTTGGAAACGCTTGTGACCTTGTGTCAGTGTGAATAACAAGTAATAAGAGGAACAATTGTCCTCAGAAAATCCTCGTAGAATAATAGAGAATTATAGCTGTGAGAATTGAGATTACTCACATTTCACATAAAAAAGGCAACCAGAGGATCCACACACACACTGTGTTGTTATACTATAAAACTAAAATATCCTTTTATTTTGCTGTCGTTTCGTTACTGTACACTAACACACAATCAACGGTGAATTGCGTTGTCACCATACACTATAATCTATAAAAACTTTGGTTTTTGAAGTTTTTTTTTTTTAAAAAAATTAATTTGTTCTTTAAAGTTTTCTATTTTTATATTTTTGAACCCAGGTGTTCATGCTTGGGTTCCAAAATTTTATTCTTTTCTCGTATTTTAGTCCCTGGACGTTGACAAAGTCCAACTTGGTCCTCAAATCTTTTGCAAAAGTTCATTTTGGTCCCTAAAATTTTTTATTTTTATATTTTATGTCCCAATAATTTTAAGTGTTTATGTTTTGATCCTAAAAATTCATTTCCCTCACATTCTGGTCCATTAATGTTAGGAGAGGAGAGAGAAAGATTTTGATTGTTCACATTTCAACCACAAAAAAAAAAATCTTGATGTTAATGGATTCATCTTAGAAAAGAGAGTTTAATAAATATGGTTTTCTCCTTTAACCTTGTTGAAAAAAGTAAAGCGGAGTACATAAAGTTTTTTTTTTATTTGGTTTGATTCTTAGTTTTTAAACTGATTAAAGGGTGTAATGCAGTTGGAAATGAAGCTACTAAGGTTCATATGGTGTTTTTAGGTAAAAACAAGTTGAGATTTGGGTTTTGAAGGTCCTACAACTCAAACCCTGAGTTTTCAATAGATAACACATTGTCTGTCAGGTGGACGATGCATCATCCATTTTATTTAAAAAAAAAATATGACGTTCATTCTTTTGTTTTTTTAAAAAAATACGCACCTCGGCTGTTTCCTTTTAGGCTAGGTGTGTGGACTTGTCTGTAAAATTCTGGTTATTTTTTTTCTTCAAAATATTAAATTTTAACCTGGAGATTGAATGAGTTAAATTAAATTGAGGATGTAGAATTAAATAACAAAGATGCAATTAAAAGAAATAAAAGAGAGTATGGTATTATTGTTGGAAAAGAAGAAAAGATGGGGTCAAAATATAATTATTAAGCAAAATGGGGTTGAATTGTAAATGTTAAAATATTTGATTATAAATACTCAAGTTCTTCTAAATACATCTCACATCAAAATGCTCCACAAAATGCTAAATACACCTCACATCAAATTCAAAAATAAATTTTGCATGTCTTTGCTAAAAATGTTCAGTCTTCAATTCGTCATGAAATTGGTGATGCAAGATTTTGTTTAATTGTTGATGAAGCTCGAGATGAATCTAGAAGAGAGCAAATAACCCTTGTTATTAGGTTTGTTGATAGAAGTGGATTTATACGAGAATGATTTTTTGATATAGTTCATGTCAAAGATACAATTGCTTCAACTCTTAAGGAAGAGATTTCCTTTTTTTTTTTTTTTTTTATCTCATCACAATCTTGATGTTCAAAATATTAGGGGCCAAGGGAATAATGGTGTTAGTAATATTCATGAAGAGTGGAATGGTTTGAAAGCTTTATTCATTAATGATTGCCCTTATACATATTATGTACATTGCTTAGCTTATTAATTACAATTGGCTCTTATTGTTGCAGTTAGAGAAATATCTGATGTTCACACTTTCTTTTAGAATGTGATTTTTATTATTAACATTGTTAGTGCTTATTGTAAGCGTAATGATGAATTACGGGCTTTTCAAGCAGCTACAATTGAACATTTAGTTGATATTGGTGAGATTGAAACGGGTAAAGGAGTTAATCAAGTTGGTAGTTTGTAAAGACTTGGAGATAGCAGATGAAGTTCACACTTCAAATCAATTTACAGTCTGATAAAACTGTACGGGGCAACTTGCTTGGTTCTTGAAAACATTGCTTTAGATAGATCTACTTATTCTTAACATGGTAATGCGGCCTTTTCATTTAAGTTGCTAATTTCATTTGATTTTGCATTCATCTTACATATAATGAAGAATGTTATGGGAATTACTGATGTGCTTTGCCAAGCCCTGCAACAAAAATCTCAAGACATTTTAAATGCTATGCATTTGGTGACTACCACAAAGACTTTAATTCAGAAGTTAAGAGATGATGGTTGGGAAACTCTTTTAAAAGAAGTGACATCATTTTGTAAGCATATAGACATTAAAGTTCCTGATATGGATGCTTGTTTTTCTAGTGTGGGACGATCTTGCCATAAACAAATATTAGTAACAGTTAAACATTACTATCAAATTGATATATTTACAGCTATTATTGATCAACAATTGCAAGAGCTAAATAGTATATTCAATGAGCAGACAATCGAGCTTCTTAAATTGAGTACAACTTTAGATCGTAGAAACAACTATAAATTATTCAATGTCTTTGGACACACCACAACTATATGCCCTAATAATAAAGTTGATAAACTTTCAATTATGAAAGAGTCTAAAAGGGAAAATGGTGTTGTTAGAACAATCTCTTTGGATAACAAGCAAAATTAGTTCCAATGGCATGAAGTTGTTAAAAGAAACAAAGACTCTAAAAATGATAAGAATGGTCAGTCTACATCTGGTGTGTAAATCTGATTGTAATACAGTTAAGACTAAATTTTTTGTTTCTGTTTTGAATAGCCCCCAAGGAGGCAAAATAAAGGAGAAAAGGAATACTTGTGCTATTTTGGCTCTAAGTACCGTTGAAATTGCCAATTGTGAGACCACTAATAGAAAATCTATCTAGGTTTCTTTGTGATGCAACCATATTATTCAATAGTTTCACCCATATTTAACTAGTGTTTTGCCTATGTTTTATATATAAAATGCCTTGATATTCTTTGTTTTATGTTTTGAAGGCACTTTTGGATGAAAGATGCAAA
>Ga0325405_1001689_pt1 | contig 22549 bp, 16 predicted proteins | sample PopdelMetagenome_21_FD_205663 | JGI IMG/M metagenome (GOLD analysis project Ga0325405, IMG submission 205663) | Populus deltoides microbial communities from Bellville, Georgia, United States - Xylem-Control-R2 | ecosystem: Host-associated > Plants > Phyllosphere > Stem > Wood/Secondary xylem...
GTGTAACTTGCATACACTGTACACTGTGCATGTTACACTGTTCATGCTAATTAATTAGCATGAACAGTGTAACATGCATACAGTTCCGGTTGGACCGGTTCCAGCTAAACCGGTTCTGGTTCAAAACTTAAAATACATTGAACTAGATCCAACCCAGTAAAATAAAAATTATTTTTAATTTTTTAATTGTTTTTATTCGAAAAACTAGTGTTTAACATTATTTAATGACAATATATAAATTAAACAGAGATCGCTTGATAAAGTAGCATTTGCAGAATTTGATTGCAATCCCAATTTCGTTCTTGATTATATTTTACTTGATGTTATTGCGCGCTTAAAAAACCAAAAAAACTGTAGTCCTTGTCGGATGTATTTCATACGTGATGGAATTGTATATATTTTAATGGAACAATAAAAAATATTTTATATAAAATATTATTTATTTCATGATGTAATAACAAAAGTTAAATTTACAATATTTAAATTAAAAACTATCAATATTAATATATATTTTTTAAAATTATTTTATAACCTCAATTTTAAAAGCATTATTAACCAAACACATTAAACTATTTTTTTTCAACCTCAATTTCAACCACAGTTTTAACCAAACATCTATTTTTTCAAACCAACCTCAATTAAAAGTACTTTTTATAAAACAACTTTTTTCAAACCACAACCACAACAGCTACCGCAATACCAAACACACACGAAGTGTGTGAAACCTGTTGTTTGGGGTCGGAGAAGGCAAAATCTATATTCTATCCGAAGCTGGCCAGGTAAAAAAAATTTTAGGTTTCGAAACGCCACATTCTTAAAATTTTTTATTTTAAATAATTTTTTATATACTGATATTAAATTTTTTTTGAATAAAAAACATTTTAAATCGTTATCACTATTACAATTTCAAACAGACTCTTAATTAATATCCACCGAATTTAAATAAAATTATTATTTTTAATATATTAAATATTATTTGAATTAGATTTTAATTCTAGTTGATAATATTTATACACAAGAGTCACCTTTGCCTGTGTCCATTAAAATTATGTTAAATTATCATCTTTTAGTTTGATGTATTTGATTTTTTTTTTAAAAAGAACACAACACATCGTGTTCAAAATGGGGGCCAGACAAAGTTTAACTTGTTTTATTTTTTTTTTCTTTTCTCTCTCGATTATTCCTTCACGGTGCTGTGCCTTGCAGGTCTCAGGCCTGTCAATTTTTTCCCATTGGCACATCATTTCCTCCGACCCGTACCCATGGGCTTGTGGCGTGTTCATGTAAATTGTGATTGCTATTTATAACAATTTTTATGTTTAGTTGTTGAAAAATAATTTTATTTTCAAAAATAATTTTTATAGAAAATAAATATTTATAAAATGAATTGTTTTATAATATTCTATAATATCATGAAAAATAAATTATAAAATATTTTTCAGTAGTTAGTTATGTAATAAAAAAAATTAAAAAATAATTTCTTTTAAGTTTATTAAGAAAAAAAGACCAATTTAACAGATAAAAAACTGAAGAATGATAAAATAAATATAATTTTTTAAATTATTTAAAATAAAATAAATAAAAATAAAAATATAAAGACCAAATCTAACAAATAAAAAAGTTAAAAATTATAAAATTAATAAAAAATATAATTTTACAAATCATCTTAAATAAAATAAATACAATCAAAAGTACGTTAATCATATTTGATATATATAAAAATTTAATCAAGAAAGTAATAAAATAAAAATAAATAACAATAAAAAAATCAAAATTGATATAAAAATAAAATTAAATAAAATTTTAATAAACAGAATTAAAAAATAAATAAATTTAAAACACGATATATAGAAATAATGAGATTGAAAATCAAATTTGATATAATTAATAAATAACAAGGTTTTTTTTGAATTTAATGTAATTTTTAAAAAATATTTTTCGTTCAAGATAAAAAAATATTTTTTTGACAAATAAATCAAACTATTCTTCGATTTAAAAATATTTTTTGTTGAATAACTTTTTGAATGGCAGATGGACAAAAAATAATTTATAGAAAATCACTTTTCCTTAGACAAGCAGGCAAAGGTTTTTTTTTTTTAAGGTTTTTAATATGAATTATTTTCCCACTCTTTTCTTAACTGATGAATGAAGAAAGCAAAACAAAAGACAAAATCTCTGTCGGTAAATTTGCGTAAAAAAGAGATCATTTTGCCAAGGAAAGATCTCGAATAAATGATATAAAAAAAAGCAATATATAAACATATTTTAAATCCAATCTCTGTTTTTCATAACCATGTCTGATTGCTCGGCTTCAATTGAAAAAATAATTAATAGAAAGACTAATCCAATTTCACATTCAAAGAATTCAAACAAATATAAATCTATTTCCGTTAATATTGCTTTAAACTATATCATCTAGTAATTTAAAAAAAAAACTTGACAGATTTTGTCAAATGCTCAAATAATAGGCACATATTTAAAAATCAATTCAGAATTATTTATAAATAAAAAATTAAATCTCAAATCTCAAATATAAATTCATAAAATCCAGATGTTTTATCATAATAATCCTCGTCAAAAATGCACAACACCCTCTCAACTAAAGAACTAGGCTAACAATATATGAAACTTTTTTCATATATTGTTAAAATTTGTTCAAATCATAACATCGAGGATTATTTTTTTAAATAACACTGTTTTCTGCAATTTTTGTTTGAAAAAATTCGTGAGGTGGACATCAATTAATAAAATCAAAGTAGAGAACAGTGAGAAAAAAGAAAAAGAAAAAGAAAAAAGAAAAACAAAAGCAAACGAACAGAAAGAAAGAAAGAAAAGCGTGGAAGGCAAGAGAAACAAGCGAGAGCTTACACAGGCAAGCAAGCAAGCAAAATAAAGGCACCACCAGAATAATAAAAAGCAACTACAATAATATCAATAACAATAAAACTGATTCTCTTTCTCTTTCTCTTTCTCTTTAATAGCAACAGCACTAGATTCCTCTGGCTCGAGACAGAGAAAGAGGATTGGTGCGGTTGTTGACAAATGGACGACGAGGTTGTTCAGCGATTATTCCACGAAGGAGGTCGCGATTATTTCCAGCAGCAACCTTCTACTTCCTCTCCTTCCTCCTCCTCCTCCTCCTCCTCCATCCTCCAATCTCTCCCTCTCCATGTGGTATGCTTTTCTTCTCTTATAATTTTCCGTTATTTACTTAATTTTTGAAAAAAATCAGATTAATATTAATTGTTGGATTGGATTGATGCAGTCTTTTGATCACGGATATTATTTACTGGTAAAATCTCTTCAAGAGCTCAGAGAGAAAAAGGAAGGTCTTGTTACTGTTGGCATTGGTGGTCCTAGCGGATCAGGCAAAACAAGGTATGTATTCTGTACTATACAATTCTTTTATTTTATTTTTTTACTGGCGCAATTTCTTTAATACTTTCTTTGTTTGTTTGATGATCTGTGAAGCTTAGCAGAGAAGGTGGCGTCTGTAATTGGCTGTGATGTTATATCGATGGAGAATTATCGCACTGGAGTCGATGACGTGAGTGATTTGGATTCAATTGACTTCGACGCATTAGTACAAAATCTCGAGGTTTGCATTTCCTTCTCAAATTATTTTGCTACTTGATTGAATTGGATTGTGCATTTGACAAGTCTATAATTTAAAGTTGACTGGTTTTCCAGTTCTTCGAAATACATAACTGTAATACTTTAGAAACCTATTCTGGTCACGTGTCAGAAGATTTTCTTTATAAAATAAGCAACCGTATATCACTTCACTTCAATTTATGCCAATGCATTCTGCATCAAGTTGGTTTTGTCTATATTTACATGGTTGTTTGTGTTGGAAATAGGATTTGACGAAAGGAAAAGATACCTTGATACCAGTGTTTGATTACCAACAGAAGAGACGTATTGGTTCCAAAGGAATAAAGAGCATATCATCTGGAGTGGTAGGCCAGTGGAATCAAATGTTACTATGATTATCCTTTTCTTCCGTGGTGTTCATTTCTTTAATGTCTTTTTTTTGTTCTTAGGTGATAGTTGATGGTACATATGCTCTGCATGCAAGACTGCGCTCTTTACTGGATATTCGGGTTGCTGTGGTAACTTATAATCTGAAGTTATATCTTAATTTGGATAAGAGGCTGGAAGCTATCATTTTTTGTCAAGCTTCGAATATGATGATTTCTAAATGTGGTTGGTGGATTAGGTTGGCGGAGTTCACTTCAGTCTTCTTTCTAAAGTTCGATATGACATTGGGGATTCTTGTTCGTTGGATTACCTTATTGACAGCATCTTCCCAATGTTTAGGAAACACATTGAACCAGACCTTCACCATGCTCAGGTCAGGGTTCTTTTCCTTACCTTCTACAATTTTTGAAATTGTGTTTTATCCCGTGGTTTTACTCTGCAGATCAGAATAAACAACAGCTTTGTCTCATCATTTAGAGAAGCAATCTACAAGCTAAAATGCAGAAGTGAGGTATACTCATCTTTCCATAGTTCATTGCTAAGTTAAATAGTCAAGAACCAACCATGTCCTTCATGCTCACTGTGTGAATGACATAGTTGTGAAATTCTATTGAAGGCTGAAGATTTTATGTAATGTTCAATTTTTTTTTAATGGCAAAGAAAATTTGCATATGATGCACAGACCATGACAAAATGCTGTTTCCTAACAGTGACGGGTGTCTGGAACTACATTTTGTTGCACTTCTTGTTATTGCTCATGGACTTCACTTTTCCCTCCGTTTTTTTTTAAATTTGCAGTTCATTATTCACCTGTAACTTATTATTCATCACTTGCACCCTTTTGTTGAATGTTACTTAAATGCTAAACTGTCACTACAGTTACCAGGTGGACATTCTGCTTATGCCTTCCATGGAACAGCACATACAGATAAGTTAGTGATTCTCACTTCTCTTGCTGTTTCTCACCATAATATCAGTGCAAAACCAAGTGGTTTATTCCTGAGCTTGTATTGCCAATAATTCTGATTGGAACTCTATGGTGGTTGCAGTTTTATTGAGATGTACCTTAGGCCTCCTTCAGCAAGTGAAGAAGCACGGACAAATGATTGGATCAAGGTGCGACAGTCTGGTATCAAATACTATTTGTCACTTGGGGACCAGAGAATTGTTGACAAACATTTTATTATCAGGCCAAAAGCTGAGTTTGAGGTAAGGGACTTTCCAGTCTGCAATTCTAGCATTAAACCTGGACTGAAGAAGCAGAGGTCGTTATATAAAAACTGTATTTGATTGGTTGTTTATGATGCAATCTATTGTGTTTCACATGTAACTGTAAACATGATCGAGGAATACATTTATAATATCACTTTCTAGATAGAAATGAACACCTGTGGCTAATGTAGAGGAATAAATTTACAGCTTTACTTTTCAGATAGAAATGAATGCAAGTGCAATGTGCTGAATTTAATTGCTCGTTTCTCTCCCTAAATATAATCTTAAACTACAGTTCTGCAACTTTCTAAAAATGCTGTAAGACTAATTTCAATCATCCTAAAGTAGAAGGGAATCCATGGACCTTAGGTACACTGTGCGATCTTTGGGAAGGTGGAAACATCTGTGTGAAATAATCATTGTTCCTCTAAACTACAAATGGCTGGGTACACTTTTCAAGCATCTTATCCATCAATCAATGAACATAAACTCAAAATAAACAGATAAGAGGAAAAAATTCCATGGATTGTAAGGACATTTCGATGTCTTCTGGAAGCTTCAGCACAGGATCCATACTATTTAGGCAATAGTATCTGAGTATATGGTCCTTAAAGTTCAAGACACATAGGCTTCCTTACTTTCCAATCAATGCTGTTACCCTATCATTATTGAAACTGGTAGCTTAGAGTTCTCAAATGCATGTGTTTTAATGTTGTTGGGAATCTGTAGATTCCTCTTTGTTTTATAGGGTTTTGTTTTTATAGGATAGCATTAGTTAGCACTTGAAATGCATGTTCAGTTCTCTTAAAATTAGACTGTAATATTTCAGAATTCTCAAGCTCTGGTGGTTTTACTCACCTGTTTAATCATTTAATGTTGACAGGTTGGAAGAATGACACTCGGTGGGTTGCTGGCTTTGGGGTACACTGTTGTAGTGAGTTATAAACGGGCATCTTCATCTGTTAGTAATGGCAATCTATCAATGTCATTAGAGACCATTGATACTCTTAGTGAGACATTCATTGTGCTGAGGGGAACAGATAGGAAAGTATGGATCCATCTTTCTTATTAAGATAACATGAAGGAGGCTTTATAAATCATTTATTTGTTTTCTGTTCTTATATTTGGGTGAGCAATTGAGTAAGGCATTGGATAATTTTTAGAATAAAATAGTTCTATACCTTCATCATCATCACCATCATCACTATCCACTCACACAATCACATTCACATGCGCATATTTTGTGGGATAAATATTTTTTATTAGAAAGATTAGAATCTACAAAAGTAACATATCCACCAGCAAGTAATAAAAAGAAAGTGAAGGTAAAAACCCAATGAATAATAAGAGAGCTCCAATCCTGCTAAGTTAGTGATTTTCCCAAATGCTTTTGGATTGTTCCAGAAATAGGTATGAAACATGATCTCGTCCTGGGATTTTTTTCCACAAAAGGCTATGCAAATAACTATTTTTGATAATTTTCAGCACATGAGTGCGTGAAGCATTGGGTTTTTTCTGTTTGCTTTAGGGAGATTGAATGAAGGAAAATTCTCCATTGTGAGGGTTTTGCATTGGGAGGGGGGATGTGAATTCATGAATCTTTTGATGTGCCAGATTTTAGTAGAATTTACCTAATAATCATGATGGGGATTTCTTATTTTGTTATGTAGTGTACATGATTGGCATGTAACTGAACAGGCTGCTGTATCTTCACTCATCACTCTATTGACATGTTCCATAACCCAGCTTGAGTTTCCACTAAATAGTATCATCCACTTTTTGTTGCATTTTTTCTTCAATCTATATGATATGTACAATAGTTTCTGCGCTTTCCATTCTTGCAGCAAATAGCTTATCTCTTATGTGCTACTTTTGGTTCAATACCGGAATTAGATTGGTCCTTGGACTTGCACTTGAGAACTGTTGGCCAAAGCTTACATTTTATCTTGGCTATTCTTCTCTTATGTAGACCGTTGGAGCAGAGGCAATGAGGATTGGTGTTAATGGACCTTGGATCACTAAGTCATATCTTGAATTGATACTTGAGAGAAAAGGTTTGAATTGGCATGATAATGATCAATACTCTGTCTATGAATTTTGGTTGCTTTGTATGATAAAGATCAAAAGTTACAACTTTCTACAATTAGCTAATTCCACTTGCAGGTGTACCACGTCTTAATACCCCACCACTTTTACCTAATACTTCTACGACAAGCAATCAAGAAAGGGCTATTGTTGCCCCAAGGCCAATCCGTACCACTCCAAACCTTGTTAATCGGCTTGAGGATTTATCTCAGCCATGGACTCGGTCTCCTACAAAATCTAAAATGGAGCCTATGGTAGAAACATGGCATTTTACATCATCTGTTACGTCACATGGGAGTTCCGTCATAGGTAAGTGTCCTCTATCTGGAAGAACTGTTACAGATGCTCTTTAAGTGTTCTTGGTGATGGACTATATTGTTGGGAGTGTTATCATTATGTTTCTTGTTCAGAAGTCTCTCATGAAGCAACCACAGATTCTTCCACTTGCAGGGATAACATGAAGCTTGCACCTCTGCCTGATTCATATGACTTGGATAGAGGATTGCTTCTTGCTGTTCAAGCAATACAGGTAACAAGTAAAAAAATTAAAATGTGTGTTGGCGAAATTATACTTCAAGTCTAAGAAGCTTACCGGTATAATCAGTCTGGTAATTTTGTGCAACTTCACATATTTTTTCAGGCTTTGTTGGAGAATAAAGGCTCCCCTGTCATTGTTGGAATCGGTAATATATGCTTTGAAGTTTAAAACTCTCTCTCTCTTTCTCTCTCTCTCTCACACACACACGCTTGTGCACACCCACCCATTCTCCCTCCCACATTTGCGAAAATAATTTGTGTTTTTTAGCTATAGAGTGTTTTTGAAAGTAGTTCAGTTGGTGGTGCAAATTCTTGATAATTTTCATATGGCTGATGTGCACAATTAAATCTCATGTTAATGGTCTCAGAAGCCTGAGCATAGTATAATATTGGTAATTAATTTGGTTTGACAGTGACCTTGATTGAAAATGCGTGTTCTTACACGAAATAAAGAATTTTAATGCAATATCGATGTCAAAGATCATACATATTTCTCATTTAACAATGTTTACTGCAATCAGTTCTAGAAGACATGGAAACGGTATTCAGCTTAGTGAACCTACTATTCACTAGATGCTACGACTAAGATGGTAAAATTTGGAGAGCTCAATCATAGATCATCCTATTATACGCTAGATTTTATTATCTTACAGGTCAGATAGTGGAGGAGATTATAATAAAGTTCTATACCAGCAATGAGTTGTTGGGCCTATATATTGGTAATTGACTATGAAAAACAAATCTTGCTTTGGTGATACATATAACAGTTTTGGTGAACGTGTGATATTGTAAGGTGTTCATTGGGACTTCATGCCAGCAGCCACTAGTACAGATTATCGTTGTTAGAATTGATGGTTTAAATAGCTTTGCCTATAGGAAATTGGTATGTAATTAATTATCTTTCCATTTTACAAATGAAGTAATAGCAAATGGGTGATGATGCTGAGAAAGCAACTGAAAACGTAAGGACAACATTATGTGCTGTTCTAGTCCATCTTATAACAAATTAAAAGTTTCCTTAGGAGCCTTTTGATATCATTTCTGTTTTCTATTTGTTTTTTTGCAAATATTTTTGTTTAAAAAATAATAAACTTGTTTTGTTGGGCAGTTTTTCTTTTTTCAAAAAATGCACCTAGTCTCGATCCTATACTGGAATTAGTGAAACTAATTCTTATCCAAAATTGTATTGTACAACCCTATCCCTCACTCATTCCTAACTCGATTATCAATCACATTGATATTGATCCATAACTCTTGAACCTTGTTTCCACTTGACTCCAAGCATTTTGGTCTTAACATTAGATGTCCTAGACTCAACATCGTTCTGACTCATGGTAGCCTAAACAATCTGTACTTGATCCCAACTCGACCCTCGGGTGTCTGAATCCGATCCCTCGACCTAACTTTCAAGCATCCCAGATCTGGTCCTAGCCCGACTCTTGGGGCCCTGGACTTGATCCTAGTTCGACCGTCGGGTTCTCCAAACCGAGTTCCACTCGGACCCTAGGGTGCCCTAGAACTGGTCCTGGTCCATTCATCGACTTTTGGACCTAGTACCAGCCTGACCCCGAAATGTACTAGACTTGATCCCAGCTTGATCTCAAGTCCTAAATCATAGATTAATAGTCTAAACATAAGTTTTGAAAACCACTTTTTTGAAGGGAAAACAAAAACAAACAAGTTTTCATATCCTTTTTTCATATATATATATATTTAAATAGAAAATGGAAACCGTATCAAACCATCTCTTATTTGCTCAACTTGTTCTATCAATTGCACAAGGAACAGTGTTATGCACCTCTGTTTCTTAGACCCGTGATTTTACCAGGGCATACTTGTCTTGAAAAGACATGTCCCAAGTACCGGTACAAGATATGGGTTGGGTATGGCAAGTTTTTTTCAGACATAGCATTTTATTTGATTGGGAACTTTCATGTTTTTTATTTGCTATGAAAATAGCATATGTTGACAATGTTTTTGGGATTCTTCTAAGTTTTATCTAAATTCCAAAAATCACAATCAAATTTTTTTTTGTTTTTTTTTTTTGTGATAGTTACATTTTTTCTTATTGGATCATTGGTTGTCTTTGGGCTTTTTCTCTCATAATGTTAATTTTGGACCTTGACAATTATGAAACTGAGAATAGTTTATATACTAGGTTATATGGTGTTGTTATTTATTGGGCTGTCCACATAAATTCAACAAAATATGTAGTTATAGTAATTAATTTAAGATTATTTGTCATATTTCATAAGAAGAAAAATATGAATATTATATATAGAATATATGAGAACAAGTGTAGCTGAAATTTGGAAATTTTTAGACCGTGTCCCTATATCCTAAATTCAGAATTTGCAAGTCCGGCACTCAAAAATATTGCATTTGGGGAATTAATTTCTTGTAACTTTATGGTGTTTGCTTTTAGTAATTTACTTTTTTTTCATAAGTAGTGCTATTTTTTAAATACTTTCTCATTGTTGTTGCAGGAGGCCCAAGTGGATCTGGAAAAACAAGTTTGGCACACAAAATGGCTAACATTGTTGGGTGTGAAGTAGTTTCCCTTGAAAACTATTTTAAATCTGAACTTGTGAAGGATTTTAAGTACGATGACTTTAGCTCTCTTGATCTGTCTTTGCTTTCAAAGGTAGGATGGCATAATATTATTCATCTTATGGAGATCTTTTGTAGATTAATAATACTATTATTTGTTCTGTCTGGTCTGGTAAGATTACTTGGAAATGTTAGTTGGAGCACAGAATTTGAGTAAAAATATAAATTTGTTTAGTCAAGCTTTTGTTTCATACTTTGCGTGGCTAGTAGAGATCTATCTATACACCAGCATCCTTCTCCATCATCTAAGCATGACAACTGAGAATTCTTCAAATTCTGTTATAATTTGGATATATAAATTTGTATCCCTGATCTCACCTTGTTATTTCATATTTCCTGACCTCCCTTATCATGTTAGCATTTATCATTTATGAGAACTCACTTTTGGTTTGTAAGTATTTCTGTTTTCTCATACCACAATCCTTTTCTTTTCCTCTATATGGTTTGACTTGGGGAAAAGAAGGGTACTTTTAAGGAATGCCTTATTGTTTAGTAACTGCTATTTTTTCTTAGAAGACTATTGGCAGATTCCTCATTCTTCAGGGGTTTTTATTTTCAAGAATATTCTCCAACTGCCCAAGCCTTAGCTGGTCCTTTGCAGTATTTTACGTCCTTCATGAGAGCAACTCGGCATATACTTGTTTGTACATCCTTCCATGCATGTAACCAACTGTTTGTTCCTTCTTTATTTGTTAAATCTTTCTTCTTTTAATGTGTGGGCTTCAACAGGCTTTATAATTTTCCTGCTTTGGTATGCAACTTTCACTTGAAATTTGGGAGATTTTCTCTGAAATGCAATTATTTCACCAAATTCCCTTAGCTTGCAAACAATATGTGAATTTAGTACCTTTTCATATTCACTTGAGCAATATGATGAAGATACATATTCTTTGTTCTTCTGTAATTATGGCTTATAGATAGTGTGACAAATTCTGCATTTTGCTGGTAGAAATTGCAGACAATTGCTTTGAAGAGAAGTCATATTTATTTCATTTGGTTTGTCTTTCAAGTTCTTGGAAAAATATTTGCATTTGGTACAATTATTATTCTCATAATTCCTTTTCAGAATATTGGTGACATAAGAAATGGTAGAAGAACAAAAGTACCCATGTTTGATTTGGAGACTGGTGCTCGTAGTGGATTCAAGGAACTTGAAGTTTCTGAAGACTGTGGTGTGGTTTGTTATTAAACTTACTTATATTGCTCCTGGAACTTGCTATCATGGGTTTATTTTTTTATTTTTCAGTGATATATTACACGATAACATTTCTCTGGCTTTCTTTTTATTAAACTTCTAAAATAAAAAAGAAAAGATATCCTCCAATAACATTCTGGCATAAAGCCCAAAGTGTCAACGGGGAGGCAAAGGTTGGCTATGGTACAGTACACTACTTGCATGCTTAAGTCTTAGAGTGTTGTTTCAATTAGGAACCTTATTCTGTGACTAAGGCGTCTTACTATGAAAAGATTAAGCTTATGGGAAGCTAGAGATGCACTAGATTCTTTGTGAAGACAATTTATCCTTTCAGTGTGGCTTTGTTATTCATGTTATTACTCAAATAGGCATTTTTACAAGGACAATTTATCTCTAGTGGAGCCTTGTATAAAATATTATGCGAATTGCAGGTGCTAGGGTGCAAACCTTTTCGAAGTAAGAAATAATGAAAACTTTCCATGGGTGCAAAGTGTCCTTTAAGTTCTTGATAATTGGAGGGCCTCAAAAAGTCCTATCTCCTCGTAAATATTTTATGTTCTATCATAATGGAGAATCACAGATTCAGGTATTTATTTATTGTCCTACAGCTTGGAGGATGTGGCAGTGATGGTTTGCATTTGGTCTTGGGCCATACTGAGGAGAGTAAACAATTTTTGTTGGTTTCTTTGGTGAGTTTTGAAAGGGAGAAACATTGCAAAGCGTTACGGAGATGTGCTGTCAGTGCAGTTTTTTGGTGCATTTGGATGGATAAAAATGCAAGTTTTAATAATCACTTCATGTTGGCTGTTGTTGTGGGATAAGATAGTTTTCTTGGCTTCTTTGTGGTATCCTCTAGCAGCTGCTTTTAGGCGTGCTTCTCTAGTGGATATTCTAAAGGATTGGACTGCTTTATTATTTAGATCAAGATTGTTGTTCGTTTTCCCTTTCTGGGAGGATGTATTGTTCTCAATTTTGTGCGGTAGAATTCTTTCTTTCTAATAATAGTTTCTCCTTGTGCTCTGAAAATTAGATTAATGATAATAATGCTAATAATAACAAATTAAGAAGAGGGGATAGAGGGAAAGTGTGGGTGACGGTGCACAACGTTGGTCTCTCAATCTGAATGAGACGGGGATAAGATAAGAAAAAGAGGGGAGAGTAGGCAAAACAGAAGGAAGTGGAAAGAGGTGAAGTGTACAAAAGCTATTTCAACCAGTTTAAAAATTTGCTAATAACTTGCAAATTATGTCTTACATCATCAAGTCCTGTATGGAGACTTCACAACATGAGCCTTCTAAAAATATTACCCGTGATTAAATCTCTTCCCTCAAAATGCTAAAGCTTATCTTAAGACAAGGCATATTTATGACAAACAAGTGGTGAACCTTGCAGAATTTGAACTTGCACTGCTTCTCATTGACCTAACTGAACTCAAAACGCTGGGTCTTCAGTTGTTGTTCCTGCCCCATTAAGGATATTTAAGTTTGGTGCTATATGCTTGTATTCAATGCTACATTTGTTTAGGAGTATTTTAGATAAATGCATAGTGGAGTTAAGAATTTAGTGGAAATGGAACTTGAAGATGTTAGGAAGGGTCAAACAAACTTTTGACAAAATTATTACTTTTCAGCTTTACATTATACGCAGGCTGTATGCACTGTATGGTAGAATTGGTCCACTGGCTATAAGTTTTATTCATGTTCATGCAGGCTAATTAGAGAAAAAATGTTCATGCAATGCATTTTACAGTTTTATATGATCATAGAAATTGATATTTCCACTTATGAAATCCTTTGCCCATAGTTTTGATTTAAGTTAATGTTATGCTAGTGGACTTCTTTTTAAATCATTCTTGCTTTTGCAGATCATTTTTGAAGGGGTGTATGCTCTGCATCCTGAAATCCGAATATCACTTGACTTGTGGGTTGCTGTTGTAAGATGACTTTGCATTCCCTCTTTTAAGCTTTTATTTTCAGAGAAACCGTGTGTGTGTGTGGGTGTTCTGATTTCTAAAGAAGTTTTCAATTGATGATGAGTTAGTTTAGTTGTGATGTAACTTCATTGTTTTGTGAAAACAGGTTGGTGGTGTTCATTCACATCTTATTTCTCAAGTTCAAAGGGATAAAAGCAGAGGGGGGTGTTTTATGTCCCAAAATGAGATCATGATGACAGTGTTTCCAATTTTCCAGCAGCATATTGAGCCACATCTTGTTCATGCACATGTTAGTAGACCCCAATTGTCTGATCATTTTATTGTTCTTTAAGTTTTAGTATGAAAAGTATTTCAATGTTTGCCATGTTCTAAATGGTGGCCATGCAATAGTTTTATCTTCCCCCAAGCAGAGACACATGTACATATAACTAACACAAGCCTTCTTGTATTGAGACGTCTCTTGGAAAATTTTAGAAATATCTATAACATTTAGTAGAAAAGGTAAGGTCCCTAGGATGGCCAAGAACCAAGATTAAGGTCACTTTGGTTGTCTCGTAATAAATGAAAGCCATTAGTCATGTATTGTTTAATCAACCTAAGATCGAATTTGTTGTTGTCTTTATATCAAAATGGATCGGATAGAATCTCTGAAATGCCTTTGTTTCAGATCTTTCTGGAGATGACTACCATTCTTGACTTTTCACATTTGTGCTGGTGTAATTTCACACTAAACCATCTACATCTTTTATGTTGGAAACACACAAACTGTTGCTATTAATGTTATGTATGCATTACTGCTCTCTTCAAAATACTGATGTTCTGTTACAGTGCATTCCTGAGGATTATATTTGCAAGTTTAACCTTGCGGGTTTTCAGTATTCTTATATTGTTTCAGCTCAAAATTCGGAATGACTTTGACCCTGTTATTTCCCCTGAGAGTTCTTCGTTTGTCTTGAAGAGTAATAAGCAGGCAAGTGGGCTATGATGATTCTGTTGAAGATTTATGTACGGTGGTTTGCATCTGACATACTTTTTTGTTTGTGATGTTTAACAGGTGGCTTATCAAGATATTTTGAAAATCCTAGATCCTGTGAAGTTGTGCAGTTCTGTTCAGAATTTCATTGATATATATTTAAGGCTCCCTGGACTTCCTACAAATGGACAGTTGGCAGATGGTGATTGCATACGAGTCAGAATCTGTGACGGTAGATTTGCATTGTTGATACGGGAGGTTTGTATATAATGCATTAGTTATATGGTATTTTTCCTTGTCAATTATAATGTATTTTCTGTTTTTGATATTCTAGTGAATGCTTGACTTTTATTTTATATGTACTCAACATTAGCCTTTAAGAGAAGGGAATTTTATAATTCAACCAAAAGTGGATTTTGATATCAGCATCAGCACAGTTGCTGGACTTCTTAACCTCGGGTAAGACCATACATGATTTTGCTTTTCTTTTTATCTTCACATATTCATTCCCAGTTAAGACAAAAAATAAATGCTATAGTATGTGTTTATATATACCTTGTTGAGTCCTTTTGTCTTTGTATTTGGAGAGTTGACATGCTCAAAACCTTTCACCAAGTAAATACGCTGGTCCATCCTTGTGCATTTGTATCATAGCATGTGAGCAATTCTTTCATCGTCTGGATATCAGGGAAGAGCAGTTTGTTTCTTTTAATCAGTTATATAAACTGAACTGCTGGAAACAAACCCAAACCTATTGTCTTAGCAGTTTAGGATGTCATTATTTTGGAAACTACAAAGTTATCATTTAGTTTTGTTACTTTTGTTTTCTACTTCGATTAAGCATTATACTGTTCTTCTTTGTAATGCTTTATAGCTGAAGAACTGGTGGATTCTTGTACAAGTCAATGAAATGTTTTCTGTTATCATGTGATGTCAGGTATCAAGCAGTAGCTTACATTGAAGCATCTGCATATATCTACCAAGATGGAAAGGTATAATATCCCTGGATATTTTTTCTTCATTGTACTTATAAGCTCCTGTAATTTAAACATCCAAGCTTCAAAATTATGCAAGTCCTCACTTCTGTTTTTCTTCTTAATTAAATTTGTCAAAAATAATTTCTTTGAGTTTTGGTTATTTTGAACTTGTTTTAAAGGAAATTTCATTTGAAATCCAAACCATGGATACTGATAAACTAAATTAACAACAACAGTTTTGGATTTCAGTGCCTGATAATTAGTTTCATAATGTTATGTACTAATGCTTGATGATGCCAGGTTTTTATGTTACTTGTGTTCTGTTTCTCATACACAAGGTGTGTCATAGACGAGGCTTTCTGAATGGGTTTCATTTTATTCTGATGTGTAGATTCTCATCGAGGTTGATCATCTGCAAGACACCCCCAGTCCTTACATACAGATCAAGGGGGTTAATAAGGAAGCTGTGGCGGCTGCTGGTTCGACACTTAAACTGGATGGTTCATACACAACTAAGGTTTTGCCTCGAGTTCTGCTTGTATAGTTTTACCTTTAGCACTGGGCTTCTCTGGCCTCTCATTGTGAGAGCTGGCTCTTTTGTTGTACTTTCAGAGTTATCTGCAGATTATTTTGGAAAGATTACCTGCAATGGAAAGAAGTTACAGTGGAATTCATGCTCAACAAGCTGCAAGGTTGCAGGAACTCGTGGAATTTATACAATCTCAGGTATTTACTATGATTGAATGGGATAGCAGCCATCTGATAGTGAAATTTGATTTTAGCTGAGGGAAAATTAGTGTAAGACCAGTCTCGTCCAATTTTATATGTTGAAATCGGTAGAGCATATATAGAGAGAGAGAGCCAGGACATCTTTCCACTTAACAAACTACATAAATGAGAGAAAACCTTATTCCACTTCCATTGATCATCATTTTCTGTCAAGTCTAAAAGAGCTAACCATTATTTGAGAAATTAACTTCTAATATATTTTCAAGGTTGAGCGGCTGATGATTTTACTGTTTTTATATTACTGTGGCCAAACTGACAGGGAAGCAGCTCAGCTTCAGAATCCTCTCCGAGCAGGGAGGCTGCTCCTTTGGAAGGAATAATTGAGGATATGCAGTTTAGAATCAAAAGGCTGGAAAGATGGCACACTATCAACACGGTAGTTGTAATTCCTTTAGTAATCTGTGTCTGTTTCAATTTGGATTTTACTCATTTTTACACGGTTTTTGGAACTCTAATGCTTGCTTTTCCAATGAATTTGATTTTTGAAAATGACATTCGTGAACCATGTTAGCACACCTCCAAATCTGCTACCATTTGTTGCAACAATGGGATCAAACATTTGAGCTGGATGGTCCCTATTTCATTTGATCAAAAGCAACCTTTTTTTTTCTTTTGTATTTTTCTTTTTTGAGAGAGAAATCAACCTAATATTGTTCCAGGGGTTTAGCATCTATGGAATTGAAACTGGATGGTCCTTGTGTCATTTGGTCAATATTGTTCCAACTGTCTAGTATTCCTGTTCCCCTTGATAAGCCGCTAATGAATTTGCACTCAATGTGCAGGTGCTATGGACTTTTCTGATGTCTGCCCTTGTTGGTTATTCGCTTTACCAAAGGAAACACCAATGACACTTCTAGACGTGTGCGAGTTCTTAAAGGTATCAAAGTCTCATCGCATTGAAGTAATTGTCGGTAATGTTGGGCTAACAGAAACTTCTAACAACAGTTGCATGTTTCTCCGGAGTCCCGGGATCACTTCGAGTAGCAAATTTTTTACCTCCACGTCGGAGCTTAATGCTTTCTTTTCAACAAACTTGGAGCCTGTCGCTCAATTGCTCCATTTGTAAATACTTAAATTATGTGGAAATGAGAATGACCAATTGACATTCGAGCGTCCTCATTGTAATTCAGCTACCGTTCATTCTGTCCTTTTTCTCTTTTTTTTTGGGTTCACAACTCCCGTATTAGACTTTAGGTGGCGACTCGATTTAAACAATTACACAATCCTTCCCCGCCCCGATATGTTTTGATACTTGATCCTTCTGTTGTAGGACAGCTGATGAATAGAAGATGTTACCCATCTGGTTCCTGCCATCATTCTTAATTATGTGCTGCCATGCCATTTCTTTTATGTTTGACCCGATAATATCAATTATTTGATTTAAGAATCATGCGCTATGCATAAATGATATGAAAATCGACAAAAACTAAATATAAACATTTTTTTTTCATAAATGATATGAAAAGTGAACGATGTGATTCAACAATAGAGTGAGTATAAAGATTTTATAATATACACACTCAATTTATCCTAAAATTAGCTTTTGTTTATTTCAGCCGCTATTCACCTAAAATTCGATCCAGATCAAATTATGAATCACGAATTAAGAAGTCAATTTTTAAAAAAAAATAAAAATTAAGTGCAACCATGCAAGTGGCAGTTAGATTGATAATAAATTGCAATCATTAGTTTTCTTGGGACTTTGAATTGAAAAATATCAAAAGAATATGCAGCCAGGCTAATATACATGCCTAGTCTCGACCCAGATGCACGGAACTTTGCCCATAGAGAAATCCTAAGCTCACAAACGACAACATGCAACGACGGTCAACACCACGTGCCTTCCTATGGTGCAACAAAGAACCTCACCAACTGCCGCTGATCGCTGCAACTCCACCGGGTCATCGCCCGATCCCAATCCCAACCCACGTGATGGCGGAAATTTGTATGTGATATTTTTCTCTCACAAGATGAAGAACGTCTACATCCCTCCATCTGTTGATCTAATAATAGTGAGAGAAAAAATATTCCAACAACCAAGACCAAACCACATTCACGATTCAAACCTTCATGTTTTGCTCTGTCAGCATGGCCTGATAGTGGAATTTTAATGAAAGATCCACAGTAATTATTAACACGAGATTATCTTAGAAAATATGAAGATATACCACCAACAACAATTTGTTATAAGAAAAATAACAGCGATATTATAATTCGGTTAGTGAAAACACTGCAAGATTTGGGGAACAATCACCACTATAAAAGCCAACCACAAGCAACAAGTAATTTTAGGGCCACAGTTCAAGTGGCATTATTATAAGTAAAAAGATTACATTCTCAAAACCAAAAACAGGTTGACATTATTGTACCGTGATAGGCTCTGGCCTCTCATTTACAGCTTCTATTCCATAAATAAGGGTGCAATTTACATTAATTTAGTGCTAACAACATCTAGCCAAGAAACGGAAGAACTCCTTCATTCTTCAAGAAGTATACAACAATTGCCATTATAATGATGAATATAATGATCCGCAAGCTTGATCCTCCTGCAGCTAAACAAGAAACAAAAAGAAAGTTCCTTGATAAGAAATGAGAGAACTGGTATGCCTTTTGTTGTGAAAATAGTAGAGCAATAAGTCAAGAAAAAGGGAAATACCGGAAATGGTTTCCACTCAATACAACCTTTTTTTAAACCAACAAATTTCTCTATGCATAATCCATCCCACTTCACATATCAAACTAATTTCCACCGAAGGTCAATTGAATGCCTGGCTTTTCAAAAACCTTAGGAGCATTAACTGCTTCTGTTTTGAATATAGTTCCTTGTCTTTCCATGTCCAACATTCTAGTTTTCTCTAAACAATCCTTGATAGTAAAATACTCCAAGCATAGGGTTAATTCTTGGTGAATTACCACTAACTTGTAACCATAAATAATGTAAAGAGTAAGTTTTGACACGATGATACTAGCACATAAAAGTCCTCACAGAAAAGTCCCCCAATATTTGGCAGCATGCAATTTACTTTCTGAGTTCACAGTCCACTCAAACCAAATACTTAGTCCATAAGGCAGCCATTGCAGAGCCACCAATGACAGGAAGAAAAATCTGAATCTCAATGTACATACCATATTTCTTGTCCTCAACTACTGTCACCCTTGCACTTGAGTCCATAGATGCAGAGACCAAAGCCCTGTATTCCAAATAACACATGCTCAACTGCCAATTGTCATCCCTAGATGACAATGACCCAAATAAAATGTTGATCTAAGTGTACATGAAGACACAATGGTGTTTTCTAACCTTGAATCATGAGAGAATGTCAATGCTGTTACTATGCCAAGATGTGCTTTCCTAATCATTGTTTGAATACACATATTAGTTGAATTTATAAGCATCACATCTCCTTGAGCCGTGCCTCTGTCAATCAAACACAGGAGATTAGAATATATTTTAGCATTAAAGTGCTTGCTACTGAGCTCAAGGACCTCAAATAAACGGTTGAGATTCTGTACATTGCAAGAAACTTTCCATCAGGTGAGATGTTAAAGGAAGAAACTGGTTCACGGAATACATGCTTTGAGCTCACTCTCTTCCATGAGCTTGTGTTCCATGTCACGATACTTGAACCTTTGTCTATGTAAAACAATATTTATGATGATTAACATGGAACAAAAATATCAAAGGGAGCACAAAATACTTGGCTTTCATAATATTCACCTGTAATTGCCGCAACATACAGAACCTGAGTCTGATCACTAATTTGAGAAAATCTGCAGGAGGCAAAAATCTCATCCTGGAAGTACAACACAATAAATCCAATTAGCTCAACACTCATTTGATAGAAACATAATATATATTAGAAGTGCCAGCCACGAATTGCAAGACCATAAGTAACCTAGATTAATTGAGTTACGGGTTCCCTGAAATCTACTTTCTATTAATTTGACTGATATGATTTTGATGGAACCTAAATGAATTCAATAACAACACTAAATATCAGCACAAAGGTATTAACCTCTTTGACATTAAGTGAGGGTCAAAGCAGTTTGCTAGTAGAAAAAGAATTCAGTCAAGAACTAATCATCATTTACAACTTACATTTTCCTTTGATAAAGAGGCAACAGCCATTGATGAAGTTACATCCCAGACTCTACCAGGGCCGCGACCTCCCAATGAAACGAGAAATTTTCCATCAGGGCTGCAACACAATTAAGCTAATCAAAATAAGTAAATTCTTCATGGTAACATCTTTACTTCAGAAATAGAACATCTAATTTTTCCTAATATCACTGCCAACCTGAAACACAGGTCCTTCAAAGATGCATGGGCTTGAGCCTCGTTGAGAATAATTTCCATGCTAGGCCACTTGAAAACCCTTAAATTGCCATCCTGTACCACACCAAAATCAAAGCATCATATAGCATATTATCTTTAAAAAAAGGATCCCTGCTCTCTTCAATAACATTATAACTAAAAATAAAGGCCTGGTTATGGAAATTTCAATACTTCGATTGGTAGGTAAAAGGCCAAGAGGCAGGTCCTACAATCTGACATTGAAAGATAGAGTGGAGGAACATAACTTAATCATCACAAACTATATCTACATACCGTTCATCTAATAATAAAATAATTAGAAGCTGGAATGCAACCATCAGAAAACAGTGAAAGATAAGGAAGAGAAAAAATTGACCCAGAAACTTGCATCTTTCATGCAACTTTCATTTGGTCATATAAACATGCAGTCAGGCGTTCTGTACGGGAGCCACTTAAAATGTGTTCTGTCCACCAGCCCAGGACTGTAGTATCTCCGCTATAAAATGTACTTTTTCCTTGTCCTTTTAACTTAAATATTATATAACTTGTTTCGCACCCCTGTTTTCATCCTTCCCTCTCTTTTACTGATGGAATAGACAGACACCATAGAAACAAGGGGGGGAAATCATGGATGCCCTCTAGTTCTAATCTTGAAGGGAAGCCAAAAACCCAGTTATTAGTCCACTGCATGCCATAACCTTTATGTTAGACAGTAGGTGTTGATGCTGCATTCCTCTTCGGCCAATTTGGTTCAGAAAATCCTTACCAGGCCTTTTATCAGTCTTATATAGATTATCAATGCCTACAGACAGTTTTATCTTTTTGTAAAAACCAAGGAAGAAAAGAGTTATTAGCAGATTCTCTAGTTGCTGGACTGCATTGGAGATAAACGAGTTTGATTCTTTTAATCCTTTACTTTCTACATGCAGAATCCAAACAGGAAAAGGAAAACAAGAACAAAACAAGGCAATATCTTTTAAGCATGTATTCCTTGTGTTTAGAATGCTTCTTTGCTTAATGTCATGCAGCGATTACATTAAATTAACAGAAGGGAATGCAAAGAATCTCACTACCTCTCCGCCAACAGCAAGCACAGAGCTGTCACTGTTAAAGACCAATGCTAATTGCTGTCCAACATCTTCCAATTGTGTCAATACTTTTTCAGACGATTTGAGGCCCAATTTATGGTCTTCATTGTCCTCGACTTCATCCCACTCAAAAAATCTGCACAAGGAAGACATAATAGTAAATTGATTATCCTTTTTTGGTACCAGTAAGGGTGGAAAAATTCTTAAGAGTTAGGCACAATGGCTGTGATGTGTATTGAAAAAATCAGAGAGTAAAATAAACACAAACAGCAGCTGCACTGCATTCAAAACAAATAATTAATGAAGTTTTTGAAATGCTCTTGACTGGATAAGAATTGCCTCGTATGCACTATATATAACCTCTAAAAATAATTCAAAGCAATTGGAGAAGATTCTTCTTGTAAACTAATTTGTTTTATCACCTCCACAAACATAAAAGATAGCTAGCAGCATACTAATTCTTATGCTAGTACAAAAACACTACCCTCTCTAAGCATTTTTAAACACAGCAATTTCATCTAGCCATAACACAACCCACGAGAAAATCCTATAAACGCTCAGCCAAAACATAACGTAACAGTAAATGATTGAAAATCTCATCAACTGCTTTAACAAACCCCAAGTAACCTCCAATGCACTCCCATCATGGACCTCCAAACATGAGCTTATTATACCTTCGTTTTTATCCACCTTGAGCTCAAGGATTTTGGTCTTAAGAGGTGATTAACACAAAAATAATTACTGCCAGATCAAGAAAGAATTCCTCCTTTCCACAACCCACATCAAATCCAACAAACAAGAGGAAATCATTTCTAACTTTTTCTGTAACTTTCCAAGCACCTATTCCATTCAGA
>Ga0325405_1001690_pt1 | contig 22547 bp, 19 predicted proteins | sample PopdelMetagenome_21_FD_205663 | JGI IMG/M metagenome (GOLD analysis project Ga0325405, IMG submission 205663) | Populus deltoides microbial communities from Bellville, Georgia, United States - Xylem-Control-R2 | ecosystem: Host-associated > Plants > Phyllosphere > Stem > Wood/Secondary xylem...
AATAAAAACTTGGATATCGGTTTAGATGCTTCGAAACGTAATTTGGACTCGTTTCTTCACGAAACCTGTTTGCTGGCAGAATTCAGATGTCATCTTTGAAAAATCATATCTCCCTCATATGACATCGATTTTGGCTGAAATTTGGAGCGTTTATATAAATTTGAGTCATTAATCCAAGAAGATTGAGTTTGCATCAATTGGACTTCTGTAGCTCTAGATATTCAAGTTGGAATGGCCGAAGGTCAACACTGGCAGATTGCGAGATTTAACTTTAAAGGCTGCGATTTCCATGCTCTTTCTTATTTTATTTTCTTGCCTTAGATGTCCAGAAAGTTATGGATGTTAGATTTTTAATTCCACTAGAATCACTTCATTTCAACCTCTATAGCTCACGCTCTGCACAAAACATCGACTGAAGGTCAAATCTGCCAATTATCTCCAATTTACTCCTTTTTGCATCTTTCATCCAAAAGTGCCTTCAAAACATAAAACAAAGAATATCAAGGCATTATATATATAAAATATAGGCAAAACACTAGTTAAATGTGGGTGAAACTATCGAATAATATGGTTGCATCACAATGCAGCAGAACTAGAGGCACTAGTGGAGGCATGATAAGCAGTACCTTGCTTCTGTTCAGGTTGAATGGGACAAGCAGAGATGATATGACCTTGTTTCTTGTAGTAGTTACAGAACTTTTTAGGACAATCCCGAGCAATATGACCAAAAGCTTTACAACTAGAGCACTAGACAACACATATGTCTCTACCCTTATTCCTCCCCTATACTGCATAAGCCACAACAACAGGTGCATTAACATTAACCTGATGTTCCATGGTAGTCTGAGTGACAATATGATGCTCCTCACGAAGGAGTTCACTCAAACAGGTATCTAGAGATGGTACAGGATGACGATTCATCAGATTAAAACGTGTAGTTTCAAAATCAGAACGAAGCTTCATCAAGAATTGATCTCTCTTGCTTGTGTCATGCACTACTTGAACAGCAGATAAAGCTGCAACGGGAACATTAGCATAAACAATGTATGAATAATCAGCCCAAAGATTTTGAAAACCAGAAAAATATTCCTCAATGGAGAGACTTCCCTGTGTAAAAGTAGCCATCTCATACTCTAATTGAAAACGTCGAGCCGTGTTATCTTGATTGTAAACTTGATTAAGATAATTCTATATGGTGGCGGCAGTTGTATAAGGCCTCAGATTGAGAATAAAGTGAGGCTCAACTAAGCTAAGAATCTAAGTCATAACCCGAGCATCCTTGATTTCCCATTTAGACAAAGCCTCAACCTTTTGAGATGCGGGAGTACTCCCATCAATATAACCCCATAATTCTTTGCCTTTAACAAATAATTTAAATTGAAACTTCCAAGCAGAATTGTTTTTACCAGTAAACCGAATATGAAACGAGTCAACTTTATCGTATGATATGATGATGCAGTGGAGGAAAATAATCACACGCGAGAATAACAACAGAGGTGCCAAAAGGAAGTAACTCACTAGAATGCTGAACAGATGGCGCTAAAAAGTGATTCCCAAACCAAAAAAAATATGAGCTGAAACAACCTAACTAAACTAGAGAAAAAAATGCAGAAATCCAAAAACCACTAAAACAAGAATAGAACCCAAAAACAGAACGGAAGTTGACGAAATCCTGGTTGCTGAACTGAAAAGCAAGGTCTCCAAAAATTGACTAAGACAATATCGAGAATAGAGAACCCACAAGGAAGCTCTCCTGAGAAGGAGAAAAAAAAAATCGTGAAGGACATATAATCTAGTAACCTGCTCTTGATACCATGTCAAGATACTTAGAAAACCTAGAGAAAACAAAAACAAAGAACTTTGTTTTGGAATCTGTGTCCCCTGAGTTCCACTCTTCTTCTTATATATATATATATATCATCTATACACACGGAAGTATGTGTTATAAATGGAATCCAACTCATTCCTAATATTTAGCCTCTATTCATGGAAAGATAAATATTAACAGAGTCCTAAAGTTATATACAATAACACCAATGACCTAGGTTACTATATAAAAGATGGCAATATTAAGAATAGAATAATTATGAAGAAGATAATGTAATTAGAAGAAATCTCTTAATTTTATTGAAGAACACACTTGGATATTATATAGTCTTACAAAACAAACTAAAACAAAGGAATAACAACCCACATCTAACAGATCCTAATAACATGGTATAACTAATTCAATCAAACAACCATGCCTTAACAATGGAGATTTATTGTCTCGGTGATTTGTTACCATTAACAACTGTCTAACATCCAGAATAACAAATCCTAACAATTCCTCCTTTAAATTGAATGTCATAAGAACTTAGTTTATATCCATCAAAACAAACTCCTACTTCAAGAAAATATCCAGCCTGGGTGATTTAGGCATTACATCAGTCAATTGTTTCTATGTGCTATAATGCACCAACTCCACTGTACCATCCTTTATGAGTTCTCAAATGAAATGAAAATGTACATTTATACACTTGATATGACTATGCATTACTAGATTCTTTAAAAGTTTAATTGTAGAGCTTTTGTCACAATGAATAATAGTTGATTTGTTTTGATTCCAATCTAGCTTTCCCAAGTTGGGTCCAATTTACACATTCTTTCGTATTATAAATCAAATTTGTGCCTTAAAGGTTTATAACATATCCTCATCAAATCTTTTTTGTAAATAGGTTTTTGAATTTATGATTGAAGTTGTTAACAAAATATTGGGCACAATACCGATGGTATCCTATAGGTTCACGCTAAGTTTCTACTACATATACTTGTTAATATGATATTATACATATACTTGTTCTATCACCAATAACATATCTCTATAAGAAAAGTAAAAACCATCTCCAATTATAATTATTTTATTCATCAATAATTGTTAAAGTTAAAGGGAATATCAAATTATGTGCATCAAAAGCAACTACAATCAATAATTTACCATCATATAACCCATGTAAATGTATGTCATCAATATTGATTAGTGGCCTCCAATATTTGAAACCTTCAATACAAGGTCTAAAAGACCAAAAAACTCTCTCAAATACCACTGTACTATCATCAAGATTTTCTTTATGAGTTCAATCAATAGTTTTTCAAGGATTTGATTCTTTTATTGCAAATAACAACCTTGGTAATTTTCTAAATAACTCTTTATATAAACCAAATAGATACTCAAACACCTTCTGTTTTGCAACCCATGCTTTGTCATATGATATTTTATACTTGTAATGCAATTTTATTTCATCTTGAATGCTTGCAATCATCATTGAAAGATCATTCATCATAAGGGTTAATATAACATTAACAATAACATTTGCATTGAGTTGATGATGGTTTTTTTGGATAAAGGTCGAGGTATATATGTGCAATCCTTTTAACTTTTTTTTTAATCTCAAATGAATTCAACCTTTGTATGATATCCTCTATGTAAATATCACTTATATTTAGGTGCTTGCACACATTATAATTGAATAAAAATCAAGGTTGGCCGTTGAACTCAATAATCAAACGAATGTGCAATGTGCTACTGTTTAACTGCATCAACTAAATCATTTTTACTGCCGAATGTATGTCTAACTCTAAAACAGAGCCTCTAGCAAACGTCTATGACTAAGTGTCCAATCATAAAAAATAAAAAAATGTAAACCTGTAAGCATCTCTAATTTTAGGAACAGAAGAGAGGTATTAATTCATCATCAACATTTATCATCACATTCAAGTCTAACATCTCATCATCTTCATTGTCACTAGAATCAAAATAGTGAAATCTATGTTGATTTACTAATAGATTGCCAAATATCGTATCATCAATCCTTTGTAGCAAATCATCTAATAATAAAACTATTTTTCTCTTTACTAAATTATTTTGAAAGACTAGCAGATTGTGATGCACTTATACCTATTCGACCAGAAGTTAGAGCACAAAAATAATTTGATCAACTACTCACACACAATATCATCATATTCAATAAACTTTGGATAAAAGAATCTATCATTATCTTAAAATTATCATTACATACAATTGGTACATGATAATATCGGTGTTTACTAACTTGACACATTCAAGTTATATCAATGTCAAAATCATTATAATTCCACCAAGTCCATGACAAATATATATTTTTTTATTTTTGCATATGACATTTCTAAATTATCATTGAACAGAAAACTACTCCTGTCATTGTATGTCATATTACTGTTCACATCAAGAACAAAAGTTCCATCATAATGACATAATATAAAGATATTATAAGACATTCTATATAAATAAAATATTCAATAATTAAATATAAAACCCATATATTTAATAACAATTTAGTATATCTACCTTGCTTGTATGAGTAAAAAGTTCTGGAGCGGTGGCGACAACGATAACTTTTAAAGAGAAAAACATTCTAGGATGCTGAGATTCATTCGGGTGTTTTGCCATTTACATGAAGAGGAACTAACATGTAGAATTATCGTAAAGGATTTGAATTCCTATTTGAATTAAATAACCGTATATTTACATTAAAAGTATTTAATAAATTCTCATTATTAAATAATTAGAAAAAGCAAACAATAAAGCTACTTCTGCATCATTATATGGTACCTTTTATTTTAGAAAGTAAATAATTTTCTACTATCTATATATTGGGGTTCTATATTAAATATATATCTAAATAATTTAATGTTTAGAAAGACGAATCAAAATCTCAAACACATAAAATATCTTTTATGTAATAAAATCATAATACTTCGTAATTAAAGTAGACTATATCTTATATGGATTGGACAATCCATCCTACTAGAAGCTAGGGATATTACGAAGAATTATCATATAGTGATGAAAAAATAAAATAGAACTTAAAGCAAAGCAAATAATGTGCTAAAAATAAGATTTCAAGTAAAGCATGCGCAAGTTCTTATTAAAAGTCTTGCGAAGTAGTGTGATTATTATGTACAGAAATTTGAAAGAAAATATCAGGGAAAAAAAAGTAGACTTCACCAAATTCGGTTAATTACTCACCATTTAATGGTTAGATAGGACTCCTTAAGAGTAATATCAAGAGATTTAAAGATTAGGGACCAAAGTTAAATATTAATAAATATATAGGGACTAAGATTACACTATACTCTCAAGTCAACACGTCAACACCTATATATTTTCTCCCTTGGTGACGGGCACAAAGATCCCCACCTAAAACAAAATCAAAATAGATTCTATCGCCCGCTAATTTCGTTCTTTTCTTTTTCTTTTTTATTTTAACCCTTCATATATTTATTTATTACACACACATTAAAAGACACCGATCAACATTTGTCTGTGTCAGTTTAGTGGTAGTTGCTGCTTTGGTGAATCCGATGACTACTGCCACAGTGCTTTCTGTGTCTTCCTTTCCAACGAATCGCATGTCAACGGTTTCTTCAACTTTTTGCTCTAATTTTGGCGGTACTGATTTCAGTAGAAGGCATGCTGCTTTTCAATTCTTGGTCCCTCATTGTAATTTCAAGAACTCCAAGATTTTCCATAAAAGATTCAGTAATGGGCTCTCTTCACGTCGAGGATTTCGACTTTCTTGCGAAACCAAGGTAATTCATGTACCCTTTTGAATTTAGCTTGTATAGAAACAAGCATATCTTGTGATTTATCTTTTTTTTTGTGGGTTCTTTACGTGATGTTTTATATGTGCAAACTCGTTTCTTTTCTTTTGTATTCAGGTGTGAATTTCTGTTATGTTCTTAAGAATTGTGCTATTATTAGATGAAGTGATGCTCATCACTCTTTAGCTTTTGTTTTTAGCTGTTAACAGCTGATAAATGTCTTATTAGTTATGTTCTTGTTTTTTTGGTATGATTGAATATTTTGAAATAGTTATATTTCTGACTAGATAAGCTGTCAAATGGATTGGGAATAGGAGATTGTACGAGGAATTTAGGTTGGAAATATTTGTTCTTGCAAGAAATTCAAAGTGTAATTGAGATTTTAGGCCAATTGGGATTTGCGGAAGTTGTGGATTAACTGAGGTCCAGGGTCTCAACTGTTTTCTTGGAATGTAGGTCCTTCAGTGCTCATATGTCATGACAGCACTGAATATATCTTTTTACATAGCTGTGCCACCCGCTCATCAATTTCATTCTGATTTCAATGGTTGCCTTAAAGTCTGTTGGCCTGAATTTCTCTCTGCTGTTGGACCATTTCATTAATTTCTAAACATTTGCGGAATAATATTTGCATATTTAATTTTCAACTAATTAGACACCAAATTTTTTGGTGAGGAACTTCTGTTTTTGAATGATTTTTCTATTTCTTGTAGTTATTGTGACAAGATAGTGCGTTTTCCTTGGGTATTTACTTCATTGGTCATGTGGGTATGGCAGCATTATCTCTTTACCCGGACAATGCAATTTCAATTGTGGAAAAGTGGGCCTGTGAGTTGAGAAATTAAACAAAGAGAAACCAGCTTCCTTAATGCTCTCCCTTAATATCATGTCATGAATATGCTGTTTTATTGATTAATGAAAAGGCTTTCGCTCTCGTCAATTTGTTTTTAGTTTAAAGTTTGTTGTATTCTCACAGGAAATATGATTAGGAGTGCTTAGGTTTATGGGTTTTTTTTTTCTTATGATTTTTCCTTTAGACAGAGGAGATTAAGATAAGAAGGTGTTCACCTTACCTAGAAAGGACCCTAGTTTCCAGCAATGGTGCCTTGACCTCTGATGATTGGAGAGCTGTTCCTGACATTTGGAGGTCTTCAGCTGAGAAATATGGTGATCGGATTGCAGTGGTGGATCCATATCATGATCCACCTACAAGTTTGACATATAAACAGGTAAATTTCCAATATAAATTTAGTTTGTTGTGATTATGTATCTCCTTGAGAAGCACGTGAAGCAACAATTTGTGTCCTCAGTGTAACTTATGTTCTTTCTACACACAGCTCAAGTGATTGAATGTATCCAAAAATCACTTTCCAGTATAGTGCTTGGAGCTATAAGATTATGAACTTAATTCATAACAAATTTGAATTGGTGCAATATATTTCATGTTAGCTATATGACCCATATCAGTTCTTTGACTACATTTATATGCACTGCTGAGATGCATGCTTTTTACATGATTTTAAGTCAGCTTGGAATTTGCAGACACAAACATGGATACTGTGCTCCGGTATGGGTGTGTTCTTTTACTTGAGGATATTTGAAACTTTTATGGTTCATTGCGATGAGGTTGAGCTTTGTAAAAATGATCAAGAATCAGGGAAATCATATTTTTTTTGGTCGAGCACTAAGAAAATATTGGCAGTGTTATTAAAAGTTTCCTGGGGACTATTGATCATTATTAAGCAATATGGATGGATGGTGGTCTCTTTGGTCTGATAGGACCATATCAAATCTCAACAGACTACTCTAGTTCTGGAGTTCAAAATATGATGCACTTATAATGATTTATGTACACTATACATCAAATGCTTTACTTTTAAATTTTTAATGATCTTACTTCTTAATCCTCTTTTAAAACACAAATATATTGGAAGTGCTCTCCCTTCAGCTCTCTGCATTTTTCCATTTCCACAGTAAATCGTAACAAAATGAGGTAAATGGATGAAGTTAATTGTTATGAAGTAAATGATCTTACAACCTCAGAAAAATTGGGCTGGTATGAGAATAGGTCCTTTCCCACAACTAGGTTCCAGGTCCTTATACTGAAAATAAATTTTTCATTAAAAGATACACGCTCCATTTCTATGTTAGAAAAGAAAATAACATAAATGTTTCTGCGTTTGATTCTATATTTGTTTTATCTATAAGTGAGTTGCTTGCTCTGTATGATACTTGATCTATATGCGTACAATATCACTGTAATTTGAAGAAAAGAGTACCCATTGATTCCATTTGTTGTAATAAATTGTGAAGGTTCGTTCCTGCTGATTGGTCTGTACCATATTTTGAATTGGACCATTGTTCTTTGCCTGATATGGAATGAAAGTTCTTTCATGTTCTTGGAAAACAAGTTAATTTGATTAAATTAACTGCTTTCTCATCAAACAGTTCCTTGTCTTTCAAAATTGCAGTTGGAGCAGGAAATTTTGAATTTTTCTGAAGGCTTGAGGGTTATTGGAGTTAAGCGAGATGAGAAACTTGCACTTTTTGCTGATAATTCATACCGGTGGCTTGTTACAGATCAAGGTACCTTGCAGTTTAAAATATGTTTTCCTTATTGCTAAAGTCAATGTATTTCTTCCTTATCCTATATTTTTCTCTTCCCCCATCCTTTATGTTTTATGTCTTAGCATTTTCACCTTGCAAGAGCATTTCAGTTTTACCTTTAGAGGGTTATTGCCACTAGCAGGATGTTTTTGGCTAGTGTTTGTCATTGTTCGTAATACTGGAGTAAATAACTCAAAATAAAATAATTTGACCCTTTTCTTTATTACCACTACAAATCATTTGCAAGGAAATGGATAATTGTAATTTGCAATCATTGAGTACATGAAACTTTTGAATAGCCACTTTCTGGTATATAATATTTCAATAGCCACTTTGAGCCTTTCCTAAAGGCTTAAAAATTCTTTATATATATTAAGATGCCATAGTGCTCCTAAAACATAAAATGTGACAGATTGAGAACCTTTGAACATTTTTTATCGAACTTTTTAATCCGTATGTGCCAGATTTTTTTTTGCCTTGAACAAATCATGGATTCAACAATGTTCTTGGGCCCAGAGAAACTGGGAAATTCATTGTTAAAATGCTGCCTGTACACATGGATATCATTAAAATAAAAAAGAAGCCTGAATGTCCAGGGTGTTTAATTGTGGAAGGGAAGAAGGTGTTCCATTTTGCAGTGTCCATGTGCTCCGCCTTGAAGAATCTTTGTTGGCTTATTATTTCATTTGACGCATAAAGTACAATGATGCATGGTAGTCGTACTTTTAATTTTCTATATATCTTATTGATATTTGTCCTAGGTATGATGGCCATGGGAGCAGTTGATGTGGTGAGGGGATCAAGATCATCTATTGAAGAGCTATTACAAATATACATTCACTCTGAAAGGTTTGCAAGAAAACCTTCCATTTTATGTATATCATTTCTACATTTTATACATGGATGATAACTGAGGATGGTTAAGTGTTCATAGATTAATTGTAAGCCAGTTTAGTTTTTTGTAGAAGCTAAGGAAATGTGTATACAGGATTTTGATACTCCTCGTGCCATTTCCTTAATTCTGGGGGTAGAGCTTGTAAGTTAGGGGCTTTAGGATTTGAAATTACGGGGAAAGACTTGGGCTTAAGGTAATGCAACTATAGGATAAAGAAGATAAAGAAACAAATGACACATTGATAGGAAAAATAAAAAATGAATAAATCTGTATTTTGGTTAGTACTTGGCTCAGAGTATTAACTTTCAAGTACTAAGATGAGAATAAAATAGTGTCTTTGTAACTTTATTCTGTGACCCCCGCTAAGCTACTGAGCTTGTGCTTTTCTACAACTGGCCGGACTTTTCATACACTAAAAAAAATTGTCGATTTGGATTGGGTCAGACAAGGTTGGTTTTGGCTGGCAGTTCCGTAAAACACCAACAGACACACTTGCCTAATATGCATTGAATGTGTTTTAATTAATGATATTCGAATTGCTGTGATAATGGTATTACAATTATTTTTCAAGAGTTTCAGGATTCCTTTTGTATTTAATCTATGATTGCACTAGTGGTATTGCTGATTTTCTGAATTATTACTACAGTGTTGCACTTGCAGTGGACAATCCTGAATTGTTCAATCGAATTGTAGAAACATTTTGTTCCAAGGCAGCTCCCAGATTTGTCATTTTACTTTGGGGAGAGAAGTCACACCTTGCCATCAACAGAATGGAGGGCATACCTATTTTCAGTTACAAGGAGATTATAGATTTGGGGCAAGAGAGCTGTAAAGCTTTCTCAGACTCTGATGATGCGAGTAAGTTGATCAATTTGAAAATAAATATGAAGAGTGTATATATGTATTATGTTATGAATCATCTAGCACACTTCTTCCTGTGAGATCCTTGAGTTTATATTTTAAATCACCGTTTCATATTACATGAAGAGGTTTTCTTGTTGGCTGACTGCTGTTAACGCTTGACTACTTAAAGCATCTTATATGTTGTAGGGAGAATGCCAGAATATTTGAGAAAACTCAAACGCTGAAACAGTTTTCCTTTATGCCTGGATCATGATGCAACCCATAACCAGTTAGGTAGATCCATGTGTATCAGACAAAATTTCCATATATTTTTCATGGTTCCAAGCTTGTGCAGTTGAGGTATTTGTTAGGATGGAAACAAGAATCTAATAATGAATTCAATTGCCACGCTGCTCAAATTGGCTTGTTAGTATGTTTTGGTCATATTAGAAGCATTAGTGGTGATTTTTATGCTCAAAGTGGCTTTACTTTCTATTTAGCCGATCATGCATATGCAATACATCTGTAGTTTTTGTGTTTGTGCATGTGCAAGCCAGTTTGTGGATCAACGAGGCTAAGAAAACTGTCTCTGTCACTTTTGTTCATCATGTCATCATTGTTCACGATATTACAGAGTTACAAGGAAGATGTAAACTTTTATATCACTTGTCAAGCAGTGATTGCATCATTGTGCTGCTTTTAGTGGAGGGTGTTGTGTTCAATTTATATAGCTCACCTGCCTGTCCAGTTTAGTGTATGTTACTGTGAAATACATATAAAACACAAAATAAACTTTATATTATTTTTTTGCGAAATAATATAGTTCTATACTAGTTGAAAAAAAAGAGGGGAAAAAAAGAACAACACCTCACTTTCCTTTGATTGATTATCTTATGAATTTTCTATTGATAATGATTGCAGGGCAGCACTATAAATATGAAACAATAAGCTCTGACGATATTGCTACACTTGTTTATACTAGTGGAACCACTGGAAATCCAAAAGGTGTCATGCTTACTCATAAGAATCTGCTGCACCAGGTTTGTAGTTATTCTCTATCTTCATGCTTATTTCCTTTATTCGTTTAACTTTTGGTTGATGTTCCCTGCTCCAAATTATTCTCTTGCAAATCTTCTTTTCTAATGATAAAAATATATATATTTTTAATCCTAGCAAAGAACTAATTCTCAATTCTACTCTAGTGTATACACTTAATAACAGCGATAAATCAGAGAATAGAGGAAAACAATATGTAAAAAGAGCTATTTTTTTCCCAGATCATTATCTGCTGAGCTCACCTTTCCTAATAACCTTGCACTGTACAACTAACCTCATCAAGCATGCTATGATATTCCCTTGCACTCAATCCTTTGAAGGCACATTAATCTAGGAAGCTGAAAGGAGCTCCTTATTTTAATCCTATTTTGCTTGTCTTCAAGAGAAATCCTTGTTTCTTCAACGAATATTCATTTCTCATCCCAAATTCAAATTCAATTCTTTAAAAGTCCACCTTCTTCATCAAACCATTCGAAGGAGATCAATGGTTAGAGATTCAATTGGGATCTAAATCCAGTCGAACCATTACACTGTTACAGTATATCATTGTGCATGTGTTGCTATTTCGTTTTGAAGATGTACAAGGTTTATAGGAGCTGTCCTGTCCTTTGTCTTTATTGATATTTCATGGTATCCAATGAACACAAGTTCTCTCAATGTCAGTGAAAACAAACGAACATGTAAATTTTCTTTGTTGTTTGGACTCTTTTACTTGGGAAAATTTTCAACTGCTACACTGAATTTGGAAGAGCAAGCCAGGAAAAAAAAACTGTGATTCTTATCTACTGCGAAAAATCATTATGGGTGAGAATGTGGTCATCAATATATAAAAGAAGAATGAGGCCATGACCATGACATAGACAAACAAACATGAAAGAATCCACAAGGCTATATCGGAACCCTTTATCAAAAATATAGTGAGGAGACCATCTTTTTGTTGTGACATGCTCTTCAGATTTATGGCTTCATAGGGGGCCTTTAGTTGACTGAGAATGACAACGGCTTTCAAAACTAAATAGGGCCCTTTGAATGGGGTCTTTAGTTACAGTTGAAATCAAAAGTTGGTTACCTTAATGTTGAGTCCATTAACAATTTCCCTTGTTTTCCAGATAAATAATTTGTGGGATGTTGTGCCTGCTCAACCTGCAGACAGATTTCTGAGTATGCTTCCACCTTGGCATGCATATGAGCGAGCTGCTGAGTATTTCATATTTACACATGGAATTGAGCAAGTATACACTACTGTCAGGAATTTAAAGGTATTAACCTTTTGAAATGATACAATATCTTATCAGTTGCCATCACTCACTGTATAGGCTGTTCATTTTTACTATGGTTTAATTGCAATGAATTTTACTCATAGGTTGATCTGCAACAATATCAGCCACATTACTTGATCACTGTTCCTTTAGTATTTGAGACTCTTTACAGGTTTGTCCAGTATATTTTATCTTTTTTTTTTGCTGCAAGTCCAGTATATTACATCAATAATGCATCGCTACTTGGAGAAATTTGTAGGGTTTTTTTTTGCTTGATACTTCACATGGAAACTAATATTTCATTTATTAAGGTCAAGAAACTTGCAAAAGAGAAAAAAACTACCTATCTAGTGATTAAAATATCATCTAAGCCACTGGTTGCCAATGTATTAAAAGATCGATCCAAGTAAAATAACGGATTTCAATGAATATTCAATACATTTTATGCGATCTAACTTCCAATCTTATACAGAGAATAGAAAGGGAGAAGGCAGACCCATCCTAAGGATTAACACTTAATTTGGGTCAAGGATTTGTTTGAAGTTGATAAAATATCATTGGAAAGCATCATATTTCTATTAACTTAAAATATGTACATTTTTATATATGTACCACACACACACACACAAACACCCATTGATTGGCATGTTTCACACATGTTTTAAAGTGTCTGCATACCTTTTAGTGTTTCTTTATCATCCGAATAAATTCTCCATGTGAAAGATTCCTGAGCATTTATTAAATAAAATAGACTTTGTGTCATTATGGCTTTTGATTTAAATAATGCAGCAATCATTCTTTGGGATATTTTTTGTTTTATTTGTCTTTTTAATTTTTTTCACTGGAGCTATGATCATTGAATGGTTACTTTGCAATATATAAAGCAGGATTAGTTTTCATACTGAATTGCTGACTTGGGATAAAACTGAAATATGACTCACTAGCTACTTAAATTAGCCGTGGGTTTGATTGCTGATAAGTCTAAGCCATTCTTGTATTCTGAAAGGCAAGGGTAGGTGGATGTGGGGGAGGCTTACTTACAAAATACTATTTCTTTAGAAGTAAAGAATTAAAGCAAGAAAGAAAAAAGCTTTAAAGAAAGAAGCTAAGAATTAAAAGCAAATAAAGGGAAAAGCCAAGAAGAAAAGAGAATTCAGGAAGGGAAAAGTCAGCCATTTTTTATTTAATCATAAAAAAATGATCGTAATGTCAAGAAAATCACATATAAATAATAAAACCCTAATCATAATCAATTTGGGCATAAAACCTACTAACTAATAAAAGTCTAATAAAATAACATAAATTGAAGTCCCCTAATAAAAATAAATATAATCTGATAATTTGAGCTTGGATGAGCCCAATCTTCCAATCCAATAACATAAGGGTTGGGCTATCCTCTATCATTATAGATCATACAGACGTGTGAATCATGTCTTGGGTCTAATGTTCTTATCAACTCTCTCGGGGTAGGAAAAACTCGACCTAGTTGAGTATAGGTCAAGGCGGCTCCAATAATATTCCCAAAGATCATAATTAAGCTTCTGTGATGTCTCTTTGATAATTCAAGTACAATCTGAATCTAGTCATCTAACTCATGTATTGAGATTCGCTGAAGTTCACCATCCCTGAAAAAAACAACTTGTGGATCCAAAGTAACATTAATATGTTCCTTTTGTGCCAAAGATAAGGATAACGAGGAAGAGGTTTCAAAAAGATCACCAGTGATAGGCTGTTGTGTTTTATATATAACAAGGTCTTTCATGTCAAAAGTAGAGCTCTAATATCAAAGTTGAGTGACGGTTTAATGACATAATTATTTGATTCAATTATTTGCAACACTTTGAATGGTCTAGCACTACTTGCAATTTATGACCGATTTTCAAAGGACACCGTTCAAGTCTAATTTGTATCATGAAATAATCTCCAACATTAAGTTCATCATGATACTTATGTAAATCAGCTCGAAATTTGTATGTTCATTACTTGCTTGAACATGTTTTATGATCTCAACATGCAAATTATAAACTCTACATGCAAAAGACTCAGCTGAATCAGAAATTTTAGAGTAAGGAGACAAGAAGATCTACAAGCTTCCTAGGTACGTAACTATGAACACCATATGATCGAGGGTGTGGAGTGGAACAAGCATTATTTGAAGCCTTATTAGATGTAGTCTGGACATAACCTAGTAAATTATGATTATTTTCATCTTTCTCATCACATGTCAGGGGCAAGAGATTATGGAGCTCAACATGTTGCTCTAAACCTATGACATGCTGGATGTCAAGCATAAGAGGGTGAGGAGCATGTTGTTCTAAACCTTTGACATGATGGAAGTCAAGCATGGTGGGTAGGGAATCAGGTAGTTTAAGAGGACTAATATCATGAGACTCTTTTAAGATCATATTTACCTCTTCAAGAAATTCCACTAAAAAGTTTCCTAAAACTTCTTCCTTTACCACTAAAGCAGTATTTTTTTTAACCTTATTTTCAGACTCATTTGGATTTATAACGTTAAGTTCCTCTTCTTGCACATCCCCTTCATCTAGATTACTAAAGTCCTCAAGATTGAGTTCATACACTTGCACACATTAATTTTTCTTCACACCTATGTCCTTATGTTTTTGAATGACTAAGGGTTTAGAGATGCAGTTAAAAAACACATGACTGAAACCTTGACAATTAACAAACTGAATCTCTGAACTTAACCTGGACATTTCATTAATGACTCTTTTCCTTTTATCTTCGTTATAAATTTGGGCACTACTAGGATTAAGTTTACAGGGTGGAGCACCTAATAAAAAATCATTATTTCTAAATTGAGACCTAAAAAGGATCCTAAGAGGGTCCTGATATTTTGTCCATCGACTCTTTTTAAACAACTTATAATCTTGCGCTACAGTGTAGGCTTGGTCAAGAGTGAAAACACCTATGAGCCTAACCTCTTTTATAAAATCATTATTCAAACTTTTACAAAATCTACGCAAAGTCATGACTTCATTTTTCCGTATGACACATCTCATAATGTAATCGTTACTCATTGATAGACTTATTCTCTTATTTTAGATTGTTTCATTGATATAAAAGTTTATTCCTTTAAGACTAGGGTAAATATTTTTTCTGTAATTTTTGTTTCATCTCGATCCAATCAGTTATAAGAGGTTTACCTCTCATCTCTAAACAATCCTTTAACATCTCTCCAATAAAGTTTGGCTTCGTCAATGAGCATCATCTTAGCAAATCTAACTTTTCTATTATTACACAAGTTATGCCGCTCAAATAATTGATCCATGTCATGAATCCACATATCAAATATCCAGGGGTCATGACGGCCATCAAGAGCAGGAGCTTCTATTTTGTTAGGACTCATGAGTTGTTCATCAAGGTCATCGTGTTTAGAGTAATCTAAATGATAGTCATATTGGCGGCGCTCAGGGTAAACTTGCCTATAATGGTTATTCTTGTGATATTGGTTTTTGGGTGTTTTATTCGAGAACTCTCTTGGGGCTCAATTCTTTTAAACATGTTGCTCATCTAAGTTTGCAGTTTCTTTTAAATAGCTAGAAGAGTATCACTAAGGGTCGGGTCTACGGTAAGTGTAAACTTAAGCTTGGATACTAGATGATCATGACACAAATGCATGCAACACTAACTTAGAAATGGAATTGAGATTACAAATGTTTTTTGCAAGTAAAATCACAATACAAAAATAAAGCTATTTTTTTTTAATGTGGAGATTAATCAAGAACAAAATACACCAATAAAATTTTAAGCGTAGAATGCTAGACCCTTAAGTTTAAATGATTAATCAAACACATTACACAAAATATTTGCAAACCCAAGTCAACGAGCATCTCAAAACCTGTGGCACTGCCGTTTAGGTCATCTTTCAAAACGAATAATATCACAAATAGCAAAATCTTTTCATTTATTTGTTACATCCTCCTCTCTAAATCATGTTGCATTAATAAAAGTCAACAACTTTCTTTTGGCATAAATAGCATCAAAAGCACACGGCCCTTACAATACTCTATTAAGATGTTTGGGGACCAACTCACACTTCCTCCTACGAAGGCATTAAATACTATTGCCATCTTTTTTGACCATTACACATGCTACTGTTGGCTTTTCCCATGACCCTCAAATTCGATGTTACCATTATTTTTCTACAGCTGCATGTTTTACTTGAAAAGAAATTTGAGTTCAAAATCACACACCTTTACTCAGACAATGGTGGTGAATATATAAGCTTAAAACCTTACCTAAATAAACATGGCATCAACCATCTCACTACCCCCCCCCCCCCCCCCACACTCCTCAACACAATGTTATATTTGAACATTGACATCGTTAAATTGTTGAAACAGGAATGGCACTACTTACCCAAGCAAATCTACCCCAAAAATTCTGGTGTCCTTCCTTTCAAACAATAGTTTACCTTATCAACAGACTTCCTACACCCATCCTCTAGAACAAATCCCCCTTTGAATGCTTATTTAACCAATCACCAAATTATAATAAGCTCAGGATCTTCGGTTGCCTATGCTACCCATGATTGAAACCATTTAATTCTCACAAAGCTAAACCAAAATCAAAACCTTATCAACAGACTTCCTGAACCCATTTTCCAGAACAAATTCCCCTTTGAATGCTTATTTAACCAATCACCAAATTATAATAAGCTCAAGATCTTCGGTTGCCTATACTACCCATGGTTGAAGCCATTTAATTCTCACAAAGCAAAACCAAAATCATAACCATGTATCTGTGTGAAATCTTCTACCTCTCAAAGTGCATATCTGTGCTTAGATCCTCAAACACATCGTACCTACATATCTCGACATGTTTGCTTCAATGAAGCAAAATTTCCATCCACATCTCCCTTACCAAAGCCTCCATCAAACAACACAATTAACCACTACAATACCTTCAGCCCTAGCCCCACCACTCCGTCATTACACACCACCATTAATCCCAATGTCATCACTGCTACTTCTAATGCCGCTCCTACTCTAGAAACTTCGTCTTTAGATATCTCCTCTCCATCCATGGATACAACTGCTCCAACAATGTCCTTACCCATTGCAACCCCCCAATTGAGTTCTTGGATCAACGCACTCATTCCATGATCACCAGAGGTATGAATCACATTCACAAACCAAAAAAGCTTTATACTGCTACTAAACATCCTTTAGCAAACTCCTTTACTCCGATTAGTGTGCGTGGAGCGCTAAAGAGTCATCACTAGAGCCATGCCATGAGTGAAGAATTCAATGCCTTGGTGAGACATGGTACTTGGGAACCGATTCCACCCTCTCCACACATTCATCCTGTTGGCTGCAAGTGAGTTTTCAGAATTAAGAGGCATCCAAATGGTTCAATAGCCACGTATAAAGCTAGGTTAGTGGCCAAAGGATTCCATCAATGATATGAGATTGATTATCATGAAACCTTCTCTCCTGTTATCAAACCTGCCACCATCAAGACCATCTTATCACTAGCCCCATCCCGCAACTAGCCACTTCGACAACTTGATATAAACAATGCTTTTCTTCATGGCACCCTAGATGGTGATGTTTATATGCAACAACCATAAGGCTTCATTAATGCTGACAAACATCATTACATCCGCAAACTTCACCAATCTTTGTATGGCCTGAAACAGGCACCTTGTGCCTAGTATCAAACTCAGAGTAGAGGACTTCACTCCCTTGGCTTCACAGAATCTAAGACGGATCCATCACTCTTCATATATCATCGTGAATGCAATATTGCTTATTGTTTGGTTTATGTTGATGATCTTATAATCACAAGAAACAACTCCACCAAACTGGATACTATCATTCAATCCCTGGGGCATCAATTCAATCTCAAAGATCTTAGCAACTTGCATTATTTCCTTGGTGTTGAGGTGATCCCTACCAACACAGGCTTATTTTTAAGTCAACACAGCTACATCCGTGATCTACTTTACAAACTTGATGGAGCTAAGCCAACCCACACCTCTTTCCACGTCAGAAACTTTGCAACTTTATGATGGGTCTGCTGCCACTGATTCCACCATTTTTAGGTGTCATTGGTGCCCTTCAATACCTCTCTCATACGACCTGATATATTTGTCCTTGTCAATCGCCTAGCACAATTTATGCGTAAACCAACTCACTCTCACTGGTTTGCTGTCAAGCGACTCCTTCGTTACCTGAAAGGCACCTTGTATCATGGTCTTAACCTTAGATCTTCTTAATCAATTTTCCTCACAGCATACTCAAATGCTGATTAGGCAGGAAATGTAGATGATCGTACATCCACCAGTGCCTACATTGTTTTACTAGGACCAAATCCAATCTCGTGGAGCACAAGGAAGCAACGTGCAATTGCTCGCTCCTCAACAGAAACAGAATACAGAGCCTTAGCTGCCACTGCATTAGAACTTGGTTGGCTCTCTTCATTATTTCGAGAACTCAACCTAGCTGTTCCACACATTTCTAAAATTCTCTATGATAATGTGGGCGCCACACAACTCAGCCACAATCCTGTTCATCATTCAAGAATGAAACACATCGTTATTGACTTGTATTTTGTACGTGACTATGTTACAAAAGGTCTTCTTCAGGTTCATCATGTATCCTCTCACGACCGACTAACAGATCTTCTGACTAAAGCACTACCTCGCATAAGATTCACCCATCTGCGAACCAAGATCAGCATCACTGATGGTGAGCCCATCTTGAGGGGGTGTGTAAAGAATCCAACCATTGATCATGCTCCTTCGGTTACAACTGTTCCATCAACAAGAGAAAATCAAGCTGTAAAGAATCCAACCACTAATCATGACATCAGTCCTTCGGTTACAACCATCTCATCAGCAAGAGATAATCAAGCCATAATAGCCAATCTGTCAGAGAGTTGGAATTATGGAAATCAAACCATAATAATCAATATGTCAAAAAGCTAGAATCATGGAATTCCTGTAAATAGATATTATACATCTCTGTATGTATACTCTCACAATGTAACAGAAAAAGCGTAAGCAAAAAGATTTGAAAAATAAAGAAAATCTAGAGACCTTAATCACCCTGTGGTGTTGTTTCTCTTATGTTGCGGTTGTGGAGGCGCAATTGTCAGTTAAGTTGAATGTGGCAGCGGGTCGTTTATTGTGGTGGCGTCGCTGTGAGAGACTCAATTGTTGAAGACAAATTGATTTGGCTGCTGTGAGAACTGTTGTGGATCTTGGTGGTTGTTAGGAGAATTTGCTCGGATGGATGACTCGTTGGTGGAGGAGATGAAAAATACACCTTTTGTTTTGGTTTTAGATTTTGATTGTAAACTGGAAAAGGCAAACAAAACAATTTTTTGTTTGCTAATTTTTTTTTTCTTGTTGAAAGCTTCCCACAAGATCTAGGGTTTATGAACTGGATTGAATATCAATGAATTTAAACAAGCCCATAGATTGTTTAATTGTAACAACAATTAAAACCCTAAGCTCTAATACCAAAGTTGATATGAAAAATGAACAAAACGAATTAAAGCAAGCAAGAAAGAAGTTTTAAAAAAAGAAGCTAAGAATTAAAAGCAAAGAAAGGAAAAAACCAAGAATAAAAGAGAGTTCAGGGAGGGAAAAGTCTGTCATTTTTTATTTAATCAACAAAAACTGAGAGTAATGTCCAGAAAATCACATATAAATAATAAAACCCTAATCATAATCAATTTGGGCTTAAAACCCACTAACTAATAAAAATCTAATAAAATAACATAAATTGAAGTCCAATAATAAAAATAAATAAAATCTAATAATTTGGGCTTGGATGAGCCCAATCTTCTAATCCAATAACACAAGGGTTGGGCTATTCCCTGTCATCATTGATTATACAACATGTGAACCGTGTCTAGGATCTGATGTCCCCATCAACATCTCTTTGACAAGAAGCCCAAATTCTTAATTACTAAGGAGAGGTTGAACTAAGTGCAACCCTTCTAAAAAATTTGCAGCTTCATGTTTCTTCTCTTTTACCATTGGATTTGCAGTGAGCAGCTTATGTTATTGAATCATGAATTGCCTGTTTTGTTTTGTTGTACCATATGCTCTCCTCCTGGTCAGGTGAATTATTTTCTTATTCATGTGTTTCTCAAATTGTACAGTGGGATACAAAAACAGCTTTCTACAAGCTCCCCTCTTCGTAAGATTCTTGCATTTATGTTCATAAAGATCAGCTTGACATACATGGAGATGAAAAGAATTTATGAGGTTTGATAGTTTGAAATTGTATGCATCATTTATTCTTCACTCTATTTCCTATATTTTCATAGCATGTAAATAAAAATTTGTTAGGCTCCAACTTTATTACGTTTCCATGTATTTTTGAAGGATGATTAATTCACTTTTTGTTATATTCAGTTTTAACATTTTTTTTTTTGTCTTGTTATGAGGAGATTTACTTTTTGATAAAAGATACCTCTCCAGTAACCCTCACTATATAATCAATTCAATTCTTTTTATTATATAATTGAATCAGTGGAACAAATTCAGATATACCATTGCTACCATCTGCTTACATGATGTAACTGCTTCTCTTGTTACCATAGAACTGCTCAAGCACACTGGCATACACTGCTTCATACACTGAGTGTCAGTGAATTTCATGAAACCCAGTGGGAGCCTGCCCATTATTTTTGGCTCTGCTCTACACTTAAATGCTTCCATAGGATGTGATCTTAAAACATGCTTTGCTTGCAGTACACAAACTGATCTAGCTGCCGGTTTCCTGGACCAAATTTTCTTGATGAAAGAGGCTGGGTGCCAATAATTCATGGATCCATGTCTAGATATATTGCATGTTGGATGTTCTTTTGGCTCTTCTGAATAACATTTCTATTTTCCCTGTTTCAAATTGATTAACACCTAGTTTCATGCTCAATATATTCCTTGCTTCAATTTCAATCAGGGTTGTGAATGAGACCTACTTTCCCACTCAATTTGCTGCTTAATTGAATTTTATTTTCTTTGGCAGGGAACTTATCTTGTGAGGTCTAGGAAGGAACCATCGTATTTTGTTTCAATGCTGGACTGGTTATGGGCAAGAATCATTGCTGCAATATTGTTGCCAGTACATATGTTGGCTAAGAAGCTTGTTTACAGTAAAATTCACTCAGCAATTGGAATAAGCAAGGTTTATCTAATAAGTTCTTGTTTGACTTAATGCTTCATTATTAGCTCTCCTTTATCTGATAGAACAATTTTTCTTAGACCTCTCCACTTGGTTCTTGAAAAAATGATTTTGAGTTGATGCCAATTCTGAAACAATTTATTCGATACTTGAAGATGCATTTGATGGCTTTGAATTGATTCCCTCCTCCTAAAAATAAATGATGCCAGCTAGACAGTGGATATTTTCCTTTGAGGCTGTGATGATTATTTTTTTTGGTCACTGTTCAACAAGAAATATCTATTATGTTGTTGAACTCCTTTTTGCTTAACTATATACATAGATCTTTATTAGCACTTAGAAATATCTGCTACCTTGCAGGCTGGCATAAGTGGAGGTGGTAGCTTACCTTCACATGTTGACAAGTTTTTTGAGGTCTGATGCTTAATTACTCTTGACTGGTTAAACAAGATATTTCTGATACTGTCTCTTATAGAACTCCTACATGTGCACAGGCAATTGGTGTTGTAGTGCAGAATGGATATGGTATGACGGAGTCATCTCCAGTTACTGCTGCTCGACGACCCAGCAACAATGTAAGATACATCCATTATTTTAGATTGTTGAAACTCTTGCACCTTTTCAATAATCCCAAAATTTATAGGTGGAATCATGGAGAGAGACCTATAGCACATCAGCCCCATACACTATGTCCTAGAAATGACATCTTTGCTGTCTTATCACATCAGTTTGGAGTGGTTATGCACTTCTAGCTGTTCACTCGTGTTAATTTGTCCTCTTTCTTGAATGTGGTACAGATGGTTAAAGAGGAATTTTTTTCCCCTTCTCTTATATTCTCCACTGTCTTTCTGAACTTACATTAACCAACATTTGCAATTTAGCATTTGCATGTGAAGAATTTTGAGAGAAGTCTTTCTCTTTTCTTAATCTTACTAGCAGTATGTTTGTACAATAAATAGGGAAGAGAAGCTAATCTACTAACCCTCAAAACAAGAAATAAATACTAGATAGGAAAGTGTCCTACACTAAACTAGAAAGCAATAATCTAGAGAATCTGGATAGTTAATACCAGATTCTCTTTCCTAAACCATATATACTAAG
>Ga0325405_1001692_pt1 | contig 22540 bp, 9 predicted proteins | sample PopdelMetagenome_21_FD_205663 | JGI IMG/M metagenome (GOLD analysis project Ga0325405, IMG submission 205663) | Populus deltoides microbial communities from Bellville, Georgia, United States - Xylem-Control-R2 | ecosystem: Host-associated > Plants > Phyllosphere > Stem > Wood/Secondary xylem...
AAGTATTTTAAAACACCGCATTTGACTTTTAGAGGATTTCAAGATTCCGTTACATACTACCAAGAGGTTAAAAAATAAATATATAATTGGAATTAATATGCGGTGACGAGTTCTATTCCACTCGTAGATAAAAGAATCTTTTTTTCTCTCGTTTTTAGGTCCCTTTATTTCCCCCTGGTAGATAGATAAAAGGAAACGCAAATGTAGGCCAAGACAACTCTTTCACTTTTGTCCCTGGCGAAGTTCTAATAAATAGAACTTTCCCAGAAGGCAAACAAAACACAAAAGAACACCATAATCTGTCCATCTTTGCCTCTTACTCATTCTTGTTTAGCTTTCTCTTTTTTGTGTCTCTTTTAATCATTCAATCTTCGCTACTAGTTGGTCATGATCGTAGGAGATACAGGCTACAGCTAGCTTTTTTTACATATAAAGCTCTTGCTTTCACACTTGACTTGTTTCTCTCTTTGTTCCCTGTCTCAAGCTTGTCTTTGCCTTGTTTCTATCAAAGCTTTCTTGAGCTGGGTTTCAATAGTTATTCAATCTTTAGCAGCTGCAACCTGTGACCAAAGTGAAGGGTTTTCGACGTCTTTGTGTCAATGGGGTCGTGCTTCAGTGCAAGAATTAAAGCTGAGAGTCCTCCTCGAAACGGTATGTTCATATCCACACACATCCTGTTCTTGATGGATATTTGTTCTCTCTGTTTGCCAAAGGTAGTAATTTTTGTTCATTCCTTTTTTGATCTTTCGTTGAAAAGGAATCTTTATTTTTTTGCTTCAGCCTTTTCCTTTTAGAAAGTAGCATTATTTTGGATTCTTAATGTTTTCCTTTTTAGGATATGGACCTCTGTTTGAATTTTGATTGATAAGAGAAAGGAAGAGTAAACAGGGAATCAAGAATTTTGATTCTCATGTCTTTCCTCCATTCTAAGATCAACCATGCTTCTAATTATAACGTACTAATATTCACTACTTTCTTGTCGCTGAAACTTTCAGCTTACCACCAAAGAAGATCACAAAAATCATCCATCTTGTCGCGTTCCATTAGGCTAATTAAGATAGCTGATGTAGCAAAAGAAAAATAAGAAAACAATCTCAATTAATAGAACCATTAGGAATGGTTTACATGGGGCTTCGTTACTGAACGAATAAAGATCAAACATAACCATTTGAAAGATTTAATCTGTAGTAATTTTTCTATTTTTCTTGGCAAATTTGCCATTGATCAGGAAATTTTTCCTTTCCTTTATTTTCTTTTCCAAGTCTTTTTGAAAGTAGACGGTTCATTTCTTGCTTTGCATTTGTAGACATCTAGATGAATTTATAAGATATGATGCGTTGATTATTCAGGGGGGAACACAAAATATGCTGGCAAAGGTGGGAATGACAAGAGTGGGTCAAGCAGCAAGGTCTCTTCTTCCACAGTGCCTTCAACTCCTCGGACACAGGGTGAGATCTTGCAGTCCTCAAATTTGAAGAGCTTTTCCTTTGGTGAATTAAAAGCAGCCACTAGGAACTTCCGTCCTGATAGTGTGTTGGGGGAAGGTGGTTTTGGTTGTGTCTTCAAAGGGTGGATTGATGAGCATTCATTGACAGCTGCCAAGCCTGGAACAGGTACAGTTATTGCTGTAAAGAGGCTTAACCAGGAGAGTTCCCAGGGTCACCAGGAATGGTTGGTGAGTATCCCTTTTTCCATTCGTTCCTTGCCTGCCTATTTCTAAAACTCTCTCTTGAATTTTGTAGAAAGGTTTACAAATGTCCAGAGACAAGTTAAGATACAATCAATCGTCCAATATGAACTGGTATTCAATGCTTCTTGTAAAGAGCTGGATTAACCAAGTGGAATTGAAACAGATTCACTAGAACATCCTTAATGATCCGGCTCTTGGCAGTTTTAGTACATAGATGATAATTTTTAAAGATTGTATGATTAATAGATTTTGTGCTGATTCTTCGACTGCAGGCAGAAATAAACTACCTGGGCCAGCTGTATCATCCAAATCTAGTAAAATTGATCGGCTATTGCTTAGAAGAGGACCACCGGCTTCTGGTTTATGAGTTTATGCCCAAGGGAAGCTTGGAGAATCATCTTTTCAGAAGTGAGCTATTGATATCATCCGATATCGACCTTTCAACTCAAGTTGTAGTATTTTCTATGACCTCGAATATCTTGGATAAAAATCATTGAAATAGTTTCTTTTACTGGAACAGGGGCTTCTTATTTTCAACCACTCTCGTGGAATCTCCGCATGAAGGTTGCCCTTGATGCTGCCAAGGGTCTAGAATATCTTCACAGTGACAAGGCGAAAGTTATATATAGAGACTTTAAGGCTTCTAATATCCTGCTCGATTCGGTATGTGACAATGTTTCAGTTTTTGAGTTTTGCTTCATGAGCTTTCACTTTACTTGCACCTCGCTTACACATTCCTTGTACATTGTGAAATGACAGAATTATAGAGCCAAACTCTCTGATTTTGGGTTGGCCAAGGATGGGCCAACAGGCAGTAAAAGCCATGTATCTACAAGGATCATGGGTACCTATGGTTACGCAGCTCCTGAATATATGGCAACAGGTATCTTTCAAATCACCACTTTGGTCATGTTCACTTTTGTCGTCCCTGCTTCTTGTGGAACAACTCAATCCTATGCTATATGCTCTCAACGTTATTCTCCTGAACGAAATGCTTATTTTTATACAACTATGGCTTTTTATTGCTTTCATCTCACTTCTGTTTGTCTTTATGAAGGTCATCTAACTGCGAGGAGTGACGTATACAGTTTCGGGGTCGTTCTCCTTGAAATGTTATCTGGCAGACGAGCAATAGACAAAAACAGGCCCTCCAAGGAACACAATTTAGTTGAATGGGCGAGGCCTTACCTTAGCAGCAAGCGCAGAATTTTCCAAGTTATGGATGCTCGCATCCAAGGCCAGTATTCATCTAGTGATGCTCTGAAAGCAGCAAACCTTGCAATTCAATGCCTATCAACCGAACCAAAGTACAGGCCAAACATGGAAGCAGTGGTAAAAGCATTGGAACAACTTCATAATTCCAATGACAACGATGGATCCAAGGGCCCTCGTGGTGAAAACCCCCGAAAAGTTAATCGAAGTTCAAGCAATGGTCCTAAATATCACAGGAAAAATGTCAATGAAGTTTCCAATGGAAAACCTGCCTCTTATGCCGGGCCATATATTTCACCTCTTCGTACATAAAAGAGGAAGAATGTTCAGTACATGCTTTACATTGTATATTGATCCCAAGGAAGCTACAGATTTTATTTTGATAGAGCGTTGTATCCCGTAAAGCATGGAATTAGAAACATGACATTTACTGTACAGTTCTTCAATTCAACATCTAAATATGACAGTTTTTTTGTCACGCTTACTTACCAGGTGATAAGGAACTTGATGAAGCACCGGAAACTCTAGGATTGAAATGGAATTTTCATGGCTGTGATTACAAGTTGATAGAGGGACCAGGTTTGGCCCCGGTCCACTGAATGTTCACCTAAAAAAACATTCTCTTGGCTTGGAACTCAATTGTTCTTGAAAATCAAGTCTCATATTGGAACACGAGACCCTTGTACAAATAATAAAGAAGTATATCCTGATTTGCACCTACCGGGCAAGCTGTCCTAGGCTGCCGAACGGCAAGCAAAGAAAGCATAGTAAATTTTTTTCACCATCAAAACTCAAGAGACTATCAACAAGCTCAAGTGACCCTGCATACCGATTATGGTTAAAAACATGACAACGTTAATAAATGTAGATGCAGCTCTTACTTCTTGGCTCTTAAGTTGCCTGATTTTGTAATTACTGAAAGACCAAATGTCCAAGAGTAGAGCAGGAACAAGCCCTGTTCTTGCAATGTCCCCCGGCAATATGAAATAGGTCAGAAACTGTTCAATCTTGGGAGAAATTCATTTTTCTATGGTAACATTTAACTCCTGGTAATCAAAATTGCAATTTTCGGTAACATTTACAAGCTCAAATGCTTTCAATTGTTCTTAAGATGACAACGCAAAGCCAACAACATCTCCTAACAAACTCATCCACTTCTCATTTGGTGACAGTAAAATCATAAATTTCTCTTAACATGAGAGTACCACCGAGTTTCTTTCAAGTCCCTGAATTCTTAGTTCAGAAGGGATCATTTGTTGCTTTCACAACTATCAGGACTAGAGTATAACTTCACTGAAACATGAAGATCTTAAAAGTAAATTATGCAGGCTATTTTCGTCCCTGCTCGTAAAGGCTGTTAGATATCCAAAAACCGGGGTTTTGGTTAGCGTTCGAGTTTTGTGTTAACGGAGACAGCTAACGTGGGCGACAACCGGCGATCATGATTGCCACTTCAATGTCTCTGCTCCAGCACGTGTGTTCCGTGCCAATCGCACGTGCCATGCGACCTCGTTCTCTTACCATCATATCCTCTCGCAGCCTCTCCACCACCACCGCTTCCTCCTCCGCTTCATCACGTGCCTCTCACTTGGACCCATTCGGCATGTCCGAGCCCGAGCTTCAGCAAATCGCCGTCGAACTCGGCCAGGTAATCATCATTAAAGCTGAAAGTTACTTGTTTTCTGTTTGGTTCCTGAGATAATGGAGCAGAAGAAAGTAATTAGTTGTGAAACTTCAGTAATTGAAGAGAAAATAAATTGAGTTTTAGTTATTTATTTTTAAACTTAATTTTTTTATATTTCAATTTCGCTGTTTTCTTCTTCCATTGAAAAAATATATAAATAGCAACGCTATAGAGGAAAGCAGCTCCACCATCTAATATACCGGAAAAAAGTAAAAGAAACACAGGATTTTAGTCAATGTAAGTAGTACTGAACTCATAAATTAATTTAGGACAGCTTTTTTTTTAAGTCCAATTTTGGTATTCTTGTAGCTTACGTTAGTTTTATTTGTCCCCTTTTTTCCAAGGGAATTAGTGCCGCCATGGTTCGTTTGTTTGTGCGGTGCACCACACCAACAAACTGGCAATTAGAAATGATCTTCAAGAAGCTGGATGGAAAGTTGGGCGATCACCAATTTTTCGTACTGTAACCGCAGCTGATGGCACGGTTAAGGTTGATATGCTGTTATGCTTGATTTGTAATTTGTTGTTCTGTGCTGTTATTGATTTTGTGCCAAACTTAGCTCTGTTGATCGAGGTGGTTTTAATATTGCTACATGGTTCTTGCTAAATGAAAGGTATATTCAGGGCAATTTTACTGCTGCTATGTGTCATATTCTTTATTTGCATGACATACTTGGTCTCGAATGTTGTTGTATCATATGATAAGGTCTCGAATGTTGTATCATATGATAGGAAATTCTATTTTTTATCATTCAATGTAATTATAGTTCCAGGGAAGCGAACACTTGCACTCACCCCTTTCTAATTTGAAGTGTATGGTGTCATATACTCAAGCTTGCTAATGATCATGCAGTTATTGATAATACTGGGGGATAACAGATTGATTGAAACTGTTGGTATTCAGTTGAAGATAAGAAAGGTTCAAGGCGGCTCACTGCCTGTGTCTCATCTCAGGTACTTTCCATATCAAGGATTAGCCTTAGTAAAATGTTTCTTGGTCATGGTGTTTTTACGGGTTGCTGATAATTTTCTCGTGGTTCCTTTTTACTTTTATAGTTCAGGTAGGTTGTCCTTTGCGCCGCTCATTTTGTGCCACTGGAAAGGGTGTTTTTTCAAGGAATCTTAAGGCATGAAGTTGCTGAGCAGGTCAGTGTTGCATGTCTTGTGCACTTGTTCTTTAAACTCAACTATCAAGTGGGACTGTTGAGAGTGCTTAACTGTTTGTATGACTGAGAACATATAGACTTGGTAGTTCTGTAACTACTCCATCCCTTTCAAAGTTATGCTTAATGCTTTATACACTCAGGTTTTGGCTGTCGAGGAGATATTTGAGCACAGGGAGACAAATATGGTGTTCATGGGAATGGGTGAACCAATGTTGAACTTGAAGCACACCAATGCTCAAATAAGGTGGTGCCTTTTCAATCTTTTTGTCAACGATTATCCCATTGCTTCTATTCTATCTTTTGTTTAATTATTTTAATACCTGCTATTGTCTTTGTTGCGTGTCCCCTTTCTTGATTTGGTTAGTTTTACCTGCCGTGATCAATGATAAATTTGACCAGAATAATCTTTAAGCTTACTTGGAAGTGAAAACAGTGACCTAAAAGAATTAAGATAAGATTTGGCTGAAAAAAATGAGTCCCTTGACATTGATTTTGCTAGTTTAAAGATTAGTGAAGATGAGAGCTGCAAAGATACTCTTAGATGCCTACATGAATGCTCTGCCATTTTCATATACTATTTACTTCTGAAACAACTAGGCCTCCCGTTTATTGTAAATTTTCAACAGATCTCTATACATAGGTTTCAGATGTAATAAGCTCATGTACAATTGTCTTTTCTTATTTCATCAGGATGTGCAAATTGGTCAAAGAATGATCACAATATCAATCGTGGGGGTTCCAAACACTATCCAAAAGCTGGCTTCTCATAAACTTCAGTCAACATTGGCCTTCAGGTACTGTAAGAGTAAACAGAGAATATATGGTTGAATAATTCTTTGGCACTGTAAATGTTGTCATCCGTCTCTGAGTAAATTGGGTCATTTCCAGTGATGTGCATGTCTTGATGCATTTTTCTCTTAATGCATCCCTTTGATGCCAAAAGTTTATGTTAGCCTGTGATGACATTTACTCATTCTTTATTCTTATATACACCAGCTTACGTGCTCCGAACCAGAAACTTAGAGAATCAATTGTTCCAAGTGCAAAATCCTACCCTCTAGAAGCAATTATGAAAGATTGCAAGGAGTACTTCCTTGAAACCATTCAATGAGTATCCTTTGAGTATGCACTTTTAGGTACTGAAATTTCATTTAATATTTCTCTGCTTCACTTAAGCTTGACGGTGAAAACTGATAGGACTATTCTATTCTGGAACATAAATTTATAATTTGTTAGGGCAGCTGGGATCAATGATAGAGTAGAGCATGCAAAAGAACTTGCCGACCTACTTCATCAGTGGGAACGTGGTCATCATGTGAATCTGATACCTTTCAACCCAATTCAAGGTTCTGATTACAAGCATCCACACAAAAAGGCGGTATGCACACCAGTCATAAACACACTGTTTTCCCCTGCTGTCAGTAAGAATACTTGAGTATTCAAATCACGCATTACCATTTTAATTTGCTTAACCTTTCCACTTGGCTGGCACCAGCATTTGCAGCTGCTCTAGAGTCACGCAAAATAACTGTCGGTGTGCCAAACAAGGGCCGGATGCAAGTGCAGCTTGTGGTCAGCTAAGAAATGAATTCCAAAAGAGTCCTTTAGTCATGAGTTCTGACAGCTTGCAATCAGAGAAAGTTGCGGTTGCATGCTGGTGCCTTGAGGTCTCTGGTTGGTTGCTTCTCTGATGGTATTTCACACTTGTTTTCTTCCCTGGTGTGCAAGAATGCTTGACGACCAGGCTAGTTGGTGTCTCCAAGCATGCTCGTTATGGCATCATGTAGAATTTGTTTCTGCCGTGCGGCTGCAGAAGTGGAAGTTCGTTTCATACATGATGCAAAAAATGAGGGGGTTCATGAATGGGCTCATTTTGCTGATTTATTCGGAGAGTTTTTGGTCGTCAATAGCCTGAAACACGAGATGAAGAAAGGAGGAGATGAAGAAAGGAGGTCTCAATTATCTTATACACAACACAATCAACAGTGTTAGCTATATTTTGTAAAGAATTAAAGATGTAACCTACGACCATCCATTCTTTTTATTAATATTAATATTATTGTTATTATTATTAATAACGTGCTTCCATCTTTGATCGTAATGAGAAAGGGATCATTGATCTTATGCATGTGGAGTCTGGAGCATAATTGTAAAATCCTGCTGTAGATTGATTCGGAAAACGAGATCCAGAGTCTAACTTAGTCTGGGTTGTTGGTTAACTAGCCAAAATTGAACCTGTAAAGCTCATTTGGTCAGGTCAAGGTTTTTGATGACTTGAGTGGCCGGGTCAATTGTAAGAAGAAAAAATATATATATTTTCTTTAGATACCAAAAAACTTAATATGTTCATTCAAAAAATGAAGAAACCTGTCTTTTCTTAGATAGAATTGTGATTGTTGTTATTTAAATATTCAAGATTTTAAATTTAGATTGTATTTTAGTTATTTGAATTATATTTGTTAATTTGAAATTTAGGTCTTTAAATTATTATTATTTTTTATTAATTAAAGTTGTGTTGAAATTGAGACATGTTTATATTTAAAAAATCATTTTTAATGTAGAGTGTTAGGTTGACCCAAAGAACCAAATCATTTTTTGAGTCAGTCTTCAAGTGATTCTAGCAACTGTAACCAAGAAGAGGACAATAGCTTGCATTGAAAGAAAAATTGTTACAAGTACATAACTGGTGAGTAGGTTTTATTTTATCATGAAATGAAATAATGAAATAAAAATTTTTATAATTGTAGTTATCAAATCCAGTTTGATGTATCAACATTAAAAATCAATAATTTAAAAAAAAATTTCAGGTTGAGGTTTTTTTATGAATCAAAAAAGTTGATTTAATTAAATTAAATTAACTTGGTTCATCAAATCAAATAAGTTTATATCCTACACGGTCTAATATAAAAAGGAACTACGATTAAGAATTTGTGTGTTAAATCTGAGGGGTGTGGCTTAATTGATCAGACTCTGAGTTTACTTTCTAGAAATCACTAGTTCGAGTCTCACAAATCCCAAGACTGCTAGAGACTTATATAATTATTAACTTCAAGGTCCTTAGAATCAATCCAAATATACACAAGATAACATGAACATCCACACTAATCTAAAAAAATGTGCGTGTTAGGGATCAAACTCAAAAGAAAAGGAAAAAATGAAAAGAGGCTACAACCAATCTACATGTGTATTTGTGGCATGAATTGTGCATAGAATAATTATATCAAAATTGTTGAGAAAAAACAAATTGATAAGAGATTTTCTAACCCTTGCAATGATACACCGAGCTACAAAATTTTACTGAGAAATCACCTTTAATGTATTTATATTATATTATTGAAAAAGGGTCAATTTATTAACCAAATTGGTCAGCAGATGACCCGAAGACCTGAAATCTCTGCCGAGTCAGTTTCCAGTCCGGTGGCATGGTATTTTCCAGTAGTTTTTTAGATCAATTCTTGTATTTAATTTCTTGACGACAATCTTTCCAGTAATCATGAGTGCAAATGCCAAAATCGTTAAAATTTGTATCGCAGATCCGCGGTCTTCATTCTCTACTCCGATATTCTCTTTACTCTTTTGGAATCTCCGTTCCAGCATTTTAGCCTTAGCTTTTCGTTTGTTAGGAGGCTCGGTGAACATGGAGCTATGCCGTTTCTTGTATGCTTTTCTCGAGCGAGCTACATTTGATCTCGGATTGCTTTGTACCACGCTACCATACCAAGCAAGTTTACAGGTCAGGCTAACAGTTACATATTTTTTTTTTTAACTTTAATACCTAAGACATGATTCGGGTGATATATTTCAAGTTCGAATTAAAAAAATTATCGTGAAAAAGGAAATTTCCCAGTGCACGATTCATGAATGTTTACCAGGAGAACGAAAAAAACCTTTGGTGGGTAGTTGGTTTATACACACCAAAAGCCCATATTGCTTCTCATCATTGGCCCACAGAAGACCCCATCTCGAAATCAAAGCCCTAGAGTGATTAGACTTAATTATGTAACCCGAGTTAGCCGCGGGACACATATTCTTATTTTTTATAAAAAAAATTATATTTATAGGTATTTTTAATATACTTTTATAGTTTAAAAAATCTAAGCTCAAAATCAAATCCCTGGAGTGATTAGACTAATTATGTAACCTGAGTTCGCCGCAAGCCATATATTTTTATTTTTTATAAAAAAATTGTATTTATAAGTTTTTTAATGTATTTTTATAGTTTTAAAAATTTAAGTTAAAATAAAAACTCTTATGCACATATGTAATAAAAAATATCAAGAACTATATGTTCGAATAAATAAATAAATAAAAATTTATCCATGATATCTAAAAATAAAACTTAAAAAATCAAGAAGCAAATATAGATTAAATTATTTAATCTCAAAAAACAAGACTTTTACTGGTTTGTGTTTGCTAAATTTATTTATTTTAATATTTTTTTATTTAAGCAACGATAATAGAAATAGAGACACAAATTAAATTGATCGAATAAAAAAAAACATCACGCAAAGCTGCACGTATTATAAATATGATCTAAAAATATTTTTTTATTTTTAAAAATAAAATTCATCTATACAAAAGATTAAAAAAAAAACATAGATGAATCAAAAAAACTCTTCAAATTTAAATGTATAACTAAAAAAAAATCTAATTTAAAAGAGAATTTCAAAAGAAAATAAAAAAAACAATAAGTGCTAATTTAAAAAATAAAGAAAAAACCATAAAATAATCATTAATTAAAAAAATATTAGAAACAAAATGAGCAAAGACCAAGCGTTGATGGCCCTAGTATGTTAGGTAAACCCGCCTGACCCATTTTGTTAGGGCTTGCATGTTTTGGTCTTTAGTTTGTTTTGTTTGCAATTGAGACGAATGACATATCGTTTGTCTTAAATTTTTTTGAAATAAAAAAAAAATAACACATCTTTTGTTTTGTCCAGATTCTAATCATTATGGTGACCAGAAAATTAGGGTTAGGGGTTTTTTTTATCAAAAAACTTATTTTTCAACCCATTTTGACCAAAAACCCTGTAAAACACTGTAAAAAACGTGATAAACCTATATATGACCCGCCCTAAAAACCAAAATCAATTTGAATCCAAAAATCAACATGAGTTTAGATCTAATTTTTCATGAACTTTAAAGGAGAAAAAAACACTTCATATGAACTTTTCTCTTCAAATTGAACCATTTGACACAAATATCATTTGTTTTGGTAGTCTAAATCAGTGTTAACAACATTTTTCTCCTTTTATCACCGGAATTCGACGACCTCTCTCTCTCATCTCTCAACTAGGGATTAAAAAAAATAATAAGAATGAACTTTTGTACCAAAATTGAATTGGAAAAATATTGAGATGCTGAAATTTTATAATTTGTATGATGTTTAAAGTTTTAAGGACCAAAGTGTATCTTTCATGAAACTTATGGCATACCACCCATATTTGTCATCCTTTTCATTTCAATCCCTTTTCTTTCAATTCCATCTTTCTATTATAAATTAAAATCAATTGATCTTCAATTGGAATTAAATCACTGAAAAAAATTCAAGGACCAAATTGAAGAAAATAAAAATTTTGCATGACCCATCCATATTAATATGTAAGAGAATGAATAGTGAAGCCTTGCATAGTAAAAAAAAATCAAATCTTTTAGAGTAATATTTAATTATAAATTAATCCATAGTTTTATAAAATACATTAAATAGTCTCTTTACTTTAAAAAAACGAATTACTAGTCTCTTGACCAATATTGACCATGCTTATGTACTATTATTTTACTTAAAAAGATTCGTTTTTCTCATTAATATTTTCGTATTATATCTTAAAACAAAATAACAAAATAAATTACAAAAGAACATGAACTGGAAGAGAAATACTAGTTTCTTAATCTTTAAAACTAGGGGGACCATTCCAACTAATTCTGTACAACTAGAGGGACCATTCCAAAATATTCTGTACAACTAGAGGGACTATTTTAATATTTACTGCCATGAAGTAGGATTTATCTGGGACGCCTCGTCCTCCCGAGTCCTATAAAAAACCGGATTGACCCGCCACTATTCCGGTCCATCTAGGGTTTATAAGAAAATCCCCTCCTGATATCGCTTCAGAAATAAAAGCCTGACAAAAATTAAAGACAAGATCATCGGATTTTACTACAGTAAGTACACCTTCAGATCTAAGTAAAACTTTTCTTCTTTGTCTCTCATCGTAAAAGTTATCATTGTACAGGTAATAACCTAATCTTTTGTTTCTTCTTCTTCTTTTATTTTATTTTTTCTCCAAATCTCATTAAAGAAGCTTAAAACCCTAGTTCACAATTAAGTTGTCGAAAACCAAAATTGAAGCTGGAATAGTCCTTATAATTGGGGTTTTTTAGTTGATCCTGTAAAAAGCGAAGGTCGATTGCTCTTTCTGATTGGTAAAATTTGTTTTTTATATAATTCATTCAAGTTAATGGACTCAGCTAGTGTAGTTAACTTCAATTGATTATGAGACTAGCAGAAAACAAATGGGGGGATTCGAACTAAATTGTGTTTTATTGTTTGATTTTGTTTTGTTTTTACTTTTCTTTACTAGTTACACAACGGGCTGGCCTAATTTTACTCCAATAATAGAAGAATATGTAACGGGGCAAGAATTTTTCTTCTTTTTGTTGAAAAGATGCAATTTATGTGTTAGATTGACATAAATTATGACGTGGTTGAATTGATAGGTATATAATGAGGAGATATAGTCCACCATACTACAGTCCTCCGAGGAGGGGATATGGAGGGCGTGTAAGAAGCCCACCAAGAAGAGGATATGGAGGTGGTGGTGGATATGGGAGACGCAAGGACCAAAATAGTGGAAGCCTATTGGTTCGGAACATTCCTCTTGATTGCAGGTATTTGAAATTTCACCCTTTATTTGTTTTGCTGAATTGGGTTTGAGCTTTTAAGAGATACCCTATTGAGGGTTTTTTTTTTCCAGACCAGATGAACTTCGAGGGCCATTTGAGAGATTCGGAGTCGTAAGAGACGTCTATATTCCTAAGGACTACTACACAGGGTGAGTGTTTTTTTCCCTACGGGGAATTGGTTAAATCTGTAATGAGAAATTGCCATGGTTTTATTCAATTATTTTATGTTTCTGTCATTGTTACTTACAGTGTAGGTCGTATTTTTTTCTTGTTTACCACTGTACTTCTCTTCTCTATCTATTTTTATTGAAATACTTTATTAATTCATTCTATTCATGCAATGCCTATGATAGCTATTCACAATCGTGTTAGAGTCAGTCATTTGCCTCTACCTTTAAATAACCAAGCTTAAGAATAAGCATGAGCAGTAGTGCTTTGACTGGTGAAATGAATGTGGTTAGCACGAGTGGTCAATAGGAGCACAAATGGTGTGGAGTTCTTCTATGTGTGTTTGACTTGCAATAAAGTTTTTTTGTTTTTTGTTTTTTTTTTTCCAGTTGATAGTAATGTTTTAGGATTATGGCTTTGTTGTTTGTTTGTTTTAGTCGATAGTCATGCGAGGAGAAATCTTGGGAGTTATTAATCACAGTGTAAGTTAGCAGTCCTCATTTTTACCGGAAAGGGAAAATATGCTGTTCTTTTGGATTTTACCTCCTGATTCTATGTTCCTCAATCACGCAAGCTACTTCAGTTACAACATGTAAATAGGGATGGGAAAGCATATTTGAATTGCGTTCCAAACTATTTATCAGGGTACTCGTTTTTTTTTTTTTCACAGTGAATTAAATTTTGAACTGGTTTGTCAGGGGGTATGTTGGTTTGAAGTTAAAAATCAAGACCAAGCCCCACCATTGATGAAGACCTACTGTTTATCATTCGCTAACATATTGGTCTCAAGAGTAATGTTCAATGAAGAATGTTCCTTTATGAAGAGAGATTAAAAAAAAAACAACCACTAAAGTTTGATGAGGTAGAAGATTGATTCTTGACAACTGAAGGCAACTTGAGGAGAATTTAAGTTTGGGAACGTTGAATTGAAGTGCATCTTATATTTACAAGAATGTGAAGATTTTTCAAGTGACTTGCCTCTTTTGAAGTTGCCTTTCATACTTGATTGTTAAAGAAAAGGTCAGCCATTAAGCCTGCTTTCAGTAAAATCATGTCCGCGTATGTGTAAGTGCTCTGGAGCTAGATTGTAGATTTGTAAGGAAAGGTACTAGGTAGTGATATTATGACAATCCCTAGGCAAGCTGTTTTAGTAAGTCACTCTTCTCAGAAAGTCGTGTTTGCTCATACACAACTTTCCATACTTTGATTGATGCTTTGCTGTGTCTTATATGCAGGGAACCTCGAGGGTTTGCATTTGTGCAGTTTGTGGATCCGTATGAAGCTATGGAAGCTCAGCATCGTATGAATGGGCAGATTTTTGCGGGGAGGCAGATATCTGTGGTGTTAGCTGCAGAGACAAGAAAAAGGCCTGAGGAGATGCGCCATAGAGCTAGGGTTAGGTAATATCTCTCCCCTGTGCATAAACCTTGTGATTTTACTGTTATAATTGTTAGTTTTCTTAGATTCTCTACACTTACTTTGTACATTCCACAGAGGACCATCGAGTCACGGAGGAAGATCCTCCAATTATGGTAAGCCATCACTCATTATAGTGTTATTTTCCAGTACCATGATTTATTGAAGTTTTTGCCCACATTTTCTGTTGTCCACAAATGACTGTGTTCAGCTCAGCTGACTAAATTGATAATGACCCTGTGCACGACTTGTTTCTTGCATTGCTTGAAGACTAGTTTTTCTGCATTTTGTGTATGGTTCTGGAAGTCGTGCATATTTCCAAAGTAAAAATATGTTCTTTGGAAAAAATTGAAGTCTTTGAAATAATGGTGATTGTGATGTTGAAGCAATGGATCATCAATGATTCTCATAACATGGATCCATTGCTATTTTTGTAGGATTATGATTATAAGTCTATAAAAGATTACTAGCCTATAACATGCTCACTTTCTTCAGAAAAGTGGCATCGATTTTTTTTTTTGAATTTTCGGCTCATGAGGGAGGAATTTGTGGTTAAATCATCCTAGAAAATATCCTGGTGGGGAGCTTCAAGTTGAGTTATCAAGGTTTATTAATCTTGCGAGATGACATGAGGATAGCAAATTTCCTTTATCAATCAAACTACTGCATTGGTGTTAATCTTTGTGTCCTTTCTTTTCCCACTGCTGAAATCTTGAATTGGTTTGCTACAAAATTAATCACTGCTCTTTATCAAATATGTTTTAGGACGTTCTCGTTCTCGTTCATTATCACGGTCCCCTCGCCATTATCCCGGTTCTAGGTCTCGATATCGCTCTAGGTAAGCTTCCATGGCTACAAATTTGCCATCATATTGTCCTAATCTACATCTGAAACAGGTTGATAGATGTGCTTTTTAACTTTGGTAGGTCATACTCTCCTGCCCCGAGACGGCGGGACTACTCCGCTTCCCCTGATAGAAGGCATGCAGGCCATCCAGGATCTCCTAGAGGTCCTCCACCAGAGCGAGATGGTGACCACAGCCGCAGGTCGTATTCTCCAGCTTATGGCCATGGCGATGGTCTTAATGAAAATGGCAATGGGTTTGGCGAGTAAGTGGAGATTTCTCTTCTCTACTGTTGTCATCCATTTATTTATGTCATTCCATGCCCTTGTAGTGGGCTGTCATGCAGAAGTAATTGAGCACAGGCATTGAAAAGCATGGGTTTTATGATGCTTTCATAACAGAAAATTCCTAATTATTTATGAGAATCACAATGCCAGGCTGGTAATGATAGGAATGCTGTTCATGGTTTTAGACCCTGTTATAAAACCGAGCAGTTAATATGCCATCTTTCAGTTCAAAGTTAATTTAGTAGGGGATGAATGCACTCTGAAATTTGTTTATGCTTATCAGTTGACTCAATTTTCTTAAGAGGCATGTGCATTACTTGAAAACATGTTGATTGTAGGAAATCGGCATATGATTTTGAGGAAGCACGAGCTTGGAGGCCGTCACCTGGTAGAGCATCAAGGTCACCTTCTGGATCAAGATCTAGGTCGGCTGACTTGTCACCAAGGCATACTAGATAAGGCAAATGAAGTAGAATCTAGTCTATGGTCATGAGTCTGATGCGTGCCAGGATTAACATGGTTTTCAGCATGCATCAGATGGTAGTAGGCCTATGTTGCCTCTAGTGGATGAATTGGAATATCTAATTTTTTTCCAAAACCCACGTAAACTTATGTTTCGATTTAATCGTTTATGCACTTCAACTGGCTTGATGCAACGCAGCTTTCCAGATTTTATCTCCATATGATCTTGATATTTGAATGCATCCAGTTGTGCCGGACGTGTTGAGTGTGTGTTATGATGGGTCATGCTTCCCTTTAGTCTGAAATTCCTCTATTTTTCTCTGTTGATTTGGCTACACATACGATACCTCCTTTAAAATTATCATAAATAGAACTCCAGCTCCTTAATCTCTCTCAACTCCTTAACCCTGAAACTTGGTTAATCCAAGCAAATTTGCAACGATTGCCTCTCTCCCTCTCCTTTTTCCTTGACCTGCCATCTAAAACAATTTTGCAAATATCCTCTTTCTAAAAAAGAAGTTATACTGAATTGAATATTAATTAAAATTTATAAAAATAAAAAATAAAAAAGCACGCGTGTATATATGTGTGTGCATAAAGAACCACAGTAACACGACACAGAGACACAAGTAGAAACCAGGTATTGGACTGTTGCAACCCATTAATTTGTTCATTAATACTTGAGACCCAAGCCATCTAGGCCATTCTGTACTTCATGACAACCAGTTTAAGGAATCGGTTGATAATACAAGCGATCTCAAATCAATTCTTAGGCAGCATGTGAATCAACTGCTCAAAAAATGAAAAGAGATCTTAAAAGCAATTTCATCCTTCTCAGTAACAGCGTTTTAGAATTCAAGAAGTTAGAATTTCAAAAGAAGAGGAGGAGTCAAAAGAAAGATAGTAATGAGTTGGGAATTTTTTTATTGTTGGATCATTTTAAATGAAGTGTCACGAATCCAGTCGAGAACTTGAGAAAAAATGGAGGAATTTTAAACTAGAGGGCTTCTTGCAACTCAGGAGTGTTCCTTTTGTCATCGCTGCTGCTCTCTTTTTCTCCATCAAGCTGGTCGTGTTGCGAAAAATTATACTAACAATACTATGGTAAATGTCATCTGTGCCTTCAAAATGCATCGGCAGTAGCAATTGTGCAATAGTTTATTTGTTTTTGTATTTTAAAAATATTTTTTTTAAAAATTAATTTTTTAATTTTTTTTTTGCTTCAAAATAATTTTTTTTTAATGTTTTCAGATCATTTTAATGTGCTGATATCAAAAATAATTTTTAAAAAATAAAAAAAATATATTATTTTAATACATTTCCGAATGAAAAACAGTTTAAAAAATAACAGCAACCATATTACTAAATAAACATGATTGATTTCCATACTGCTCTAAATTAAAAAACTCATGGGTTTGCATTACCAGAACCACGGGGAGTAAAGAGTGTTTGTTCTAATTCTGAGGGGTGTAGATCAACTTATCAGATTTCAATTTTGTTTTTTAGAGGTCAGTAGTTCAAGTCTCATAAATTTCAGGGCCATTGAAGGTTTACATGATCGTTAACTTTAAAATTTATGAAATTAGTAGAGATGTGCATAAATTGACCCGGACATCCATGTTAATAATAATAATAAAAAAAAAGAAACGTTTGTTTAAAGCTTTTTAAAAATTCTGTCAAGGTGCACCCTATGAAATGCTACTGAATTAAAAACCTCTAGGTAGGTAGAAGCCATCGACCATAAGATTCGTGATTTTCAAGAAGTCAAACGGCGTGATTATGAAGAAGTCAAACGGCGTCACTTTTGAAGGCACATAATTAATGAACAAGTAAAATTCATAAAAAACGCGGTAGCAGCCACTGATGATGTATCATCAAGAACTTGGCCTTGAAATACTTTGAATTAGGTTAAGAAAATCTAGGCCTGTAGACAAGCTCTAAGGCAGGCAGGAAACTAGTATAATGGCCAGAAAAGTCGATGCTTTCTCATGCCATGAAGGCAGCCGTCGTGAAGAACACTTCTTCATTAACCGTCATTTTCCTTTTTTATTGCTTTGTCTTTTCCCCCTTAATTAATTACGAGTTATCTTTAATTTATACATTATTTTGTTAGACGATTCTCTTATACGTCGTTGAATCCCTAGCTATATATCAAACTGATTTATGGTATGAACTGATTCGAATTGATCTCTACAAGAGACCCACCAGAGAAAACAAAATACTTTATTTTAAAAAAAAGATTTATCTATTCAAATCGAGAGCAATTTCAAATCCCATATCGACCGGTTGCCAATAATCTCATTGTAACAAAAAATATATCGTTATCCATAAGAAATGATTAATTAATGGTGCGAGGAATATCCTTGTTTCACAAATAAGTCATAATTTTATGAATATAATATTTTAGTTTTGATACTCTCGGATCAGTTTATATATAAATCTAATTAATTAATTAATTAATTGTAATTAAGACTTCATGATGACCATTAATTGTGTGTATTTGTTATAAAAAAACAACAAACTTAATTAAAGCTATTGATTTCTATCACTTTTGAACTCAAGCAGACAAATAAAAACAACACGTCTTGCTTCTTTATTTGCCACCATGCTTTCTTAATTATTTTCGAAAGAAAATAAATAAATAAATAAAGGACATCGGCCACTTGATATAGTTTAGTTTAAACCCTAATTGCCCATGTGATTAAGAATGGAACAGGGAACGAAACAACAACTATCTTGCTTTCGTACATTTGACCGAAGACAGCCAATATGATCTGGTCAATCTTGATTACTACAGCCCGTCGTCGTTGTATCGATCACTATATGTATGTCCATGCATGATGGGACTCTTTCGATATAAACCACGCTAGCTTGAACATACAAGTATTGCAGAAGACACTGAGATAATATATAATCTTATAGAATCGTCAAGCTAGTCAGAGAGAAACAAAGAGATGGCCGTTGGAATTTTGGAAGTGAAGCTGGTGAAGGCAAAAGGCCTTGGAAACCCTGATTTCTTTGGTTTATCATGTTACTGCTCCAGCTCTTTGAGTATGTATCTTCTTTGTTTTTTTCCAAATTCATGATCTCGAGTTGAGTTGTTTCTAATATCTTTGATTTATGGTGTTCTTGCACTTCTACGAGTGTGTATCTTGTTCGTAGTCCAAATTCATCTGGAGTAGTTTCTGATGATTTCATTAATTTCGTCCATCGTGATGTTTTCTTGATTTTTTTTTTCTAGCAAGAAAACTCTTTCTTCTATTTTCATAATTAAATTTCTATACCATTTGTATATCTACTCTCAACAAATCTGTTTCAAATTAATTTAGATGTTTTTGAGATTTTATTAAGTGTATTTTTAGTAATATAATACATAATGTACTTTTTTAAAAGTGTTTTTCAATTGAAAAAATATTATACTTCAAAATTATTTTTTATTTTTAATATTAGAAAATCAAAATAATAAAAAAATAATTGAATTTTCTTTGGACAAAACATAATTAAAAAAGCATGCACTAAATGGGTTGGCATTAAAACATTACTAAGCTAAAAAGGGACTCTAAACATTAACTTTTCAATTTTGTATATACCAATTCTTTTAACATGACTTGGAAAAGAAAAGCATTGAGTTTTTTTCCTTGAACACTGAATATTCATTAAAAATGAATTGCAATATTTTTTTTTCGGTTATGAATGTGAGCTCCGAAGATTTTAATTTTGATACGATGGCAGCTAACATGGACCCATATGTTCTGGTAAAATACAAAAGCCAAGAGCGCAAGAGCAAAGTAGCAAGAGGTTAGTTCTTTACTCACTCAAACTGATGTGTATTTTAATATATCTTAGCTCCACAAGAAAATCAAAATGAAAAAAAAAAACCCTAATCTTATCTTATTATATGCTATCTTCTGTTGATGGCATGCACTAGCCTCTAAGCATTATCAACCCCTTTGATAGATAGACTTTGAGAACAATTAATTAGGCTCAAACAAATCAATTAAGGATTAGTTTCTTGATTTGACCCATTTCAAATCACGAAAGTTCCTTGTGCTAGATGGTGACCAACCAGTGTAGAAATTTCCCCAGCAACTTGCGTCAATAAGGTCTTATTTTGACAGTCAAATTTGTAGCCGTCTCATAAAGGAATGCGCAATTCTTCATTGATCTTAATTTGTAAATGGATTACAGAAGAATCTCCATTATTGCCAACAGGTAGTAAAGAATAATTGTCCTTAAAATGTCGTTATTGGCAAGGATGTAAGCAATGTTAATGAAATCACAATTCACAGCTCATGTTGCCAATAAATTGGTTAACGTATACTTTGGTTTGTATTTGACATTAATTTATAGATTAAAATTAACATTGTAAGTGAAGGCAATATATATTGCAATGTCAATTATACTGTATAATATTCTTTACCTCTTAGCATGCGATTTCTAATTAAATTCCATAATTGATCTAGATTTATTTTAGTGATTGTTCAACTGAGAAGCCCCTGGTAAAGACAGATTGTAACTGTACAAGGCATGCACAGCTGTTTTACAGACGAGGTGCTTTCTTTAAGTAACTTCATATCAATGGTGCAGGTCAAGGTGGGCGTCCAGTGTGGAATGAGACTCTTACATTCAAGGTAGAGTATCCAGGGCAAGGTGGCAACTATAAGCTCATTCTTAAAATCATGGACAAGGACACCTTCTCTGCTGATGATTCTGTCGGCGAAGCCACGTAAGACACTGTTATATGTGTGTACGTGTGTGGCGAATGTATATTAATTTTATAGATTAAAATTTCCAATTGCAGTATTTTTTTGATTTCCATATGCTATATACAAAGCTAGTTAGTGTGGAGCGATGCATTTTGGGTTGATTGCAAATAGCAAGCATAGCTTTAACAGAGAATATGGAGGAAAATATACTTGAACTAGCAGGAGCCAGACCTAAGTAATGCTTGTCATTAAATTTATTTGGTTGATTGCAAATACCAGGAGTTTGATGCTAACAAGTAAAAGAAGCATGAAAAAACTTGTTCGATTTTTTTCTTAAATTTTATCAACGGGATAGCCCACAAGCAAAATAAATAATCCAATAACAGCATCTGTTCTGAATGAATCTTGTTAGATTTATTTCAATCCTTTTCTTTTATGCAGGATTTACGTTAAAGATTTGTTGGCATTAGGAGTGGAGAATGGAACTGCTGAACTACCAACTCAGAAGTATAGAGTGGTTAATGCTGACAAATCTTATCGTGGAGAGATTCAAGTTGGCGTCACTTTTACCCTCAAGGTATAATCCATACGTTTGATGATTAGATGATCGATGCATGATGGGTTTATATATATATATATATATATATATATATATATATATATATATATATATATATACACACATATATATATATATATATATATATATACACACATATATATATATAATTAAAATTAATTGGACAGTACTAAAACTTGAATAAAAAAAATAATAATAATGCACCTTTTTTTGCTGGATTCTCTGCAGGCAGAAGAGGAAGATGCTGGAGAAGATTATGGTGGATGGAAGCAAAGCTCTGTTTAGTTCGATTTTATTGCCACTTTGTTCATAAATGAATCCCCATGCTTTGCAACACTCTGTGATTTGTAAATTTTTTATTTGTTATCTCGGATTGGACAAGATTATTTTTTCCTTGTAAGTGTTATCGATCGTTGCACATGTATTTTTATCAACACGGAATTTTTTTAAAAAAGACTTGCGCATTTTATCTTCGACACTCCGAACGTTTTTTCTATCTTAATGACCTCAGGATGGTCACCTATACAGGGGAGCCAAACGGATTCGGAGGCGGTAGTCCATATTGATTTGAAAGGATGTATACTTTCAAATCTAAGATAAAAGTAATAGTATTTTGGATGTAGCTCTAGTAATTTTATAGTGCTAGGCAAATAATTAGTAATATATAAGTAATATAAATAAATTATAAATGAGGATATTTTTATCATTTTTGGTGTGTTATAGATTTATTCTCTTTTTTATTCTTTTTTCTTTTAAAAAAATTAAGATACATAAAATAGCTAATAATATACAATTAATTATTCTTTGAGCTTGATATAGCATAAATAATTTCGTTGTTTTAGAAGATGGATGAGGGAAATTGACAAAATACATGTTTGTAATCATCTTTCCATCAATAATAGAAGGCAATTAATACCTTTGGAGAGTAGTTCAGAATTTTAAAAATTTAAAAGCTATTTTTTTTAAGAAATTTTTTGAGAAAAAGGGAATTAGATGTCATTATTTATCCCATCATTTAGATTCTGTTTGTTGTTGTAATAACGGTTATTTTTTAAAATATTTTTTATTTTTTTTTAAAAATTATTTTTAACATTAAAACCACTAAAAACATTTTAAAAAATAATTTAAAGTAAAAAAAAAATAATTTTTTTAAAAAAATTACTTTTAAAATGTAAAAATAAATGGATGTTGGTGTTGTGAATGTTGTGTGGCGTGGCAGAACAAGCATAGTTTTTAAACCCGATCCGGTGATCGACTCGGTAATAATTGGGTTCCGGGTCAAATGGGTCGACCCAGGTCAACCCAAAAAAAATCCATATTATATTCACCTAATTAACAATAAAATAAGCATATAGTTTAGTTAAAATATTGGTTAGCAACAACTCTTAAGGAATGCTAACATGGCAAGATTACAAAGCAATA
>Ga0325405_1001696_pt1 | contig 22501 bp, 15 predicted proteins | sample PopdelMetagenome_21_FD_205663 | JGI IMG/M metagenome (GOLD analysis project Ga0325405, IMG submission 205663) | Populus deltoides microbial communities from Bellville, Georgia, United States - Xylem-Control-R2 | ecosystem: Host-associated > Plants > Phyllosphere > Stem > Wood/Secondary xylem...
AAAAATATAGTTTACCCATAAATTTAATTACCCTCTTAAATATAAAAAAGAAAACTTATCAATAAAGCATCATCACTGTTCATCTATTTTTGAGGATTTACTTGTCTTAATTAACCCATGTCAAGAAGTAAAACTACTCGTTCTTATAGGCTTGTTTATAGCTGAATTTATTATAATAATAACGATAACGTTTATTTTATAGTATTTATTAACTTAAGACATACATTATTCAGTATTAAATAGTTGTTGCGTATAGAACGCTTTGGTGCCACCGTTCCTTCTTCTGTATGTTTGTGTTTGCATTGAGAGAGGGAAGATAGAGAAGGAAGAGACTTTTTTTTCTCTTTTTCTGGGATTTTGAAAGATGGGTTCTTCAACACTGTTACTGTTAGTGGTTTTTGTGTTTGATCTGGTTGCTTTTGCTCTTGCTGTTGCTGCTGAACAGAGAAGGAATACTGTAAGTTATTTTTTTCTTTTTTTGTGAAGTTTTTTTGCTGCTGCTGTTGTTATTAACTTATTATAGTGGTGGTGGTGGTGGTTTTTTATGCTTTTTGCTTTGTGGGTTGTAGAGATAAGACGGTTTTTGTTAAACTGCTTGTGCAAAAATTAGAAAGATGTTGGCTTTTCTATTTTTGGGCGTCTTTGACTGCCTAGTTGGTTCTGGTTTACTTATCTTGTTCTTTAAGTATAGTTGGTTTTGCTTGAAAGTTGTTGATACATGATGTGGTGATTTCTAGTCATTGTTTGGTCTGTGAAATTTGTTAGCTTTGTGCGACCAAAAACTTTGAAGGGGGGAAATACAGTAAGGGAAGAGAATAAGGAATTTGTTTCAACTATTTGTAGAATTCTTTACTAGATTTGGTTTTTAAGTTCTTTGTTGGTGTTACATGTTTGTTTGTGAATATGTGTGATCTTAAGATAGAGAAAAGGCTTGACATTTTCCACTGTGATCTGGAGAAATTTAAAGAATTTATTTTCAAGTTCCATATGCTACGGTCGATGCCTTGTCGTGGCTTATGTTGAGTGTTTTCTTATTCCCAAGGTCTACACTGCCTTTTGATTTTACTGTTAGGTTAAGAATGCTACTGAAAGCATATAAAGATGGAATTTACCTAGTAAACTTATTAAAACTGTTTAGAAAACTGTAACTGGGTGCCCAAGTTTAATATTTGCTATGTAGCCAGCTTGTAACCGGCGAGGCATTAAACGTAGTTGGCTTTGAATTGGACTTAGGTGAATGTGGAGACCATAGTCTATTCACGATTGCATGGATTTAATCCCTGGAATGCTTTTAAGAGCATTGGTTAAATGGTCTCTGGCTTCTGTACATCACGGTTGGATACTGGGTAGCAAAAAAAACTTAGTATCCTGCATATGACCTGCTGTAATTGGGTTGTTCTGTGCATTTTATAGACTTGTAGATTCATGAATCTAAGTTTCTGTTAATGATATCAAACCAAGGATATAACCAAATAACTAAATACCTTGTTGATTGAGGAAATTAATTAGTAACTTGTTCCTTTCCCTTTTCGTTTCTGCCAAAATCTGCCACCAGAGAAAATGAGCAATTGCAGACCACACCAGTTTCCTGAATCTCTGATGGACCAATTTCAACTTATCCTTGTCTTCTTTTGCAGGCAAAAATTGAAAAAGTGGGAAATGATAGCTATTGTCGTTATGATTCAGACATTGCAACTGGATTAGGAGTCGGTTCACTCCTCCTCCTTATGGCTAGTCAACTCCTAATAATGGTAGCTAGTCGATGTTTGTGTTGTGGGAAGGCTATGAGACCTAGTGGTTCTAGAGCATGGGCGATCGTCCTGTTTATCACTTGTTGGTATGTGCATAAGCAAACTTTCCAAACCATGTTAGAGAGAGAGAGAGAGAGAGAGAGAGATGCTATTTTCCATTTTCGCTAATTTGCTCATTGCATCCTTGTACCAGGGTATTCTTCTTTATTGCTGAGATCTGCTTGCTAGTGGCTTCTGTTCGTAATGGTTACCACACCAAGTACTTATCAGATCCTTCTCACTCTTGCCAGAAAGTGAGAAAGGGAATTTTTGGAGCTGGAGCTGCATTTGTTGTCCTGACAGGCATAGTATCTGAGCTTTACTATGTTAGCTATTCCAAGGCTAATGATGAACAACCATCTTATGACAGAGACACTGGTATAAGAATGGGGAATCTATAACCTGAGCTGATTTGGATTGAGGAGGAAGAAAGTATTGAGTCTGTAACTCAGTTTAGTTGACCTGCATATCGTGATTGTGATCTTGTTTTATATTGCATAGGTCTCTTATTAGTCTGTAATTAATACTGCTCTTGTTCATCATTTTTTAGCGTTTTGATACCCTAGGATTTACCATCTATATTTCAAAGAAAGAGCTGAAAGGTTGCAACCAGAGCATCGCTTCAACGAATTAAAATTGTCGTAGGCCTATATATTTGAACTGGATTTGATAGTGTTTCTTGGAGATCATGTATATTTTCCCTTCATTGTATGACACTTACTGGTCATATACCAGAAATCAGCAGTTCTCTTCTCTTTCTTCAGGCGAAGACAGAAGCCATTTTTCATGGTTTTTCAGGTGAAGACTAGCATCATCTTCAGTTAAAACTTACTAGTAGACATTTGAAATGAATTTTATCCAAATAATGGATTCCTGGAAGCTAAATGTCTTATAGGCTTATAGTCACCGGTCCATTCTTTCATTCAAAATGTGGTGGTTGCCATCCCATATCACTGATATGATATCAGTTTCTGCCCCCATGGTATTTGGCCTCTTGCTTTGTAATGGACCCAAAAATTGGACACAACGCATGTAGAACATGTGCACCGGCCAATAAACAAATTTGATCATTGCAACCAGTGTAAACCCCACAAGGAAGAAGAAACAATAACCTGTCACTGAGACATCTCTTCTGTTTCTAGCCATAGAAAGTGCTTGGCATAATTTCCCAGAAAGATCAAGTTTGTGATTGAACAAGTTGAATCAGCCTTTCCTTTTCCTGCTTGTAGCATCAATAACACCACTTGAAAAGAGGCTAAAATGTAATATCTGATTAGAGGCATTGTCGGCTTGTCCAAGGAAGGACCCTCCAGAATCAGAATATATAAAATAATTTCATTAGATGAATAATCCATCATTAAATAAACTTATTTTCAAAGACCATATATTTAAAAGATCCTTATATTTTACTCGGAGAAGGACTGTAGCCAGGTGGATTTGAATGTTCAAGAGGCAAGCTAGTACTTGACCAAAACTTCCTGGCTCACTGGTCATCAATTCAGACATTTTTTTTATAGCAGGTCACTGAAGGAGCCCACAATTGACCTGAATTATCCCACAATCAACAGCATGGTTCGCCATTAAAGAAAAAGGAGAACAAGCCCTGTGATTACATTTTCAAGGCTCTGTCATGTTTCAATCACACATTTAAAAGTATTTGGTTAATCAATATACACTATTATTTTGCATTTATCACACTAAAACTCTATCTTAAAATCTTAGTTAAAAAAAACTATTATTTATAGTTTTTGTTTAACCACAACTACAATGTCAAAGACTTACGCTTGTTCTGCTCAACTGCAGTACTGAGGGGATAAGAACAAACATTCTGAAAAAATTTATAATAACATTAATATATAGTAAAAGCCATCAAGTGCCCAGTTAGGTTTCAAGAGAATCAAGAAGAACTCATAATCAGAATTCTAAAATGCTCAAGAATTTTTGCAGAAACTACTTTACAGCAAGAATATGTGTCAGGGCTAGAAAAAGAGAATGATTCTGAGCAAGTGGTGAGAAAACAAGTCCATGAAATGTTATTATTTGAGATTTCCAAAAAAGTATACATATCCACAGGAATCTTCCATCACATCTACTAATACCCCAGCTTAGCTGGAGAAGACCCCATCACTCCAGTCTCAACTTAGATACCCTTCTCTAGCACAACGTGAACCCTAACCCCTTAGCTTACTTCACATGAAATACTTCTGCATTGGAATTGAAACATATGTGAGTAGGATAAGGAAAGAAAGAAACTACACAAATGGACACGTTATATTATAGCCTGAAGCTGAAACTGAGAAAAAAAAAAGGACAGCTTCAAACAGGATACATCTAACTAGCTATAATAATTAAGACACATTAATATATGACTGTGATATTACAAATGAGACTGACCATTCACACAAAAACACTCAATTACTTGGAAAAAGAAAGAAAGTGGATTTATCCACCTTCTAATAAGATTAATAAAGACCTTAGTTATGGTTTGATTTCAGAATCATCCCATGTGACATTGAGATCAGTAGAGACATAATTCTCTATATCATCCCAATTCCAGTAATTTGTCATGTCCATTCCACTGCTTGTATTTGGCACTTGCCATGGTTGAGCGATAGTGCTACTTGTGGAAGGCATGATGGTAGTGATGGTTGAGTCCTCCATGGATTCTCCCGAGTAGTTATAAACATTTAAGGGCTGAAAGGAGCTGGTGCAAATTGAAGATGGGTGTGTGTCAAAAGAACTTGGACAATGAAAGAGTGAGCCTTGAATTTGAGGTAGAGACAAAGATGAACCCAAAAGGACACCATTGTTGTTGGTGTTGAAACTTTTGGTATCCAAGTTGTTGCAGCTGATTGAATTCTGTTGCAGAACTGAAGATGGTGGATTGATCATTGCTTGATACAGAATTCCAGATAAATTCTTTTGATCACCAAGTACAAGATCAGGAAGATTCTGCTTTTGTTGCTGAGCTTGAATTGGCTGCTGGTGGTTAAACCTATTGATCATATGGTTGCTATTATCGGTTCTTGGAGCAGCGGTGCTTGCTGTATTTGTGGAGGTGGTGGTGTCAGCACTTGTTTTTGATGTTTTCGGCCTCTTGTTTTTCCGGCCACCACCAACAGGAACATTTCGGAGGGTACCACCTTTAGTCCAGTGTCTCTTGCAAGTCTTGCAAAAATGCCTAGGCTGTGACTTGTTGTAGTTGTTGTAGTAACAGAACTTTGTGTTTGTTGACTCACACCTTGGACACTTCAAGGACTCGGATTGCAGCTGGTTTTGCTGCTGTTGCCTCCTTATTGCAGGAGGTTTAGGCAGCTCCAAAGTCCGTTCCTGCAATAGGGTCTGGCTCCAATCTAACCCGTTACTAGTAACCTGCTTAGAACTCAACCCCATCTTATACAACACCCCAAAACAACTAACAAAATCAACCAAGAGATCAGTGACAAGAAGCAAATGTTTCTCTCTGTATATATTCAGACAACCAAAACAAACGAATTCTAGCTAGCCTTTGGACCTTGGAGCAAGAAGAGAAATCAAAATGAAGAATAACAAGAGGATGAGGTTGTTCCTTGTGAGCCAAACAGTGAGGAAATATTGCTCAAGGGAAACTGGTGATACGATGGTGGCAAACGTTGCTAGGAAAAGGGTAGGAAGGTGATGAGTAGTGAGCATGACTATTTTAGTCTCTCGTCTACCTTACTCTAGTCTCCCTATATACCTATCTACTAAACTATCTGTTTAAAGGGTAAAATTAATGATGATAATAAGAATTTAAGAGATCATGATTACTCAAACAAGCTTCCTTGTGGTCCATGAAAGCTTTGAGTGATTTACTTGGCTAATGGAGGTTTGTGATTTTAGTAAAATATGTGGGTAATATACCTGGTACCGTTCCCTTCCCTCTCCACGCAACTTCATAGAAAAGAGGGACGTTATTTACTTACTGTTGCCGGCCCCACAGCTTGACCCGGGGTCTTGTACAGGTTTCAAATAGGTAAAAATCATGTTTGTAATTTATCTAATTCAATCCAGCTGATTTATTGGATCACCCTCAAATCTAGGTCATTCAGTATTGTCCAAGCAAAACCCGAGTTGTGTACATATATTTTTTAGTACATCTAAAATGTATAAAATTAATTTATTTTATTTTATTTTATTTTATTTAACTTAATATATTTTATTTTATAACTTTTTTATATGAAATATTAAAATTTTAAATATTTTTTTAAAATTAACTTAAATTAACCTTATTATTATCAGATTTAATAACTATGCATTTACTTAGCCTTAAGGTAGCGGCGGGTTTCTTACACGTGGATGTCTTGGTCCTCAAGGTGGTGGCGGGTTTCTTACACGTGGATGTTTAGCCACCCTCGATCGTGCCGACCTGCGAATGCATGAGGTGTAAAGAGGCGTCGATATGTTTCATGCTACCATATACTATACGCTATTCCTTGATTTAGAAGTCTTCGTGGGAGGGTAAACTAAGCTAAGGCACAGTAATTGGTTGACAAAATCGACACTTTTATTGTGCGGTCTTTTCGTATTCAATTATTCACAGTTAGATGGTCCACACTGCACTGTAAATTAACCTTTTTAATATAAAAAATATTAAAAAATTAAATTTCAAAAATATTTAGCCTATCTCTAAAGCTAGACTTAAAAATCTTATGTCAACTGTGATAAAAAATTATATTTATAATATTAATAGTAATTTTTATAATAAAAATAATAATATTTTAATATTAATAATAATATTAAACTTACATGACCCAAGTTTAAATGGGTCAGCCTACAACGTCACACCCAAAAGTTTTGGGTTTGGTTGCAACACCAATCTTAAGAATTATGAATATAGGTATGGCTGCAAGGTCGTGTCATGAAAGAATAATAACTAAATAGAAAAAAAATTAATCATACAGCATGAAAATAAACAAAAAAATTAATTAAAAAGAAAAAAACAACAAAGCAAAGCACTATTCCAATTAATAGTGCTTTGCGAGGAGTATAGTAAAATCCTCTTATGAGATCACGATAATTTAATGAAAAGTAAACAAAACAAATCATGAAGTTTAATTCTCAATCATATTGATATTAAAAGATGAAAATGGAAAAAAAAAAACTAATTAAGAAAAAAAATCTGAATCAACTAGGTTAACCCGCTAAATCAGGTTGACTCGTCAAACCTAGAATCCGTGTTATGAGAATGTGATAACTAAATAAAAAAAAATTAATATTAACGAACTAAATTAAACAAAAAAAAAGATTAACTAAAAAGAAAAAACTAAAAAAAAGGCAAAAAAAAAACATATAACTATAAGTCATCTACCTTTAACTGTGGATTTGCACAATGCAATACATAGTGAAAAATTGATATTTTTTAGTTATAGTTACGATATTAAAAGATAAAATTAGAAGAAAAAACTAATTAAGAAAACGAAAAAAAATGAATCAACTGGGTTAACTTGTCAAATCAAGTTAACCTGTCAAATCTGGGATCCATGTCATGAAAGTGTGATCACTAAATATTAAAAAATTTAATATTAACAAACTAAATTAAAAAAAACTTATCGAAAGAAAAAAAACTAATTAAGAAAATGAAAAAATCTGAATCAACTAGATTAACCTGTCAAACCAGGTTCACTCATCAAACCTAGGATCCGTATCATGAGAGTGTGATAACTAAATAGAAAAAAAATTAATATTAAAGAACTAAATTTAAAAAATGTAATTAAAAAGAAAAAACAAAAAAACCAATCGGAAGAAAAAAAACTAATTAAGAAAATGAAAAAAAATCTGAATCAACTAGGTTAACCTGTGAAACCACGTTAATCAGTCAAATCTGCGATCCGTGTCATGAAAGTGTGATAACTAAATAGAACAAAAATTAATATTAACGAACTAAATTAAACAAAAAAATTAATTAAAAAAAACATTTATAATTAAAAGGCATCTGCCTTCCTTTATGGATTTGCCCAATATAATTCACAATATTTTAATTCATTTTTAAACAAATACACTATTAAAAAATAATTTGCAACACAATATCAAACTCTCATAAAAGAATTGTATTTTATATATAATATCATGTTATTCTATAGTTTTATAATATCAAGCTATTAATTAACATATACTAAAAGGCCATGACATTTTACTATAGTAATGAATAGTGAGATGCTTTGTCCTTTTACAAGTTGGTCTTCATATTTTTTTACAATTGCATCCTTCAATGTTGAGTTTAATAGGTATTGAATTTCATAATATTTTTTTTAATTACTTTATGTGGAGTTATCTTAATCTTATAACCCGGGTTTGGCAAGTTAACCAGGATTCATGACTTTTTTTTGTTCTTTTTTTTAATTTATTTTTTTCTCAAATTTATCCTTCAACATTGGGTTGATTGATAATTTAGCTTTATTTTTTTTTATTTTCTTTCGATAAGGTTATACGGTCTCATAAGTCATGATTTTTTTAGGTTATCCAAGTTGGCTGGAGTTCTTTTTGTCTTTTTTAATTGAATATTGTTTTTTTCAATTTTATTCTTCAATATTGAGTTGATTGGGAGATTGATTGAGAATTGACTTCATATTTTTTTATTTTTTTAATGGATTTATCATGGTCTTATGATCTGAGTTTAACAAGTTAACCTAAGTTTACTGAAGATATTTTTTTATTTTTTTAATTTATTTTTTATTTAATTCAATTTCAAAATTAGGTTGATTAAAAATTATGCTTTATAATTTTTTTTATTTAGCCTAATTGCCTTAAGTTTTTTTTTTTTTTACTTTCATCACTTAATATTGGGTTGATTGAGAATTAAGCTTCATAATTTATTTTGGTTTGTTTTTTATGGGGTTATTTTGACCTCATGAATTAGGTCACGGGTTTGGTTGATTGACTCGAGTAGTTTTTTAATGTCTTTTTTTAATTGATTTTTTTTTAATTTCATCTTTCAATATTGAATTAAGCTTCATAATTTGTTTTAATTTTATTTAAATATGATTATTCTAATCTTATAACTTAGATTTGATAGATTAACCTAGATTGACTCAACTCATATTTATAACTGAATTTTATTTTTATTTTCATCCTTCAATATTGGATTGATTGAAAATTGAGCTTAATAAAAAAATTATTTATTTTCTATAGGTTGTTAGGGTACTCTTATGGCTTGATTGGAGATTTAGCAGGTTAACATGAGTCAATCTGAGTAAATCTAGTGGATCCAATATGTTGTCATCTCAATATTTAAAAAAGCATATTGCCTTGAGTTTTTTTTTTCAATCTATAGCTTATAATCTTTGTGCATATCACATATAATTGTATTGTGTAATCCTTTATTAATAAGATTAATAAAGGTTAGGAGGATTGATTGAAAATTGAGCTTTATTAAAAAAATTATTTATTTTTTATAGGTTGTTAGGGTACTCTTATGGCTTGATTGGAGATTTAGCAGGTTAACATGAGTTAATCCAAGTAAATCTAGTGGATCCAATATGTTGTCATCTCAATATTTAAAAAAGCATATTGTCTTGAGTTTTTTTTTTCCTCAATATATAGCCTATAATCTTTGTGCATATCACATATAATTGTATTGTGTAATCCTTTGTTAATAAGATTAATAAAGGTTGGGACATTTTCTTGTATTTGTTGTGTGCTTTGAGATTATGTACTTGTATTGATTATTTGCTTACAACAAGGTAGTTGTTAGAACCTCTTTAGATGAGTGAAACACATAGTTATAGGCAAACACAAGTGAAAGGAAAAAACAAAGCTTAGTCTAGTAGGAACTAGACTGCCACATAAGGCTAAATTTTAAGGTGGAAAATTTAACCTTGACAAATTATATCAGAGCATGGTTGGTTCTAAAATCATGCAACCCAAAGTCATGGAAGTTATTCGAGAACAGTTGGTGCGTCTTGAGATTTTGATAAGGCTAGAAGAAGAGGTTAAAGAGCGCTCTATCATTTATTGATTAAAGGAAGCTATGAAAAGCGTCGTAAGGGATGAAAGTTTGTACATTTCTCTTGTAGCAAAATTGAGTGAACGACTGGAAGCTGCCAAAGAAACTATCGTCATTCTAAAACGAGCAGTAACAAACATTTCTAATGGGGTAGTACATCTAAATCTAAAGTGCCTGAATTGAAGTCTTTCAGTAGGGCAACAAGTTACAATGAACTTGAGAATTTTTTGTGGGACATGGAGCAATACTTTAATGTTGTAAAGATCAGTGTGGTTAAACAAATGAATTTCACCGTGATGTATCTTAGAGGTAATGTTAAATTTTGGTGGAGGACGAGGATCAAAGAGGACTTCATTGTTGGATGTCCCAAGATTGAGACGTGGGATCATCTTAAGCAAGAGCTAAAAGAGTAGTTCCTTCCGAACAACATATCCTGAAATATGTGGGAGGAATTGAAAAGGCTCAAACATGAAATGTTAGTTAGTGAGAATATTAAATCTTTTAGTTCTTTGATTCTCAACATCGAGAATATATACGAGGAGGACAAGTTATTCAACTTCATGTCTGAACTTCAACCTTGGTAAAAGATTTATCCTCTATTATTGATATTGTGAACAGCTTGGTTGATTTTAAATCGACCGCTAGAAAGGATTATGTGACTTGTTATTCGAGTTGTCTTAGAACTTGAAAAGTCAACTATACCATATCAGGTCAACTTCCATATAATTTTTTTTTTCTGCTAGAAAACATTTGAATAACATCTCAAAATTTTATAAATTTTTACTTGAACAAACCATAATTAAAGTTTTTCATGTATTTATAAGAAATTTTTATAATTTCCTTTTGAATTTGAATCCAAAATGATACAAGTATCAAGATCATAAATAGAGATGATAATCGACTAGACAAGTTTAGATATGGCACATAAAATATACAATTCGATCAAGTCTACAATTTTTAAATTTAGTTATTAGGTCTATAATGTTTATGATATATTTAAATATAACAAAGTTATTAAGTGGAAAAATCAAATTAATAATGATGATGATGTATATTAAAAACAAAATAAAACTAATATTATTTAATTGGTCAGTTCGAATAGGTTTTACGAGTACTGAAGATCTAAGGAGCTAGCCAATCCCATCCTTCATCGAATCGGATTAAGATTAAGATTTTCTTTACAGATAAGATAAATATTATTACTTGTGCAAGGCCGATTATTGGAGGGGCTGGTGGCGTGAAATACAAACCGAGCACACGTGATTACCGGTGGGAGACCACCTCAAAGAAGGTGTCGATGGGCCTCCCATGCATGTGATTACTCCATGTTATACGTTTGTGTTTGTGGTGGCTAGCTTCATATGCACGTGTAGCCTGCCCCCATGTGTGTTTTGTGCTTGACTCTCCCCTCTCTTTTCTCATGGCTTCGAGGAGGAGGAGCTTAATTTCGTCTTGCTTTTACAACGTTCCATGCCAAAACCAGGGAGGTTGCAATCAGACAAGTATTTTTCATGTTTGACACCAACACGAACCATGCTCTAATTAACTAGCCAATAGATAGAGCTAGCTAGGGCGATGTAGTAAGGATAGGACAGAGACATCACAACATGCAGCTGGTAATCATGATGAAGAACACCAATTAGCACTTACCATAGTCATGATGATCGAGTTGTTGGATCAATCCATACGAGAAAATTTATAGCTCAATTTGGAAATTTACTTGTTGCGGCAAGACGAGTTATAGCCCTATTATTAATCTAAAAGAACCGAAAGCCCATTGACCATGATTTGCTTGAATCAAGATTTTATAATTTCACGGCAAGTAGTGTTTCTTAACCAATTTTTCGATCTTTTTAATCTGATAAAAAGAATTAATTAATATGGATTTTATTTTTTATTGGAGTTTTTCCAATCAAATAGTCCCATGGAAATGGAATTTCAATGATAATTTTGGGAGATGAAGATGTTTTTTAAAATGAATGTAGGGGATGTGTGGCAAAGGAAATGAGAGGGTTATTTCTAGCTAGTTGGCTCTCACGTACAAATTAGGACCACGAGAGCTAGCTAGCCACATGAATATGATTAAGCCACGAACAAGGCATAAATTATTAGTAAGTTTAAGCTTAAAAAAATTAAATGAAATCTTAATTATTAAGGGAATGTGAAGAAACAGAAATCAAACATGGTCGGTTGGTTAGGTAAAGTGCCTTTGTATGGGCATTTTCACATTATCATAAAGGACAAAACCGAATGTCTGTCGAACAATTTAGAAAGTGACACTCATTAGCTAGCTTCATAAGTAATCATAGTCGATATGAGACTAATTTAATCTATTATATATAACACATCTAGTCTCCTGTTTAGTTTAATTATTAATTACTACTAGCTCATTTTGACTAATCAATTAATCATACCAAGAATTCATCACAACTTGAAGTGTTAAACTACCTGCCCTTGAGAGGCTTGACGTGAATATATATGCTAATTAATTTGTTGTCGTTCAAAGTCTGAATTCTAAGGGATTTCACTTGCATCAACGTTTATTGTGAATAGCTTAATTATTAAGAATTTAGTTAAAGATTTAATTTTGATGTATGAAAGTGAATTCGATCGAGAAATACTTTGATTATGAAAAATATATATTATATCTATCACCATCGCGTGCAAATGTTTGGTGGCTCTAACATTAAGAAATGGATTCGTATCATTGTGTCATTAACAAATTTAATATATGAGAGTGTTGATGTGAGATATGATGATCCAAAGGTTGTAATTGAACGTGTTGCTGCGGCATTGGGGGGGGTGATGAGGGGCCTTCACGGTTGGACCACTCGTGCAATTCCAGGTTGGAGCATGGATTCTCAAGGTTGGTGTGTTTGAATGTTCAATTCGCTTAGATTCATTTTTTGGAATTATAAAATCTTGATGTTACATCATGGGTTATGACCTATCATCCTATACAATCACGGAAAGTAGTGCATGCATGATTACAAGTGCTCATTTGACAGTCAGCTGTGACATAATGGTTAAGGTCTGTTAAGTAGCATGGTCAGGTTGGGGGGGGGGGGGGTTTGAAACCACGTTTTGTCACAATCATAATTTTGAAAATGCTTAGTTTCAAAAACTAGCATGAGCGTCTTACATTCATCAGCTGATCAATGATAATGTCTGTACACGATTTGTACAAAACGGGTCATAATGATCATAAGATGTAAGATGAAAAATCCATGCATGGTTAATTAAAGAACTGAGATGGAGTGCTGCAACTTTGAAGGAACAAGTCAACAAAGGTTGTCATGATGAATAAAAGAAAACATGAACCAATTTGATACGCAATTGTCTTTATACATGCATGCATTCCTTAAACTATGTGCTGCTGTTGTCAGTTATGAGGTTTTTGATTGCTTCCATAGAAGAACCAACTAATCCATAAAATCCGAAAGTAGCTAACAACCACAACAGCTCTAACCTCATCAGAATTCGTGAATGTAAGTGTTTTGTTAAGCTTTTTCCCTTCTGGATTAACTTTTGAACATGATAATTCAGTTGATGATAATGAATTCTATCTCGCCAATGATTAATTCTTAGCGGGGGTATTTGGCAGGACTGAAGGTTTCATCAGAAAGCAGGAGTTGCTGAGAAACAACTCATGATGAAGAGAGAATATCCATCAACTTTATGAAGAATATTATTGGACTATTCTAAATTATTTGCGATAGAAACCTAACCAAGCTAGTGACAAGTAGCAATTTAGTTTTTATGGGGGGCTGTGTCAGTATCAATCCTTAGTTACTTGCACACCCAGAAGTTAGGTCATGCTGGGGGATTTCTTTCCATACATGGGTCACCATCGTATCCAGAAGCTAGCAAATTGACAACTTGAATTAAAAGGAATATTCACTGCAACATTTGGAACATTCAGATCAAGCTTAACAGCAGAATCCAATAATTGAGCTCAACCTTTAACAAGTCTTTGCAAGCTGATGAAGATCAGAAAGAAAGACGGAAGCTCAAAAATCCATCAAACTTGTATCAAGAAAGATGCTTCAAATCAAGGGTTCCACCTACAAAAACAAAAATCAGAAAATGACCAGTTTTAGTGGAAAGCACATGAGGACCCTGTTGTCCTCAAAATATCCTTACATAGAATCACACTGTCTACTGAGATGGATGATTCTTGTTCATGAAATTATTGGCCAGTCATCTCGTTCCAAATGTGGGCTATGAATTGCTGTGGTGGCGGCGGGTCCATGTTCGTAATTCTAGAGGGGGGGCGGGAAAAGCAATATTGTTAACGAGCGAGCAGCCATGTTGCATGCACGTCTAGCTAAGAGATTAGATTTTTGTGACGATGGACAAGCACCCAATAATAGATTATTTGATCACAGAGAAAACTTAGTGTCAAAGCAGGTGGGTCCCATACTTGCTGTCGCTATTTTACTCTTGTATAAAGTGTCAAATATTAGGTATAGCCACAAGGCCATATGTAGTACAATGTTTATCACACACACACACACCCCTTCTTCGTCTTTCCCTGAATCATGGATTTTATGACATTTTACATGGGATTGTGTCCCAAGTCAAGTGGTGCCTGAGGAAGAAACCAAAACAACCATATCTACGTAGATTTCCTTTTGGATATCGAGCTAGACTTTCTTCCCAATAACTTAGAATACGCATCCATTATCTATATCAGTAGAGCTGACGACTACGACATTTTAGCCCAGTTATTAAATTAAAACCACATTATTTGAGAGCTGATCCATTTAATTCACCCACCTGACGAGTCAACCTATAACATGATACCTGACTATGAAAACCATTGTTGACTTCTTTAAAATATTTAAGACAACATTTTTATTTTAATCAACTTTGGATGCCACCGACTGTGACCCGGGCCTCGAGCTACTATGCTATTTTAGAATCCGAGAGGCGTTTGAGTTCCGTGAATTTATTTATAAATTTGACGAACGAAATGAACGTGTAAAGCCCTGCGCGCTCTCGTTGCTTAGTAGGGAAGTAGCTAACAGCTATAAGCTATCATGGAGGATGACGACGTGGACCACGCTATAAACTTTGACTCGGTCACTCCAGCACGGAAACCTTTTTCCTTGCGTGTAGACAACAATCAAATCCCAAATCTCGAATCGCTCCTTCCCCTGGTTTTGGCCCCCGAAGCTCTTCCATTTGTCCTCTTCTTTTAAGAGATTCCATGGGAAAAGCCATTTGATTCTGCAATAAGAAACTCAATTCCACATGAAATGTTGTAGTTTCATTTAGAGAGATTCCTGTTTACTGACATGTCTCGAGCAACTTCAATTGAAATGCTAATGCACCTCCAGAATCTAGACACAGCATAGGACAAAAACTGATAGCTTTGGAAAACCAGAGCCACTGCTGGCACTTGATATTTTATTGTTTTCAAAACCATACAACAAAGCTATGCACAGAATTCGTGAGAAATCATTCTTCATTCAAGAATTAACAACAAAATGCTGTAATTCTCCAGAGACTCTTGACCTCCATTTCTAATAGCCTTAGACATGACCACCTCAGAATTTGAAATCCTTTTTCTTCGATTTCCCATCCTTGTCCTGCATCTTTCGCTTCCTCTTCTTCTCATTCTGCAAAGAGAATAAACAGTAGAGATTTCAATGTCAGAATTCATTAATGGGGGGGGTGCCTTTTGGCATGCCTGGAATGAGAGGTCTCGCCAGCCAACTCCAATATGTCATATCTTGGTTATCCAAAACTATATATAAAAAAAAATAAACCATATCATTAATTTGATAAACAAGTAATATGAGCACCTCTGCAACCATGTCACTGAAATCCTCTCGTTGACTACGCAGCTTCTCCTCCTCTCTTGCTTCCTCGTATCTATCAAATTCACCAAGTTAGAAAACGATTTTGCAGTCCATTCATGAATAGATGGCAAGCATTTACACTGGGTCCACTTACTTCGAAGGTAAAACATTATCCATAACTTCCAATTCTTCGGGCAGTAGAGTGACATCAACTCTATCTGTTTTCTGACCTCTAAGCAGATCAACCTGCATAAATAATATTGACAAGATTGATACATGTTAATTCTTACTTCTGTGCAAAGAAAACAAAAAAAATTTGATTAGGTTACAGAAATAAGATTTCTCAGCTTAAATGCATAATCAAAACAGTTTCTGTAAAGCCTGGTTTTTTTTATTTGAACATTTTATGCCGCTAAATTGAACTTGCTTCAAATAGAAAAGGCAAACACAATCCCAAGTGTATTTTTTACCCTTTTGCCTGCTGCCTTGTCCTGGGTGCCCGTGTTAACCACGTATCTGAAAGCAAAATCAAGTTGAAGAATGAGAACATTGAACAAGATGACAGACTCTCAGAAAGAAAAGAAAAAAGGATTTTTCCAAGTAGCTGATTGCATACGTGTGTGTTGTTCCAAGTAAAGTCCCAGCAGCAATCTTCTCTTGTTTTTCTTCAAGGACCTTGAAGATAGGCAAAAACAAAATAGTAGCAGTAATAATATCAGAACACAATAAGCAAAACGCTAAAAATACAGTGAGGTATAAACTCACATGAAACCAGTGCAATTTTGAATGGTGAGACGACTTACTTGATATAGAGGCCTCTCAGGTTCCTTTCTCTGCTGCTTACGTAGGTCGATAACATCAGGAGTCTCGACTCCAGTTGGTGTGCTGCATAATGGAAAACAAAGTCAATTCACTTAACAAAATCATGTAGCTTTCAACATGATGAAGAAAAGGTATAGGTGGACTTTAAGAAAACTGTGCGCTTAAAAGGAATGTTCAGCCATAGGATTGCAAAGACACACAGTCACCAAATCTTGATCAACAAACTAAACAACTACACATGTAAAAGGAACAACTACATGTGAGAAGGAACAATTACACACGCACAAGGAATCAATGGTAGAATCATGCTTAAGCACACAATAACCTTGATTAACAAACAATGGATATGATTGCAAGATGCATGCGCTAATAAACATTGAGAAGTAAAGAATTCAATCCAATACCTTGAAAGGCTATCAACAGATTGAGCACCATCCTCCAACTCCTCTTCATCAAGCTGTTCCTCCTCTTCCTCCTCCTCATCCTCCTCCTCCTCTTCTTCCTCTTCTTCTTCCTCCAAATCACCCCAATGCTTGGTCTTGTCAACTGGCTCCTCCTGAATTGGAGATCCAATAGATATTATAAATAGTAACAAATCATACACTAGAAGAAATGCATGATGATCCAAATTATCAAGGAGACCCTAATTATAGAAAGTACCTCATAGTTGGGCTGATCTTGTATCTGGACCCCAAAAACATCTCCATATAAAGGGCGTCCATACTATTCACAATACACAAGTAAATGGGTTACGCATTGCAATAATATCAGGGTGTGACAGAAAAGAACATAATATGAAATATTTATGTGTTTTAACAAGAAAAACAGCTTACTTCATCAACAGGAGGCTTGCCCCAGCCACCAGCATGATAACCAAAGCTAGCTCCAGGAGGAATAGGAGCATTAAGTCCAGGAATTTTTAGATGTGGATACGATGGAGGAGGGCCATATCTCTAGAAGAGAAATCACCGTCAATATAAAATTAAAAATATGGGTAAAGAGTGATGAGTACAACTACAAATAAGCAGTGGACTTCAACAACAAGTACAAGATGTCAGCCAATCTGACCTGCATATTAATAAGCCAGGGAGGAGGAGCACCCTCTGGCATACCAAGAGATTCTTTAAGCTCTTGAGATAGACTGCCAGGCTTCATCTCCCTAAGTTTTACCTGCACATCAGAAGAAAAAATGGAATCACAAGTGGAATATATTATATAAATGCCACCCCAAACATTTTCATTATTTTGCAGCAACCTTAAGCCCATAAAATGAAGAAATTTTATCATGTCTTCTCACTTTTTCTTCTAAGATAACAACTATAACTGCTGCATTGAAACAAGAAGGTTGAATTTTAGCCAAGATATGGCCCATGGATAGCTGCACCTCTTCTGTAAGCAATGAGTTATTAATGACTGAACCCACCCCCCCAAACAAGAAAAACTATCAAATTTTATTGTTTATGCACGAAGTTCTTCAAAAGCCAAATTCATATAACCTAGACTCTAACTTTCATACTGCGGATATATCAACAGCAAGAAGTGGTTATAGAGCTTCATAACATCTCCTTCATCTACTTGAAGTAGAAGATTCTCTTACAGTAGTATAACACTAAACATCTTTAGTATCAACAAAAAAAATATGAAGTATATAGAGATCTGATTTTTTAACTTGGAAAAGAAACATGCGAGTGTCAAAGAAGCATAGTACCAAAAAAAATCATACCTCAAATTCTTTCCCCTCGTGATATAGGTCACCAAGTGTGGTCAGCTTTGGCTTTGTTTGATACTTGAAAAAGGCATCGTGGAGAACCTAACAAACAAAAGCATAAACAAAATAAAAAAAAGGGGGCAGAGAAACATTGCACGCTCCTAAAATGAAAAGGAAATATATAAATGCAATAAACCTGATAGTCAATATCCATTTTCCCCATCTTTGGTTGCATACGCTCACGTTGCTTTTGTTTTAACTTCTTACTGTCTTCCTTTTCAATGTAAGCCTGCACAAGAAAGAAAGGTGAATAACAATTGCTGTAGAATGAGAAGAGGGATTAAGAACTTAAAATCCAGCAGGCCAAACCCTTGAAGTCCACAAGGGATTCTTCTCGACTCCACAAGAAACTAACAAGAAACTAGGGCTCTTCAAATCCACAACAATGAGATAAAATAGGAAAGAAATGAAAATTCAATAGCAAAAATATTCAAAGATGGAATATTCAATAGATTCCCTCAGCAATAATTAAAATTCCAAAATTCATGTAATTGCAGAATTCTCTGTTAGTCCTGCATTAAGTGGCTCAACTTCTATTTTACATGAATATGATTAAGCTATTAATCAATAGCAAGAGTTAATTTGGAAAGTCATATTGTCATGTATTCTATTTGAAAAACAGACAGTGAAATCAGGAAATCTCAAAGGCAGCAAGAGATCAAAATCAAATCAACACTGCCCATGGCTGGCATCACTCACGCCATTCAACAAGATGAGCAATAATACATCGGTTGGAAAATTGCATATTCTTGTTTAATCTCCAATGGACTCAAGTAAAAAAAATAAAGATAAAAATTAGAGCAGGAGAGGGTTAAAATACCATTGATTTGCTGAAAATCATTTTAATTGTTACATTGAGTGAAAAAAATATGTATCAGAACACTATCGTGGTATTATGGAACAGCCAGGTAACTTGAACAAGCATTGGTGATCAAAATTCCAAAGAAAGAATTCTTTTTTCTGACAATAAAACAAGTAAATGAGCAGAAAAACAAGCGGCAATGATTATTCTTCATCATGACAAGCATGATCAAGTGAAAAACTCATAGCATCAAAAGACCATCCTGGTATTATGCGAAAAACAGGTCATTTGAACAAGCATTAAGAGGAAATCAGAGAGCCAATGAAAGAATTCTGTCATGACAAGCATGAGCATGTGAAATATAACTGCAGAATTATGATTGTGAAGAGTAGCAATGAAGTTACCTGTCTGATTTTCTCAATTCCTGTTGCAGCAATAAAATCAGGAAGCTGAAAAGGTTGCTTCTCAATACCACGCTTACCCTGCAAAACAAATAGAAACTCGATGAGATACCAACTTCGGAAAAATAAGTTCTATCAGCATAATTTGACATCCAGTTCACAGCATTTCAAGCTAAAAACTAAATAAATTAAATATATTGAATTAAACGAATCTAACACCAGCATCAAGCACAATGGAAAGGCATCTGAAAATTCAAAGTATATGAATTAGAACCTCAATAGTTAAAAAAACAAAAAACAAAAACAAAAACCATTGTGTATCATACAAAAGTAAAATTTTACAAGAAAAATAAAGTTTCCCAACACAAGTAACATACAAACAATCATATTATGTTGCAGATCAAGCAGCAGGAGCAATCCCTTTGGTTATTATGTGTTATGAGCTTCGGGTGACCTAAAGGAGCAACAGTTGGTTGATAAAAAATTAAACGGAGTTCAAATTTTGAAATCGAGGTTTGAAGGAAAGAAAGCTTGACCAAACTGAGAATCAGGAATGTCCTGCTGCCTGGTCTTGCAAGAAATTACGGTTCATATAATATCTAAGTCCCCAGTCACACTAGAAAATATGTTAAAAGAGATAACACTTAAGGGTCCCCTTTGCCAAACACATACAAGTCTGGGCTCCATGATTGTCACAGCCGCTCCCCTGCAAGAACCACATATATACAAATAAGAGAAGCCTCATCGAGTGTTATCTTTCCTCACCCCATCCCTAAACCTCTCATGATGTACTATGCCCATTTATCATGCATATTTTAACCCATAGAGTTCCTTTTACATGATCCACTAACCTGCAAAAACTTCCTTTTCTGGCACCAGTGTCTAGGCACAGGAACAGTATTTCTGTATGACTTCAAAAACACTAAAAGCTTCGGGTCTGCAGAAGTTGCATCCCAGACCTGCAAACCAAATAATTTAATGAATAACCAAACATTAATGATGGCATATATTATATGATAACCAAACACAAAACAGGAAAAATAATAAACCACTGAAACATTAAACACCAATTGTACCTCTACAACATCTGGCCTAGAGCATATCTGTTTCAAATTGGCAATTTTCATCCGTCGTTGAAGCTGAAAACCAAAACACCATTCAGTAGTCGAACAGCCATTATTCATTCTAGTAATGCAATAATACCAACGACAATAATAAAGCACCATGAGAAAAGCAAACCTTTTTCTTCTTGTTTGACACGCCTTTCTCCTTTTGTTCATTTTCTTGTTCTTCCTCATCTGAATCTGAGTCAGCTTTCTTCTTGGCTTCCGCATTTTGGACTGATTCATCCTTTTTATCATTCTCCTATTTAAAATAAAAGTACATGGGATTCAAAAAACTGCTTTCTTAAGGGGGAAAATGAAACAGTGATGCACAGATTTGTCAAGCAAAAAGAAAATAAAATAAAATAAAAACTAATCCTTTAACCTCGGAACCAGCACTTTGAAGGAGATTGAACTTCTCAAAGATATTCCTGAACTCATCCATGCCATCTTCTAACTCTGCCTTTTCTGGGACATACTCAATAACAACTTGGTCAACGACCTGCAAGTTTGGACAATATAAGAAGTTGCCAAGTTAAAATCTATACACCATAACTTGCATTATTTGCAATTAAATCAACATAAAAACACATAGAATCAATACAAATTCAAATCTAATTCTTCTCTAAATTAACCGAGCAATCACAAAGATGACATTTATACAAAGAAAGTCCATCTAATTATACAAAGAACAACCAAACAAACAATGAAGTGAACCTCAGAGTGCAACTTGATTACATTTCTAAGTACAAGAAGCAATCAAGAGAAAGAAAAGGCAGCATGGGAACAGATTATAAACTCCAATTTTTCTCCCAATTGATTAAATTGGTATTTACTGTTTTCAAGAAACATCAAAATCAGTTTCACACATTGTACTATCATCTATTATTTACCGAAAACACCTCGAACAGTGCTATCAATTCCTAATAATTACTACCAGTGTTTTCCCTCTAATAAATGTATGCTCAAAAAAACTAATACAAAGAGAGCAGCATCATCGGCACATCATGCCAACATAGGATATAAAACCCTAGCTTCAAATCAACTAAAGTACCAAAAGCAAAACCCTAAAGTCTCATCTCAATTATTGAGTGCAAAACCCTAATTTCACAAATTTAGACAGCAAAAACAACCAATTCACACCACAAAATCAACTAAACTACCTCAAATTATTCAATTATTCAAACAAATAGACCGCCACAATAGCATTATCAACAAAAGAAAAACCCTAGAACTAGACTACGAACCTGTTGAGGATCGGCGTTCTCCTTGGCATCATCGCCATCATCATTGGCGGTGTCGCTGTCGTATCCGTTGGCGGAAGCATCAGTAACCTGGGACTTGTTCTTCTTCTGCTTGCGTCTGCGACGACGACGTTCGTTCACTTTGGATTTCTTTGTAGAGTTCGGGTTAGCGGAGGCTAGATCTCCGTTGGAGACGACGCCGTTTTGGTACGGCAGAGTCTCTACGGTCATGATTTTTTGGTGAGGTTCTTGAACTCGAGAAGAACACTTAGAAGTTAGAACAGATTATGCTTAATGGCGGGGTTTTTTTTTTATCTTTTTGGGGAGATGGGGGTCGAAAAAGAGTGAGGTAGTGAGGAAATTTAAGGATAGGGAAGGTGTATAAAGGACCGGGCCTGGACTGGTTGGATCACGGAGCTTTTGGACCGGGCCTTGACCTTTTAATAACGCATTGGCAACATTTCGGGAAGATGATATCCATGAAAACTCCAAAGAGTATACGTATTAGTTTCTCCTTTGAATAGATCCAAACATTAAATTGTGTTTGAAATTTTTTTAGATTTTAAATATATTGATTTAAATTTATAATAAAATTCAAATCAGTAAAAATCAGTAAAAAAAAATTTAAAAGAAAAATACTATTATTCCAAATAAAAATTGTTATTATGACAATTTTTTTATGAGCTTTTCAATAAGGAAAAGATGCTAACTTGTGAATGGTTTTTCCTCTGCATCACACATATTGGAAAAGTTTTGTTTTTACATTTTAAAAAAATAAATTTTTTTTGTTTTAAATTAAAA
>Ga0325405_1001697_pt1 | contig 22498 bp, 9 predicted proteins | sample PopdelMetagenome_21_FD_205663 | JGI IMG/M metagenome (GOLD analysis project Ga0325405, IMG submission 205663) | Populus deltoides microbial communities from Bellville, Georgia, United States - Xylem-Control-R2 | ecosystem: Host-associated > Plants > Phyllosphere > Stem > Wood/Secondary xylem...
AGAAGAAGAAGAAGAAGAAGAAGAAGAAGAAGAGAGCCAGCCTATCTGTTATGATTTTAAGATTTTGGTGTTTTAATTTGGGTTTTTTTTTTTACCAACAGGATGGAAATGATACATAATGCTGTAGTTATAGGATCCACTATATATGCAATGTTATGTATAAAACTAGATGTATCTTATACTTTGAGTATAATGAGTGTTTACCAATATAATCTAGATGGGGTTCACTATAGATAGTTAAAAATATTATTAAGTACTTAAGAAAAACTAAAAATGTCTTTATGATTTATGAAGGAGATGAATAAGAAGTTTATGGTTATTTAGATGCCAATTTTTAATTAGATATTTATGATAAAAAAATCTCAGTTATGATATGTTTTTATTCTAAATGGGGGTGTTGTAAGTTATAAGAGTTTCAAATAAGAGATCATGAAAAATTATATAGCTGAAGCTGAATGCATCTTTGGGGTTTAAGGCGACAAAAATATGTTGTTTGGATAAAAAAGTTTATTTGAACTACATGTGGTTCCTTGTATTGTTGATCCAATATCCTTGTACCGTGATAATAATGGAGTCATTACACAAGCAAAGAAACCAATGTCTCATCGATGATCTAAACATGTACTTAGACAATTCCATTTGATTAAAGAAATCGTATAAATAAAAGATGTAAAGATAAAGTGAGTACCCACTAAAAAGAATCTTCTAGATCCTGTGACTAAGGCACTACTTTGAAAAAAGCATGATCACTATATGGAGTGATATGATATTAGATACACGAGTGATTGATTTTAGTGCAAGTGGAAGGTTATTAGTGTATATGCCCTATAACTAATTAGTTGGTTACACATGACACTAACTTTGTACATGCAAAATATATTTATTATTAATAAAGATATTCTTTATTGTTAATGAATATATGCTTGATTAATGAGTTTAGAGTAAAAATAAAGTCTTTAGATAAAAAAATACTTTGCAAAGAAAATTATAAAGTTGTTATAATTACGAGATTTCTATTGCTTCAAAACATTATTCCTAAATGTTCGTGTTCAATGCTCTATTAAGACTGGACATTAATTATAGTCATTGAAACTAATACATATTATATTTTTTTCCTTTATGAAAGAAAGTTGCTGTTCTAAAAAATTAAAGTATAACTGATACCTAGAACTAATATATATGTGCTTGTTAGATGACCATATTAAACCGATCCATATAAAGATTCTATATGGAGAGATCACTTGCGCTATGAAAAGGCTCACATGACAATTGTGTAAGTGATTTTTAGGCTTGAGATCAATCAGTTATCTTATATAGAGAATGTAATGGTTTAATCTTAACTATATATTGTCCTAATCAAGGATAAGAAACGGGCAAATATTGGGTATGATATGAACTATATAAAAGTATCTGAGTGATCAAAAGAGAATTCATCACCCTATGTGAATTAAAAAAAAATGTTTCACTATTCTCGAGTAGTATTGATGGCAAAATCCTTATACGAGGTGGAATGAGATTTGAAAAAAAAATTAAATTTTATTTAAAAAATCAATGACAATGATGTTGAGAACAAATATGATTTGATAGAGCAAACACACTCCATGCCATAATGTCTACATCATAACATTCTTGAAGAAATGACAATAATTATATTGAGAAACTAGTAACTGAAAAATTAAGTTAAATCATATATGACTTTCATAATTTTTTAGAGCTCATGACATTTTGCTAGATAGAGCGTTTGATTTTCAAACATAAATTAATTAATTATTAAATGAATAATAAATTAATTCATTTTATTTATGTAATCTGATTTTGATCAAGTTTTTGATTTATATTTGGACTAACATTTAGGAATCTAATGGGTTGCACATATTAAGAATCATTTGTCATTAAATTTAGACGATTAATTAAATGTGTCTTGGTTGTAAAAAATTTAGAAATTGAGTACTATAATTAATTAATATATGTATTACAATTCTAGAGTTAGAAAAATCAAGTAGGGAGTTGATTGAATAAATTTTTAAAACTATCATGATATAATATATGTAATATTATTTAAAGAGTGAATTGATATTTTACCATTTATAGGGTTATCAGTTTTCCTATAAATAGAATATTATACCTCATATATTTGTGTGAAAAAAATTTATGTTAAAGAATATACGGTACAGAGAAACAAGATAGCGATCACTCTCTTCTAAAAGAGTTTTAGGAGATTTATCACTAATAGTTCATGTGAATTAGTTTTAGAGATCAAATATTTGGATGACTTGTGATTTACAGTAACCTAATCTTGAAGAAGTTGATAAAACCTTAGAAGTAAAATCTAATTTTTAGGTAATTTTTAAATAAACTCTAAACAACCCTTAATTATTTGATTAGATTCATAGGACTCTTCAAAGATTTTTAAGATTTATCATTGATTATCTAAAAGTTGAAGATATTATAAAAACCTTCTTTTATATTTAAAATACCCTTATTATTAAAAAAGGAACAATTACAAAAATATTAAGGATATTTAGAATATAATAATGGATTTTGTAGACAGACATCGGGTATAATTAACATAATCGACGTGTTGATTTTTTAACAAACAAATGTTAAGTCTGTTAGTAACTCTTAAAAAATAATTATTTGATTGATCACCAAACGTGGTCGTTTGACTGCTCGAAACCACTGACTAGCTAGGGTTTTAATTGATGCTGCCCACGCCCAAAACAGGCCCATCTCCCTACTTCAGTTTCTTTCGCCCGTTGCTGCTGTGAGCGTGCAGATTTGGGATTGCTCTAGAGGGAATAGAAAATGGGTGCGTAAGCGTTTATTTATTTATTTATTTTCTTCAGTTCAAATTTTATACTTGGTTAAAAATAGTTTTGTATGGATTGACTGGTTCGTAGGGATTTCTCGTGATTCTATGCACAAGAGACGTGCTACTGGAGGCAAAAAGAAAGCTTGGAGGAAAAAGAGAAAGTGAGCAACTTTTTTATTTTCTGTTTTAATGTGCTTTGCTGGTTACTATTTTAATTTCTTTGTTGAGAGCAGCAGCATGTTTGATGTATGCATTTCCACTTGTTATTAAACACATAGAGTTCCAGCAATGAATACGATAGGCACTGAATAAATTGCTCTTGGAAGACTGATATTTATGATATCAAATTGCTGAAAGATGCTAGTTTGCAGTATAGGGCTCTTGCGAATTTCTTACATCGTGATGCTTTGACCTTTTCAGTTACTTTGATCAACTTTAGTTTAGGAGAGTCATTGCTATTACCTTGATTGATTAAATGTCAGTGGGGATTTTTTAAGGGAGGAGAGGGGCAGGGAAGAAAATAGTCTTTAGTTCTTTGGATTTCTAACTAGGTGAATGGAAGTTAAATTTTTTTCTTTATTTGCTTAGAGGATGGGAATGAGATGTTTTGTTATTAGATTATATTTATGTCCTTGGATAGAGTTTCATAAATAAATAACAAGGATATAACATAAATTTAGACCAACATCTTTTAAGTATTCCTTCCCCTCCATTACTTCCAATTCCCCAATTTGGAGGAGACATTTTAATAGAAAGGAAAGGAATGGAGTTTGAAAAAACTTCCTTCCCTCCTATTAAAATGTTTACCCAAATAAATTAACTTATTAGTTCCCCTCAACTGATCTCCTTCCTAAACAAACTGTATTGAGAAAAAAAAAATTAAGAAGTTTGAAGTCAGTGTTGTCAAAGGTGGAAAGTGCTAAAAGGCACCGAGACTGTAAAATGCCCGAGGCACTAGGCGCTCGCCTAAATGAACCATGGCAACATGCTATAAAAAAAAAATGTATATAATTATATTATAATATATCAATCTAAAATATGTATCTTCTCAATTAAGATTAGATCATTGGAAAATAAAAAAATATAAAATACCATAATAGAGTCATATAAAGTTATATTTTTCATCCCTAAAACAAAATGAGACAATTTAAAGTAGTATCAATGTTGTCAAAGGTGAAAAGTGCTAAAAGGCGCCAAGCCTGTAAAATGCTTGAGGTGCTTGGCGCTTGGCGCTTGCCTAGGCAACGCTTCATTGAATATCATCACCCAAGGCCTCGCCTGTAGCGCTTAAGCGAGCGCCTAACCGCCTTTTGACAACATTGTTCGAAGTAAGTCCCCATCTGTCTTTTTATTATCATTGTTGGAAGTTACATGGTTCACATAGTGTCTTTTATGTTATTGTCATATGGTTTTTAGTAGGAGATGAGCGCTTAAATTCCTCGATCAGAGATTTTGGAAAAAGAACTCACAAATGTTTAGAGAATAAAGAAATCAATGAATGATTTGGTAATCTTGGTGCTTTTTCACACAAAGTTATGTCTTTTTATATGTTTTGATGAATGAAAAGGACCCCCTTAGGCAAGCCAAAGCATAGCCCCAACAAGACCATTTAAAGACCTTGACAAAGTGAAGCTGGGGAGGTCTTGTGGTCTAAAGTAGGTCCACTAACAATAAGTCTGAACAACGTGGCTGTTTGAAGCCATGTTTTAGTGTTCAGATTTCCCACTCTTAAGACTGACCATGCCAACTACCTTTTATAAACGCCTCTCAAAGAGAACAATAGTATCATCTTGTGTCCTTTTTCTCCCTAAACAATAGTATCGTCTTGCATTTTTGTCCCCCAAACGATCTTGTCACTTTTAAATTCTAGCTCTATTTCTTTAACTACAATCTCAATTTTCAAAATGCTTAGTTTTCTTGAAAATCTAGCCAGGCAAGTGTTTCTTCTAACATTTCTAGCGAAACCCAGATTGGTACCTCAACTTAAGAAAAATTCTTAATATAGTCCTTTCATCCAGTTTCTAGATACTTTTCGACACTTGGCCTGACATGTGCTAGACACATGTCTCCACCATATTAAGAAATAATCTAGAGTAGATGGACCAACTAAATAAAAAATGGGCAGAGAGGCCGTGATAAAAAAGGTCAAGAGCGCAGATCAAATACATGATTAATACTTATAAATTCGATGGTTAAAGTAGTGAACACCATTGATTTGAACACCAATGGTTTTTTTTTTTTTTTTTGTGATATGCCTGAATCATTGCTCAAAATTTGTGTTACAATCTGCTTATTTGGATACCAACAAATTTGATTTTTTATTCCTATGATTGGTGGCAACTTGACTGAGCTCTTAGAACTATCTTTATATAGAAATCAATCATTTGACATGATTCTCGAGTTTATTGCAAATTGTCAAAAATTGCAATTCTCTTTTCGATTACATGTTGAGGGGTTCTTTCTACTTTGCCTAAGAGTCTAACCTATATTGGAAGCCTTTTTGATTGATTTGCCAATCATGATAGTCTTGAGGGGTTGCATTCCTTTAGGTTTTGACAATTGTAAGAATTTATAAACTTTAGATTTGTCATTCAATAGCTTTAGTTTTTTTTTTTTTTTTAAATTTAGAGCCTGTTCGGCCTCTTGTTTTTCTAGATTTTACTGCTTTGATTTAAATCAGAGCAATTAAAAGTACCAAAAAAGTCTTTGGTAAAGATTTTAAAAATTAGTTGTATAACTTTTGAGATTGAGGTGATTTTTATAAAAGCAAGTTAAATGCATTTTAGCTTTCACTTCAACAAGCATGGGAAGTGATGTTTTTTGAGATGGAAGGATGCTTATTTTATTTAAAAGACAAAAATAACCTTAAATATTTTAGAATTACAAACATGTGCGCGCTCGCGCGTGTAATGTAGTTTACCCTAACACACTAGATTTCTAAATTAAATTATTTGGTAGCTCTATTTACTTAAAAAAAAATCATGTAATGTTTTTATTCTTGTTTCTTTTTTTTGCCTTTTTTTTTACTTATGTTTATGAAATTTGTGTGGTGTTGAAAGAAAGAATTCATTTCAAAAACAATTTTATTTTAATTTCTTGAAGAAAATGTGTAATTTAAATTATTTCCTTGATAGTAATTTTAATCCAAACAGCAACATAGTAGATTACCAAACAACTAAGTGATTTTTCTCATAGAACAACATAGCAGTTCATTACCAAATAGTTTAATCTCACAACACAACATAACAAAGCACTCACAGCACATCACAACAACCATAGTAGGGGCCAAAGAGGCTCTTAGACATTGTGGTAGCTTCAGAACCTTGGCCATTATCCTTGTTAACTTAGTACCATACCATCATCCTTTGCCCAAATAAAATTTCTTCTTACCTGGATCTCTTGAGAATAAGTTGTCTAGGAGGGTTCCTCTTGAACCCCCTTGACTTGACAACCTTAGATTTATAGACAAATCAACTTGAGGGAGAAATTCCGAGTGAATTGGGAGGCTAGGTCAGTTAGAGGGCCTCAATTTGTTTAATAATTAATAATTTCCTTTGAGATCAATTAATTTAGATTTTATACAGTACTTCTCTTGATAGGTTCCTTTAAAAAATTGAGCTTTAAGCTGGATAAGTTACAATATGTTTATAGTACAATTCTTGTGTCCATGGTTTGTGTACCATACTAGTGTGTCAATGGCCTTTTGCCTACACCATGTTTGAAAGCGGTCATGCGATTAGTCTCTTATTTCTAAATGTGGAAGGACTGTATCTGTGAAGATTAGTCTCTTATTTCTAAACGTGGAAGGATTGTATCTGTAAAAAGTACAGATGCTTGGGAGGCTATTTCAGTTAGAGGGCCTCAAATTGTTTAATAATTAATAATTTCCTTTGAGATCAATTAGTTTAGATTTTATATGGTGCTCTTCTTGATGGGTTCCTTTACAATTCTTGTGTCCACGGTTTATGTACCCTTCTAGTTTGCCAATGGCTGTTTCCCTACATGTGTGAAAGCGGTCATACTGGCATGCAATCGGTCTTTTAATTCAAATTGTGGAAGGATTGTATCTGTAAAAAGTACAAATAGCATCATATATATGTTGGTCGTTCTATACTGGGCAAACTATGCTTTTCCCTTATAGATTTGTCAATGTTTCACCTCTACGCTCATAGTTTAAAATTTCTGAATGCTACACCTATAGTCTGAAGAAAGTTCTAATTTTCCCCTTTAATGCTAAATAACTAACAAAGAAACTTTTTTTCATTTTTTTCTTTTTTCGCACTCAATTTCCCTCTCAAATCCCCGATATGTTATAATATCTCACAAAAACACAAAAAACAAAAAATTCTCAAACCAAATTCAAAAGGTAAGATATTTAATGGTTAAGGGCAACATTGGAACTTTCCAAAACTAGAAGGGTAACATTCGGAAATTTTAAAGTATGAGTAGAAGTGAAACATTAATGAATCTGCAGGGGCAAGAAGCCAACAATGTTTACCTTTTTATATTTTATCACGTGTACTTAACTAGAGATCTTGATTCATGTCTTCTTCTGTTTGAAGGTATGAGCTCGGAAGGCAACCTGCAAGCACTAAATTGTCAAGCAACAAGACAGTCAGGAGGATTAGGGTTCGAGGAGGAAATGTAAAGTGGCGTGCTCTGAGGCTTGATACTGGAAACTACTCATGGGGCAGTGAGGCTGTGACCCGAAAGACCAGAATTCTTGATGTGGTGTACAATGCATCTAACAATGAACTGGTTCGTACTCAGACTTTAGTGAAGAGTGCCATTGTTCAGGTTGATGCTGCGCCTTTCAAGCAGTGGTATCTCCAGCACTATGGTATTGACATTGGCCGGAAGAAGAAAACCACAGCTGTAAAGAAGGAAGGAGAGGTATGAGCTTGAAATAGTTTTTCCTTCCAGGCACATCATTTCCTTTTTTTAGGCTGCTTTTGAATCTCGATTTTATATGGGTATATAAAGATTTATATATTTTCCATAGTGTTGCCAATGCCTTGTGATACTAGTAGATTTTATGTTCCTCAATCTTCTTTCAGCCAGAAAATGCCAATTTAATTCATTGTTGTTATTGGTTGTTGATGCTTGTGGAATACTTGTCTCATTGTGTAGCATCAGTAAACTTGATGGGTTTTTACTTATTTTGTCAATTCTGAAGCACTATAGAAGGAATTGTGAGCACTTGTCATTTTCATAGACAAATATATAAAAAAATGTTCATTTTTAGACTTGAGTCTTAATGGTCAGCCTTTTTTGGAGATTTGGATGACTGAGGAAAAAATGAACACCTCTGAAAAATTATATGCGATATATATGCCTTTTGAGTTCTGACTGTACAAGTGCCATTCATCTTAGTGGTATTATGCTTTGGTAATGGCTTGTAAATGAACCATAAATTCTTTCTTTGTTTATAGGAAGGTGAAGCTGTTACTGAGGAGGTCAAGAAGAGCAACCATGTACTGAGAAAGTTGGAAAAGAGACAACAGATTCGCAAGCTTGACCCACATATTGAAGAGCAATTTGGCAGTGGCCGTTTATTAGCTAGTATTTCATCACGTCCTGGTCAGTGTGGCCGTGCTGATGGGTATGTAACCCGTCTCCTGCATCTATTTCTTGTAGTTGTTAAATACGGCTAGAGGAAGATAATAGAAGTTGACGTTTTCAGTTCCTTGGAAGTGTTCTTTTCCTCTAAAAATCTCTTACATGAATTTTTTTTTTTTTTGGTGGCAGGTATATCTTGGAGGGCAAAGAGTTGGAGTTCTACTTGAAGAAGATACAGAGGAAGAAGGGCAAGGGAGCTGGTGCATAAAATTTTGTTTCCCAAACTTGTAATTTCCGAGTAGGCTTCTTCAACCTTCACCTTATATTTTCCCTTCTTTTGGATGTTGAACTGATGGTGAGATGAGAAATTGAACTTTGAAAACCTATAAAATTGTTGAGCTGTCCATTAGAATCATAGTTTGGTCCCTGTCCAGTAATACTCGTGTTTTGGTTTTGACTCAATGAATTACTAATGGTTCTTGTCCAGTAATGCTCATGTCGTGTTTTGATTTTGACTCAATGAATTACTAAAATTATTTACGGTTTAGGCGTCGGTCCCGTTAATAATTTGAGTTCTCTTCCTAGCCGTTGCTATGTTGCCTGTCTTGGAAAATTTATTATTGTTCATGTCACTATGAATTTACTAAACGCTAAATTGTTTGAAAATAAATAAAATAATAAAGAGAGTAAGGTTCGATTAGTATGGAAAAATTGACATGATCTCTATCAACAAAAAACAAAGGTATTTGTGTGTGTGTGTGTGTGTGTTAGATCCAGGAGAAGAAAATTGAGCAATTTCTATTTTCTTCTAACAATATTGATATATAAGATACTATCAAGAAAAAAAAAAAGAAAAAAATATTATGAATCAATTAATTTACTTTTTACAAACACCACCCAAGAAAAAAGTGTTATGTAATTTTTTGAAATATTTAAAATATCATAAGAATATAATCCATAAAAATTATGATTATTAAGCTCCTTTTTTCTGTTTGATTCAATGGTGATGCTGTTGAGTTCTTACGCTTTCATGTTTACAATTTAGTTCATCCTATCACTACAAGTATGAACCCAAGTCGAAATAGGAGTTGTAAAAGAAAATACTTATTAAACCGATCACAAGAATACTAGTAACAATATCTATTATCCGAAGAGAAATCTTTCCAAAGAGAAATCCTTCCATTAGTAGTGGTCATTTATCTCACTTTCCTCAATATTTAATCAAGTTGTGAACAATCATAGATAATTATATGATGATATCCTTCCAATGAGATAAGTGAATTTATGCTCTTATTTACTATTTTAATACTCTTTTCTTTTAATTTTTTTAATTATATATTAATTAAATAGATAATTAGAAGATAAAACAATTAGTACAAAAATGAGTAATAACCCCTATTAGAGACTAGTACGATTCAATTCAATGTTTTATTCGTTTGAGTTTGATTGTATCATAGCTCTATAATTAATTCATATTAGGTTTATTATTGGATGAACTGCATTGCTGATATTAACTCTAAAAAAGAAACGGTAGGTACAACTAGTTTGTGAACAACAAGCCATTGCACTGTAAAAATTGGATAGGTTCGATCTATAGTTCTTGGGCCTTCCTAACACGATCAAAAGATTGATGTCTTCTCCCAAGTGCAGGAGTGTTGAAGTAATAAATAACCCGGCAAGACCGGGGTCGAATCACAGGGAGGTTAACTATATAAATTATAAATAGTAACAACAACAACAACAACAACAACAACAACAAGAAGAAGTTAAAGAGAGCTTTGAGATGTGATATTGATGTAAGGATTAAACAAGAATAAAATAATTGTCAAGGTTAGAGGATCCACTAATGGTTTTTTAAACAAGTATAATATAAACTCTTTTTATTACTCAACTGAAAACCACACACAAAGGAGGTTCCAATCGGATTATAAATTGTTAACATGATTACATTAGTTATCTTATTCGAATAATGCTAATACTTGTAAATGTTGTCAGGCATTCATGATTATAACTTATGTTAATAACAAATCAAATTCCTTTCATAGCACAGATGTCGGTTATACCATATAGTTAGGCTATGAAAGTGCCAAGTATTTGTTGTACTAAGGGTTATACAACATAAATCTAGATTAACCATTTAACAAGCAAAGTATTAAAAGTGAACAAGATAACAAATATAAAACATGTTAGTATCAAACATTAAGGTCCATGTTGAGTTTATATTATACTTATTCTTACAGAATTAGTGTAACCTTTTCAGCTTGACATGATAAACTTAGCTAAACATAATGAAAGAGAGAAACATAAATATATAAGGAAAGGAAATGAAAAGCATAAGCAAGAGATTAATATAAGCAAACCTTAAGCATTACAAAATATAAAGAGAGAGCAAGAGCATGATCTTGATCTAAAAACCAAGATACCTAAATACATGGCAAATGCCTCCTTTTATAGGCCAAAATTCAGAACTATTGATTTGTTGACTAATTGTTGAGTGGGTGGCCACATCTTGACTTGGTAACAATCCTCATCTTCTTGTCTGCCAAAAACATCATTGATAACGTCATAATTTGAACAGACTTAAATCATGAAAGTTCTAGAAAATTGTCTTAGATTTCCAGGAAAAAAAGTTGAGGTCATTTGGACTTTTAGAACTTGAGATATAGGCTGAACACTGATCAGTGTCTGGGCTGCAAGACAGATTCATACTTCTCCTTTGTTGCTATAATTTGGACTTGAAAACGGCCTTTTTAAATCTTAGACTCCCCATGAAAGTTTTAGGCCTATGTCTTAGCTTTTCATCCATATAAGGCAGACCTAAATACATGATCTACAGGTCCAGATATGACCCAATGACCAAACGGTGTTTTAGTTTGGACTGAACCAACATCTCTTTTCTAAGTTTGGCCATCTCTTTGTCCTTTCAATTTCCGTACTTCAACTCATCAATCAATCCTTTCATTTATATGATAGACCTGCATTTAAGATGAACATTTACCATAAATTAGAGGTATCTTATGGTATCAGACTTGTTATTATAAAACATGCTTTAGTTAAGAAGTTATTGATACTTCAAGTGCGACATGATGATATAAAACCTTGATAAAAATGCACTTTTAAGTCCTAATCACCCTCCCAACCAGCTTATTACTAGTCCCTAGTAAACAAAACGTTAAAATAGAAAAACAATTTGCAAATTCCATAAAGCAAGACATTCATCATTCAACTTCCATTAATCTATCCACTTCCATTAATCTATCCAGATAAACAAACTCTCATTAAATTTATATATTTGCTCAATACCTTTTAAGCAAAATATTAATAAACCTTTCTTTTTATGTGCTGAATATATGAAAACACAAATGATGGGGTTTTTATTAGAAGAAAACAATATTCTATTCTAATGTTTAAGGTTAACTTATTTGGATTGAGATTATTATGTTCTTTTTTTTTTTCAATATATATACATATAACTTAAAACACAATGCATCTTTAACCCATGTAACGAGCTTTTGGCTAATGACTCCCAGACCAGTTGGTCTTAGGGCATTAGGTGTTGAGACACCCCTACGAGCTTAGTAACTCGGGTTGCAGACACTGATATGTAGATAGTGCAATGTTTGATTCCCTTAAGCTTTTCTCCTTAACCCGTGTAACAAGCTTCGGGCTAATAGGTCTCAAGTCAGTTGACTTTAGGGTATTAGGTGTTAAAACACTAGGTGTTAAAACACCCCTTCGGGCTTAATTGCTTAGGTTAGGGAGGCTACGAGACCAAACTTATCCACGTTTTTATTATCATCAATATTATCAATTTTTTTTTTTGAAAATTATATACTATCCATTTCCCTTAGTTGTTACCTTTAACAAAAGAACATAAATAATGTAATAATCCAATGTGCAACCCACAATCATATGTTAAAGTGTGTGCGTGAAAATAAAGGTTTAAGAATATTTGTTAAATGAGTATATGAGCAAAATCAAGTGATAACAATGTGAGAGTTTGTAAACCTGAATATTTTAAGAAGTATTCTGATAGACCTTGATAAGACTATTTACTAAGATGCGTCTTAAGAGTCAATAAAATTCCTCTTTACTCTACCATCCTAATAACAGTTTTGTCAAATGGTTTTAATAATAGCAAAAACAGTTAGTAAGTTAGTTTTTTTTTTAATGTCAACTACTACCCTCTCCCCCCAACCAGAACGAGACATTGTCCTCAATGTTCTAAGGTAGAAAGATAGAGTATAGAAGACATTATCTGAAACAGCGAACACTGACAAACTTGAAACACACTTAAACAAATATAAGAAATAACAACACAAAATAATATGCTATTAATAAAACCAAAAGAAGGATTCACAAACGAAGGCTCAAATCCAATCTAAGCTTTTTACGGCTTTCCTTAGTTGACCAATTTATGCGACTCATGGAGGGATCGATTACAGGGATGAAAGATTATAGTTGGTCAATCAATTGTTCAGCAGTAGCAGCAGAGATCATGATTTTTCGTGCCGAAGATGTTAGAAATTCCTGTTCCACAGCTTGATCAAGAAAAGACAACAAATTATCATAAAAACCATTAACATTTAACAGACCTATAGGTTTATGGTGAATGTGCAGTTGGGCCCAAAAGAAAATATGAAAGATTTCTTTCAATGTGCCCAGACCACCTGGTAAGGCAATGAAGGTGTCAGCATGGTTAAACATTGCATTCAATCGATCAGACATTGTGGGGACCTGTAGTTCCTCTTCAATTGTTTTTCCAATGATGTCCCTTTTTGTTAAAGCTTTGGGGACGACCCCCAAAACTTGACTACCTCTTAAAAATGCAGCTATTGACACACCCCCCATTAACCCAAGGCTGCCTCCTCCATATACTAAATACTATTGCAAGTAATTCTTTTTCAGTGGTGATGCAATTCATTTGAACACTATTTAAAGTTTTACTTGCATAGTAAATCACATAAGGTTTCTTATCTTTTCTTTGTCCCAAGATAGCACCCACGACATAATCACTAGCGTCACACATTATTTCAAAGGGTAATGACCAATCAGGAGGCTGAATGACAAGAGCAGAAGTAAACAAGTTTTTAAGTTTAACGAAGGCTTTTTCACAATGTTCAGTCCATTCAAAAATATTATTCTTTGTTAGAAGGTTACTCAAGGGCTTAGATGTTACACTAAAATCTTTGATGAACCTTTTATAAAAACCAGCATGTCCTATAAATGATCTAACATCTTTAACAGATTTTGGTGTTGACAAGTTAGCAATTAACTCGATTTTAGATTTGTTAACCTCAATTCCTTTCAATGAAACAATGTGACCAAGTACAATGCCGTTTGTTACCATAAAGTGACATTTTTTCCAATTCAGTACAAGATTCTTCTCTTCACACTTGCTCAAAACCTTTTCTATGTTAGTCAAACAATCATCAAATGAATCGCCAAAAACAGAAAAATCATCCATAAAAATTTCAAGAAAACGTTCAACCATATCACTAAATATACTAAGCATGCATCTTTCAAACGTGGCTGGTGCATTACATAATCCAAAAGGCATCCTTCGATATGCAAAAGTACCAAATGGGCATGTGAAAGTAGTTTTCTCTTGATTTTTCAAAGCAATTTCAATTTGGTTGTAACCTGAATAGCCATCTAGGAAACAATAAAATTCATGACCTGCAACTCTTTCTAGGATTTGATCCATGAAAGGTAAAGGAAAATGATCTTTTCTAGTCATTGAATTAAGTTTCCTATAGTCAATGCACATGCGCCAACCAGTAATAGTCCTAGTTGGAATTAACTCATTTTTCTCATTTGTTATCACAGTGACTCCAGACTTCTTGGGTACAACTTGGGTAGGACTTACCCATTTGCTGTCAGAAATAGGATAAATGATTCCATTATCTAGAAGCTTAATGACTTTATTTTTCACTACTTCTTTCATATTAAGATTAAGCCTTCGTTGTATTTCTCTAGAGGGTTTAACATTTTCCTCCAAATAGATCTTGTGTGTGCAAATCAAAGGACTAATTCCTTTTATGTCAGCTATGGTCCATCCTAATGCATTTTTGTGCATTTTCAGAGTTTGTAATAACTTACCTTCTTGATGTGCATTAAGTTTTGAAGAGATTATTACCGGAAAAGTTTTATTTTCTCCAAAAAATAAGTATTTGAGATTGAATGGTAACGACTTCAAATCAGGTTTTGGTGGTTGAACACTTGAAGGTATGGACTCAATTGATCGTGGTGGTAATTCCTCAATTTTTGGTCTCCAACTATTTGCCTTTGATTCTTCCTGAAAATAAACCATTTGCAAATCATCAGATTCATCAATCTCAATTTCATTGGAAGTGGTTCGAAATTGATCATGAACTAATTTTTCAGTAAAGTCCAATTCCTTTAAATCATTATCATCTCCAGGTTGCTTGCAAATGTTGAAAATATTTATTTCCAATGTCATGTTTTCAAATGATAGCTTCATCAGTCCATTCCTACAGTTAAACAATGCATTAGAAGTTGCAAGAAACAGACGTCCTAAAATAACAGGAAATGAATTACATGCTTCAACAGGTTGTGTATCCAAAACAATAAAATCCACAGGAAAGATGAATTTATCAACTTGTACTAACACATCTTCAACTATTCCTCTAGGCACTTTTACAGATCTATCGACAAGTAAAAGAGTTACAGAAGTTGGTTTTAACTCACCTAGATTGAGACTTTGAAAAGCTGAATATGGAAGTAAATTCACACTAGCTCCAAGATCAAGTAAAGCTCTTTCAATTTTATGTTCTCCAATAAAGCATGAAATTGTAGGACAACCAGGATCTTTATATTTCAAAGCATTATTGTTCTGAAGAATGACACTTACTTGTTCGACTAAAAAGGCTTTCTTTTTCACATTCAGTTTTCTCTTCACAGTGCACAGATCTTTCAAAAATTTAGCATAAGAAAATACCTGTTTAATAGCATCCAGCAAAGGTATATTGATCCTTACCTGTTTGAAAGTTTCAAAGATTTCAGAGTTGTGATTGACTTTCCTTTGTTTGGTCATAACATGAAGAAATAGAAGTGTTAGCGAAGAATCAGTCTTTTCTTTACAATGTTTAGATTCAACCCCTTCCTTACCCTCAGAGATTGACTCATCATCTTTCTCATAAGGTTCAAGAGTGGGTTTTTCAATAACCTTACCACTGCGAAGAGTGATGACTGATTTAGCTTGATCCACGTGTTGGCTTCCAGAACTACTTGCATTCACATTATATTGCCCCTTTAGATTTTGCTGTGGTTGAGATGGAAACTTACCTTTCTCTTGAAAACTGAGAGCAGATGTCAATTTTGCAAGAGTATCTTTAAAATTTGTCATGCTTTGAGCAAGTTGAGTATTGATTGTCTCTTGCTTTTCAATGAATGCATTTAATGTTTCCTTAAGATTTCTTCTAGGAGGTGGAGCATAGGGAGGTGTATATCCATGAGAATTTTAGAAATTATGGTGTGCTTGAAACGATGGCCGTGAAGTTTGTGCATTATTGTTATCACTTTTCAATTGAAATTTGGGTGATTTCTCCAACCAGGGTTGTATGTTTGCAACTATGGGTTATGATTGGGCCTTTAGAAACTGATTAAACCTTGGGCTTGTTTATGGAGACATTCCTTAAAAGAAGGCAAAGTTGGACAGTCATTGGTTGAATGCTCATTGGTTTCACAGATTTGACACACAATGTCTTGAACAGATTTTAGTTGACCACTCTTTTTTAATTCTAGTGGCTTGACTTTTCTAGCTAAAGATGCAAACTTGGCTTGGAGGTCATGATCTTCCCTAAGGTTGTACATACCTCTACTAGATGTATGAGGTTGAGTTTTACTTGGTGCCTCATAAGTGCCTGTAGTGTCCCAATTTTGAGCATTTTCAGCTAGCAAGTCTAGGTACTCCATTGCTTCATTAGGGTCTTTATCCTCAAAAGTTCCATTGCACATCAATTCAACTATTTGCCTATCTCTAGGAGTTAACCCTTCATAAAAATGTGAAACCAATCTCCATGTTTCAAAACCATGATGAGGGCAAGTGTTAAGCAAGTCTCGATACCTATCTCAACATTGGTAAAATGTTTCTCCTGATTTTTGAGTGAAGGTGATACTTTGTCTTTTGAAAGAGTTTGTTCTGTGAGATGGATAAAACTTCTTTAGAAATTGTTGTTGCATTTCATCCCAAGCACGAAAAGATCCAGGTCTCAAATTTTGTAACCATGTTTTGGCTTTATCTTTTAATGAAAAAGGAAAAAGCTTAAACCTGATGATGTTCATGCTACAATTTGAGTCATTATAGGTGTTACAGACCTCCTCAAATTTCCTTAAATGCAAATATGAATTTTTTAAATCTAAGCCATGAAAAGAAGACAAAAGTTGAATAATGCCTAGCTTACAATTAAAATAAGATGCATCAGGAGGAAAAACTATGTATGAGGGTGCACTTGTTCTTATGGGATTCATGTGGTCTCTAAGTGTTCTCACTCGGTTATTCTCATTATTCTCATTATGAAGCGACTAATTATCTTCTTCGGCCATATTTTCTGAAAATGATGAGGATACCCTACAAAGTCTACCACTAAATGTACATGACCAAACTCTCATGCACGTGTAAGAAAAGAATAAAAGGAAGAAAATAAAAGAAAAGGAAACAAAACAAAACAAACAAAAGTTAGATAAAATGAAAAGTGAAAAGAGAAAATAAAATAAATATTATAATTTATACAAGAATTTACCTCCCTGTCAACGACGCCAAAAACTTGACACGACCAAAAGATTGATGTCTTTTCTAAGTGCACGAGTGTCGAAGTAATAAAAAACCCTGCAAGACCGGGGTCGAACCACTTGGAGGTTAACTATATAAATTATAAATAGTAACAACAACAACAACAACAAAAAAAAAAACAACAATAATAATAAGTTAAAGAGAGCTTTGAGATGTGATATTGATGTAAGGATTAAACAAGGATAAAATAATTGTCAAGGTTAGAGGATCTACTAATGGTATTTCAAATAAGTATAATATAAACTCTTTTTATTACTCAACTGAAAACCACACACAAAGGAGGTTCCAATCGGATTATAAATTGTTAACATGATTACATTAGTTATCTTATTCGAATAATGCTAATACTTGTAAATGTTGTCAGACATTCATGATTATAACTTATGTTAAAAACAAATCAAGTTCCTTTCATAGCACAGGTGTCGGTTATACCATATAGTTGGGCTATGAAAGTGCCAAGTATTTGTTGTACCAAGGGTTATACAACATAAATCTAGATTAACCACTTAACAAGCAAAGTATTATAAGTGAACAAGATAACAAATATAAAACATGTTAGTATCAAACATTAAGGTCCATGTTGAGTTTATATTATACTTATTCTTACAGAATTAGTGTAACATTTTCAGCTTGACATGATAAACTTAGCTTAACATAATGAAAGAGAGAAACATAAATAAACAAGGAAAGGAAATGAAAAGCATAAGCAAGAGATTAATATAAGCAAACCTTAAGCATTACAAAATATAAAGAGAGAGCAAGAGCATGATCTTGATCTGAAAACCAAGATACCTAAATACATGGCAAATGCCTCCTTTTATAGGCCAAAATTCAGAACTATTGATTTGTTGACTAATTGTTGAGTTGATGGCCACATCTTGACTTGGTAACAATCTTTATCTTCTTGTCTGCCAAAAAATCATTGATAACGTCATAATTTGAACAGACTTAAATCATGAAAGTTCTAGAAAATTATCTCAGATTTCCAGAAAAAAAAGTTGAGGTCATTTGGACTTCTAGAACTTGAGATACGGGCTGAACATTGAACAGTGTCTGGGCAGCAGGATAGATTCGGAATTCTCTTTTATTGCTACAATTTGGACTTGAAAACGGTTTTTTTAAATCTTGGACTCCTATGAAAGTTTTAGGCCTATGTCTTAGCTTTCCATCCATATAAAGCAGACCTAAATCCAAGATCTACAGCTCCAGATATGACCCAATGACTGAACAGTGTTTCAGTTTGGACTGAACCAACATCTATTTTCTAAGTTTGGCCCTCTGTTTGTCCTTTCAATTTCCGTACTTCAACTCATCAATCAATCCTTTCATTTATATGATAGGCCTGCATTTAAGATGAATATTTACCATAAATTAGAAGTATCTTATGGTATCAGACTTGTTATTATAAAACATGCTTTAGTTAAGGAGTTATTGATACTTCAAATGCGAAATGATGATATAAAACCTTGATAAAAATACACTTTTAAGTATTAATCACTTCCTAACCTAAAAAGATCTACTAAATTCATCAAATTGTTCCAAAAGATCAAAACAGCTAGTTAATAAGGGAATTCCTTATCGACTCTCTGTAAAATATTAATTTGGATGAGAGCTTCCAAATACATCATAAGCTAAACATGTGTTGATGAATAACCAACCTGCAATAAGTTGGGGAGGTATAATAATGCTATAAATGATCCAATATCGAATACTGATAATAATATCAGCAAAAGAAAGTCATTTGTCTAGCACGAGTCATAACCTAATCGAAAGATCTATTCTGCTGGATAATTTACTTAGGGATTATTTGGAGTTTGATGTACATATCCTAAAAAGATTAAAAGGATACCAAATTTGACTTAACAAAATAATTAATTTTTAAAAATTTTATTTAGGGATTATTAATTTTAAATAGAAATTCTTTACGCTTTAATCAGATCATATAGATGTTTTGGTAAGATTTACCCTTGTTTTTGTCTTGTCTTGAAACTAGTTTACAAGTCTGTGTTGTGCTGTGAGTCTTGTTAAAATTTATCTAAACATAAAAAAAATGTCTATACTAGGTTTAAAATTGTTATTAAACTTAGATAAACTTTGAAACCTCTTGATCCGATTCCTTACTTGGCTTGAGTTTAAAATTAAATATGTGGGATTTGTTTTGATGTGACTCAGTTGAGTTGGTGAGTCTAAAGACAATCAAAATAACAAGTAAAAAAAATGTGGTTAGGCTTGCAAAAAACTTGAAGATGATATTTTGTTTTAATAATATTGAGATAGTTATGTATTAGATAAACCTAGGCTTTGTGGTTTAACCCGCTAAACTTTGAAATCTCTTGATCCGATTCCTTACTTGGCCCAAGTTTAAAATTAAATATGTGGGAGTTGTTTTGATGTGACTCAGTTGGCTTGATGAGTCTAAAGAAAATCAAAATAACATGTAAAAAAAATGTGGTTAGGCTTGCAAATAACTTGAAGATGATAGTTTTTTTTTTTTTTTTATAAAATTGAGACAGCTACATATTAGATAAACCTAGGCTTTATGGCTTAACCCGCTAAACCTGCGGCTTAGGTTATAAACTTCATTGAGTTTGATAATTTATTTATTTATTTTTAATAAAAAAATGAATTTTACTTGATTATACGATACCAAAAACATAAGCTCTTAAAATCAAGTACAAACTAAATGTAAGAATGTTTATTTGAGAATGCAACAACTTTATAGAAAACAAACTAAAACAAATTATAAACCAATTTAAAATCAACCAAATGTTGAAATTGAAAGAGAAAAAATCAATACAAACTCAATATTAGATGATGAAATTAGAAAAAAAATCAAAGGAAAAAAATAACAGAATTGGAAGGAAAAAGCGGGGAAATATGAAAAAAAGTTAGGCCAAACATTCCCGGGCTTTAAAAAAAGCCTTGGTGCCTGGACCAGCCAACCATCCTAAACACTCACTCATGGGCCATATTTAATTATTTTTTCTTTTTGAAGTCTTTTTTTTTTCTTTAAAAAATAGACGACAGACTGTTTGATGTCTAAAATCTAACTATCATTATGGCGCTGAAAAATTAGGGGGTAGTTTTTTAACTTAAAAATCTATTTTTCAACTTGTTTCTCTTTTGAATTACCTAATAAACATCGTTTAACCACCCTAAACCAATTTATCAAGCCAAAAAACCTTAAAAAGGTAAAACAATATTACAAAATCAAACTAAAAAATATACACTCTCGTGATTGATATACCTTTTCAGACAAGATAAAGACAAAAAACTACCACCATCAAACTCTTGTTGTCAAATAAAACCATTTGACATGTTTTGATGGCATGATCAAAAGCCATTGGAAGAGTTTGTGGTGAAAGTACTGGGAGAGTACTCCGAGTAGGATTGAAAGAGGAAATATCAAGAGTTGTCTCAAAATAGATTCAATTTGCGGGCTCCTTGGATGAGTACCTTAATTTATCTAATGAGATGTGGATAAAAGCCTTAGGTGCCTTTAATTAGAACAACCACTTATGTTAGCTACACCCCTGCTTTGGTGGGAAAACAATTTAGGTATCTATAATGTGTTCCTAGAACTATTGGCCTCAATTAGTTTTCCAACACCTTTAAAGATGTTGCCTCATTGACTGAACTAGAAAATATCAAACATGAATAGGAGACCCAAGTCCTGTTTAAACAATAAATTATCAGGAGAAGCCTTATAGTCAATGAAAGGTACCTAGAGTGGTGCGATGGAAAGTTGGTAAGTGGCCTGACAATAAAGAGCCAATAGGTTAAGAATTCACATGAGAAGGTCGAAGTGGGGCATAAGAGAAAGAGACCTAAAGAGAAAGAAGAGCAAAGAAAATATATAGAGCAGTTGCAAGTCAAGTTAGAAGCTGAAAAGGCATTGAAAGCCTCTTGAGAACAATACTTGCTAGAAGAATTGATAGCAAAAGAAAAATCTTAGAAAGAGCTGAAGGTAGAAAAAGAGGTAAGGAGGTTAGCCAAAGTCAAATTTGAGAGAAGTTTTAGAGGACTAATATGGATAAAGTTAAACAAAGAACAATAAGCACGACAAACAGCCAAATAAGATATGATAGACTACAAAGAAAGATCAGAGTAGGAGATGAACATAATAACCAAAGTAGAGTTAGACATAAAGGTAGAAGAGTTTGAAATGCTAAAGATCCGACTTATTAATACTAAAGCAAAATTTGTTGCGGTAAAAAAAGACAATAGACTACATAATTGTGTCATGGATTTCGAGGATGAGTTAAATACCAAGAAGCCTAAAAGATGAGAATTAAATTCTTAATTGGCCAAGGCAGAAGATAGAGAGGTAAAGGAAAATGATATTTTCTAGTCATTGAATTAAGTTTTCTATAGTCAATGCACATGCGCCAACCAGTAATAGTCCTAGTTGAAATTAACTCATTCTTCTCATTTGTTATCACAGTAACTCCAGACTTTTTAGGTACAACTTGGGTAGGACTTACTCATTTGCTGTCAGAAATAGGATAATGATTCCATTATCTAGAAGCTTAATGACTTCATTCCTCACTACTTCTTTCATATTAGGATTAAGCCTTCGTTGCATTTCTCTAGAGGGTTTAGCATTTTCCTCCAAATAAATCTTGTGTGTGCAAATCAAAGGACTAATTCCTTTTATGTCAGCTATGGTCCATCCTAATGCATTTTTGTGCATTTTCAGAGTTTGTAATAACTTACCTTCTTGATGTGCATTAAGTTTTGAAGAGATTATTACCGGAAAAGTTTTATTTTCTCCAAAAAATAAGTATTTGAGATTGAATGGTAACGACTTCAAATCAGGTTTTGGTGGTTGAACACTTGAAGGTATGGACTCAATTGATCGTGGTGGTAATTCCTCAATTTTTGGTCTCCAACTATTTGCCTTTGATTCTTCCTGAAAATAAACCATTTGCAAATCATCAGATTCATTAAACTCAGTTTCACTGGAAGTGTTTTCAAATTGATCACAAATTAATTTTTCAATAAAATCTACTTCCTGTAAATCATTATCATCTCCAGGTTGCTTGCAAATGTTAAAAACATTCATCTCCAATGTCATGTTTCCAAAAGATAACTTCATCACTCCATTCCTACAATTAATCAATGCATTAGAAGTTGCAAGAAATGGACGTCCTAAAATAACAGGAATTGAATTGCATGCTTCAACAGGTTGTGTATCCAAGACAATAAAATCCACAGGAAAGATGAATTTATCAACTTGTACTAACACATCTTCAACTATTCCTCTAGGCACTTTTACAGATCTATCAGCAAGTAAAAGAGTTACAGAAGTA
>Ga0325405_1001698_pt1 | contig 22497 bp, 12 predicted proteins | sample PopdelMetagenome_21_FD_205663 | JGI IMG/M metagenome (GOLD analysis project Ga0325405, IMG submission 205663) | Populus deltoides microbial communities from Bellville, Georgia, United States - Xylem-Control-R2 | ecosystem: Host-associated > Plants > Phyllosphere > Stem > Wood/Secondary xylem...
TCTTCATTTATTTCATTTTACTTGTTTTTCCATCATTATTATTATTATTTTTTCATCATCATTTTTTTTATTTTTTTCAGTAAATAATAATAATAATAACAAAATGGTCAAAAATTGGGTTATGACACTCTCCTAAATCCTTGTTAATTTCTTTGAAAATATTGTCGTATTTGGAATTCACTTCCTCAAGGTATCGCTCCAAAATGGATAAACTTAAGTCCAGAGAACGAACTTTTTGCATCAATATTTTGAGAACAGAGTCCTCAGGCATCCTACCAACTTGTTGATGCACTGGATGTTGATGTTAATTTGTTAGGGCTAAGACTTGAGATTCTGATATTTGGGGAAAGAGGAAAGGCTGAAGGGGGAAAGGGGAAAGGGGTGGGTGGAGACGTGGAGTGTCCAACTTGTGAAAGCAGGAGATGGAGTCAGCAGTGAGCAGACTTTTAATTTTTTTACCCAACTCGTGAAATCAGTCCGGTTTTATCGATTTTAACAAGTTGGACCGAGTTTATATGAGTTTGATCGAGTTTGACCTAATTTTACTGGTTTTCGAGTTTTTAACCCGATTTTACACGTTTTTCTGTTTTGACTCATAAAATCGTATGTTTTTAATAACATTGCATGTTCTCATATTCTATTCATTTCTCCATTTTTGTTTCCATTGGAACTCTTTCTCATTCAACTACTAAAATCATTTCATCTTCCATTTTCAACTTCTATTCAAGATTCCATAAGATCAGCCATAACTATTTCTACCTAAATCATTGTCAATACCAATTTCACTGGTATCATCATCACCCTGTAGGCATAAATGTATAGCGATCCTCTTACTAGAGGCCCTAACATACACTAAATGTATGCTAGTCGATGCATGGTGATCTCGTTACCCGGGATCCTAACATACACTAAATATATGTTAGTCCATGCTTCATAGGCATTGATGCGTGGTGATCACCTTTCTCGGGATCCTAACATACACTAAATGTATGTTAGTCGATACATGGTGATCCCCTTATTCGGGATCCTCACATACACTAAATGTATGTTAGTCCATGCCTCAAAGGCATCGACGCATGTTGATCCCCTTACTCGGGATCCTAATATACATTAAATGTATGTTAGTCCATGCCTCATAAGCATCGATGCATGGTGATCCTCTTACCCGGGATCCTAACATACACTAAATGTATGCTCGTCCATGCCAATTCCACCCATTAATATTGTCAATCTTTTTTCGACCATTGTTATCATTACAAATTTCTATTTCGAACATGACTCGTGTCTTTGGGAAGCTAAGATATAATATCACATGTTTCTCGAAGGGAAAGGATCCAGATTTTCACCCTTTAATGCGTCTAAATAGTCAGTTTAGCGACTTCTTAAATCTGCTAGCAGAGGTCGCATTCTGACCTCTCCTCATAGTTTTGACTATATCTGGAGTTCTAGGATTCTGTTTCAAGCGATGTTAGTCTCGTTGGAAAGTTAAGATACGGGGATACAAGCCCCATTAAGAGAGGAGAACCCTGTTCTTCCCCCAAGACACTCGAAATTATTTGTCAACAAATCAGACCTATTGCCCTATAAGATCTATCATGACCCAATCTCGGTTGGGGACCCTTAACTGGAATTTTATAGCTCCAAATTGAGTAAGAACAGTTTTCTTAGTTAATCAACATTAAAAAATACAATTACTATGAAGGAACCTGGTTCTAATTTTCTCATCCTCTTACTCGAATTCTCTCCAAAAGTCAGGAGACAAATCTGTCCAGATTCATTTACCTTTCCATTTACACACAACATCCACAATTCAACTTTTTTTCTTTTATCTCAACCCCTAGCTATATCACATACCATATAAGAGTGTCAAAAATATTTTTTTAAGAGCCAATTTATCCTATTTATTTCAATCTTCCCTGTTAACGTCAAAATAGAATATTCTTCTAAACACAATCCTTGACATTTCAACTTGCATTTTTTCTCATTTTGACACAATTAAACACACATCATCAAGCTAAATATGACAAATTAAACATCCTTCCCTTTTGATGCATAATTGACCGAAAGTATGGCATTAAGGATCCAAAAGTTTCCTCATTCCTTTCATGCTAATTTCATTCAATTCACACAAACATTCATATAAAAAAAAACATATTATAATAAATTCATTGAGAAAAACCACAAATTTTCCATTTTCCTCTTTGCTCTTCATATGCCCGGCTAACTTTCCTTGCCCTTACTCATGTGGCTGGCTCTTTATATCAATCTGAGTTGTCCTTAGAAATTAGGATAACAAGCACAATAACCTTATATAATTTTTTTTTTCTGGCAACACTCATGACACTAGTCGTCATGTTTAATCTTGTTTCCACTATCAAATTTCCCATCATTTACTATCGTAAATCAACATGTAGTATAAACAAATAAAATTTCAAAATGTATTAAAACTCTTCAAAATATAAAGAGATGAGGTGGTAAACACCTACCTGCAGTTCCTAATGCTCGAGCTCCTTGTGCCGATGTCCCAACTCCGAATACTACTCCTAACATTTATCATAAGGCATTCATATTAATATCAACCTATAAGTCAACAATATCCTAAGCCCATTTACCTTTCTCACATAATATTTTTTTTTTACAACATTTATATCGTAACGTCTATTTAACATGTCCCTCTTCAACATTATTTCCATTACCCAATACCTACATTATGGTTCATTAATTTCTATTAGTCCCTTTTTATATTCTCACCATATATGACACTTTTCACTTTTATGCTAAACACAATAAATTTTTTTTTTACTTTTCTATTACTAATCTTAACCTTAACAAACATTACTTATGACATACATTTCTAAACAAAACCACATAACATCATCCCTTTTTATCATCAATGTTATAGCCACCTTCCCTTTTTTTTCCCCTTGTTATATCCTTTTCTTAATTCTATGAAATAATCACACCCCACATTCATTTAATTTTCCTTCTCCCATGGTCGGCCATCTAGCCCAATTTTTCTCCTCCATCAATTTTTTTTTACCATTATCTAATTTCACAATATCAACATAAACCATAAAAACCCAATATCTAAGAATATTCTACCAACATTAACACAAACCGTAACTTTTCCAAATTTTAGGAAATTTCAAATAATTATATGTAAAACATAACAAATCAAGCAATTATCACTTTAAAACAACTTACCCAAGTGTATTAAGCAAGAATCAAAACTCACTACATTACCCTGGTTTCCTATTCATCATCTTCCTCATTCAAAGTCTACTTTCTCCATCTAGAACTTCATTTATGTCCTAAATTCCATTGTTCCTTCTTTTCTCTCTTGTCTCTTGTTGATTTCTAACTAAAAACACTTTTTCTAACACATTTTTTGGGTGTCTCCTTGCCTTTTTCTCTCTTTCTCTCCCAAGCTCTCTTTTTTCTCCTTTTCTCCTCTTATTTTTTCTATCCAGCCGTGGTTTAATGAAGAAGAGAGCTGCTGAAATTTTCCAGCTGATCAAGCATATTTACAAAACTGTCATTAATTATTTTCATGCTATTTTTAGTCTAATTGTTGATATTATTTGACAACCGTACCGAATTCTGATCACTCTAAAAGTTTAACTATTTATGAAACTATATGTGAAGGAGGCTCTCGTAAATTTTCAGTTCGATCCGACGGTCGGATTGAGCGTTATGCTTAATAGCGCTAAATTGGTCAGCAAGTTATTTTTACGCAAGAAAAATCCAAATTTTCTAGTTTAACCCTTTTATACAAATACATTAATCCTTTAAACCCTAGGGGTCATTTTATCATTTATATATAAACCTTTAACCTTTTATTATTTGAACATTGACCCCTCTTGGTCTTACATATTTATTTTGTCCCCGCAAATTTTTCTTTCTAACAATTTAGCACTATATTTACTTTTCATTTCATTAATTTCACTATTTTTATCTTAATTTATATTTTTTAATTTAATTTAACCCATTTTACTATCGGTTAAATTTCTCATATTTTAATAACCTAGATAAAGTATAATTGGGGGTTTACATATCTTCATTAACAAAACACTAGCTAAATCACTATAGTTGCATCCATAAAACATTATTCATTATAATAGTGTTTGTATTTTTTTATTCCTTTTTAAGTTTTTTTTTATTTAGTTGGAAGTCAAGGTTTATAATTTATTTTAATTTGTTTTTTATGAATTTATCTCAATCTCATAACCTAGGTTGCAAATTTAACAAGTTCACCTAGATGGACTAGAACTTTTTTTTGGATTGTTTTTTTCTAGTTGTTTTTTTTTTCAATTTTGTCCCTCAATAATGGGTTTGCTGGGAACTAGGCTTCATAAATTTTTTTGATTTTCTTTCTATGATTTTATTTTGGTCTCATGACTCAGGTCGCGGGTTTGACAAGTTAATTTAAGTTGAATCTATTCATAATTTGGGTCCTTGTTTTAATTGAATATTTTTTTAATTAGACTTCGTAATTTTTTTATTTCCTTTCCACGGGGTTATCTGATCGGGTTCACTCGAGTCACAAGTTTGACAAGTTAACTTAAGTTGACTCTGTTTAGTTTTTTGTTATTTTTTAATTAATATTTTTTTTTTAATTTCACCCTCCAACAACTCAATTTTTTTTTATTTAGTTTTTTTTATATTTTATCTTTTAATATTAGATTGTTTGAGGATTAGGCTTCATAATTTTATTCAATTTGCTTTTTGTAGAGTTATCCTAATAGCATAGATTTAGTTTTTTTCTTTTCTCAATTCTAATTTTGCAAGGGTTGAACAATCAAATTCAGTTTTTGGCTTAATGTTTCATAATGTATAGTTTTATACTAAGAATATAATGCATAACTTTCAATTAAGCCGTTAGATCATGCTGTAGTTTTATCAAAAGTTTCTAAAGGTTTTGTTTTATATTGGTTCATGATTTCATGTTAATTAAAATTTAAGAAGGCATTGCAATACGAGCTAGAAATTGCTATACGAGTTTTATTATATGTTTTCATATAATTTGTGGACTTTTATTTATAAAGAATTTACTTTTTATAAAAATAATATAAATGGAAATGATTAGGATTATTTTGGAAAGGATTATATGTAAGCAACCAGAATTAATTATGGCAAGGATTCCTTGTTTGGGTTGGACAATAAAGACTACCCACGGAGTTACTTATTTGTTAAGGATTCAAACGGCATCTTGAGATTAATTAATTAATTGAAAAGGTCTGCATGCTGGCGAAGGACAACACATAGGCGACATAGGTATAATTAATTTCATAGTCGGCAGGTTTTGGATTTCTACATTAATTAATTCTACATAATCTACTAGTTTTGGATTCCAAGGCAGCAAGCAACTATCTAATTCTCTAGAGTAAAAGTCGGTTAAGACTTTCCAAAGGGTACAAATCTTATCTTATGCAAGGTAGATTGTTTAGGCCGAGATTTTTTTAGGGACACATGACAGTTTGTTTAATTATTTTAGTTTTAAATCTTTATTATTTAATTTACATACTTAAGATTATTTTTAAATTGGGTTTGATGTCAGCTTATTAGTCCATTAAAATTTATTTTATTTGTAAATTATAAATTCTCTCTTTTAAGGGTTAGAAAGACATATCACATTGATATTTATTATTATTGCAACATATTTTGTGCTTGTGTGAGAGCGAATTCTGTACTTTTAATTTTTTATTGAATTGTTTTGACTTCTTGAAAAACAATTATTTTTGTGGTGTCTTTTCTATTTTTCTTATTAGTGATTCTTTATAATTAGTAGATAAGGGTTTCATTCTTATAGTTTTGATGTCTCAATTTAGATAATTATTGTGTCGAGCTTTTATCAACCAAATTTGATTTTAGCTTTCTTGAGTTTTTTTTTTGTATGGGTTCTAGAGCTCTTATTATCCGATTTCACATCAATTTAACATTTGATTTGTTGAAAATAGAGTTTCATAAAAAAAATTATTTTCTTTTTATGAAATTATTACGGTCTAATAAGCTAGGTGGTAAGACTAACATGTTAGCCCAAGTTAACTTGAGTTTTTTTTTTGTTCTTTTTTTATATTTTTATTTCATCATTTAATAATAGTTAGTTGGAAACTAAACTTCTTAATTTTTTTTGATTTACTTTATATAGGATTATCTTAATCTCATGACCCGGGTTGTGAGTTTGACAAGTTAACCAGGTTGATCAAGTAGTTTTTTTTTAATTTAATATTTTGTTTTTCAATTACATCCTTCAATATTGGGTTAATTAGGAATTAATCTTCATAATTTATTTTGATTTTCTTTCTATAAGGTTATTACAATCTTATGATCGAGTTGTAGATTTGACATGTTAACTCATGTTGATTCAATATGTCGTTATCTTAATATTTAAAAAGGAGTGTCATCCAATACGTTATCGTATCAATATTTAAAAAGATGTCATCCAATATGTATCATATTTTGAGTTCATGATTAATTTTTTTTATTAGAAAACACGTCAATAATATTTTAAATTTTTTATTTAAAAATAAAATTGATTTGACCAGTAATGTAGCGCGGAGCCAATAGTCTAGTAGTTTATTAAAAAAGCATAATCTCATGAACTACTATACCTATCAAATATCTATTGGCTTTTTACTTGTTATGTGTAAACATGAATGAATTCAAAATTTATTTTCAAGAAAATCATATCAACCTTCCTTGTAACATTGTAGAAATTTGTAACATAACAATACAAACAATTATTAAGTAGATATAAAAATTAGGGAATTTTATTTTATTTTTTATATATAACCTTTGTAATTCTTTATTTTTTTATTACATTTTATTATTTTTATATACTAATATTTTTCTCATAACAACTTCAAATGTATTCAATACTGAATAAGAATCAAACCAATGTGTAATATTTTCAACATGTTTTAAGTTATGCTCGCATTACTTGATCTTTTATCCATAATGATTCTGTATATTTTCATTATATAATTTCCTTTCTTGGTAATATCCAAGTCGTATTTTCTACTATCAACCAATTATATGATCAATAATTTTTTACAAAAAATTTTGACAAAATTTCCTCCATATTTGAGCTTTACCCAAAATCTTATCCCACTAAGAGGCTGTTTGGCTGTGCGTTTCAACCTGCATTTCGTCAAATTTTGAATTTTGTTTTTGCTAAAATTGAGTGCGGTTTGTACTTTTTGGATTGTTTTGATGTGATGATGTTAAAAATAATTTTTAAAAAATAAAAAAACATCATTGGCATGTATTTCGGCACGAAAAGCTATTTGAAAAGCAACCGCTACCACACTGTCAAACACACTCTAAGCCTATATAAAAACTCAACCTAACAGGGATCACATGGTAGCCTCAGGCGTACCCTAGTTTATTAATCGTTTTCTCATCATTTTTAAGTAAAATGTTTCTCAACATTCTAAAATGATACATGAAATTCTTCGTTTACCTAATTGTGTAAATCATGTGGCTTATAAAAATATATAAGGATGAGGAAAACAAAACATAAAAGAACTAAATTTGAGTGATTACAAAATGATTAATTGCGGATCAAAATAAATGATTTAAACCAAATATACGTAAAGAAGTGTATATAGATAACAAAACACCTAGATAACTAAATATTACTAAAGATTGTATCAACATTGTCCAACTATACATGATGGACCTGCAACATGTACAACAATAAATATGTTGAGATAATTTATAATCAAAATCTTAATAAATCCTACTTTTTAGTGATAATTCCATATCTTTTTACTATTTGTATTTGTATATAACTCCTTATTTTTTAAATCTTCATACACTCCCTATAATTTTCAATCTTATCATATTCATGTCCTTACTAAAGATCATATACTCGCACTCAAATATTCGTAGATACATTTACATGTCCAAAAATAAGGACCATTCATATCCAACATATAAGGACTATTAATATCCAACATTTCCATCCAAGACGGTAGACTGCTCAATCATTGGTTTCTATCCACGATGACAAACTACTCAATCATTTGTCACCATGCATATCATTTCTCAACATTTCATCTTATTACTTAATTATTATATCATTTCTCTCTCGTTTTAGCATGCCCTTTCATGTTTCTCTTTAATCACATATATCACACTTTACACATAACTCAATTGAAAAGGAATAAATGCAGTAAAATTAAAGAATAAGTGTATAAGCATTTATGTGCTTTTTCAGTCGTACAGAATCCACCAATAGTCAATTCTATCCTCGATGCCTCTCCTGATATTAAAAAAGATACCAATATCAGTATCACAGTACTTTCATCATATAAATTTGTATCACAGTACTTTCATCATATAAATTTTTACATTACTTTAATCTAACATATAAAAATTATCATCATTATTTATTATTATTATTTCCTTTCATTTGACACATTATTACATCAATATGAATTGAACTATATGATTTCTTAATTTATGAATCATATTATTTTCCATAGGAGAATTTACTTCTTATTAATTTTTTTGTCATCCTTTAGTCATTTCTTATTCTATTATTTATTTACTAACAATTAACCTACATATTCAAATACTAGTTCTCAAATTCCCAAATTTTCATGTATAATCATAACACTACCAACATTCAAACACATTCTCCACACATACTTTTAATTTTATTAAATTAATTATCCATGTTCTTTTATTTTTATATTTGGGTTAAATCAAACCTCAACTTAAATGAGAGTTCTAATTTATTTTCTTCTCATATATTTTTCATAACATAAATCTTATGCCCATTTATAAATTCTAATATAAATTTCTCATACTTCAATCTTTTATACAAAATTCTTAATATGTAAACATGCTTAACATTAATTTCAATGTTTATAAATAACCATTATTTCTCTATTATCACCATCCCATTAACACACACACACACAATATTACAATTATCCAATTCTTCCACAAAACAATACATGGCCAACCATAAGGTTCACATAATTTGATCTTTAATTGTTCATAAACTTTCATTAAACATATTAATCTAACTCAATTTATCAATTATAAACCATTAACACATTTTTTTAATTTTTATACATATACTCTAATTCACAATTTACCTACAAGCAAATTAATTAAAATTTGATATTTAATTCAATTCAATTCTAATCATCATCAACACATCTTCATATGTTAAATACATATAATAATTAAACATTCACTTTAGTTGCATAATTTCCTCATTTTTTTACCTATTATGCCCGACCGTAATTTAACCAAAATACAAAATTTTCTTCTTTAATTACTCATTATTTGAATCATTCATATTCTAATCTACCCCAATTTCATTATTCCACGACAGTTTCATAATTCCCCCAATTTTCATAAGAAACCTAATTGAAATTTAAGAATTTCACACAAAAATCCATTTATCCCTACTTAAACTTGCATATTGAGCTTACAACTTCTTACTCAACAATCAAATGAGTTTCGAATGCTAACCGGTTTAAATTTTTCCAGTATTTCTCCTTCTTTTCTTACTTTGTCATGACTTCTCTCTTTAACTCCCTATTCTTTCACTTGATTTCCCTTTTAATTTTTATGTTTGATTGTGTTTAAACACTCATCCTCTCACCCACCATGCCCTAAATCATGATTTGTCCTAAGTTTTCCAAGTAAAAATCAAGAAATATGAAGAACTTTGGGGAAGTTGTTGAAATTTCCAATTCATTCAACTTATTTAAAAAAATATCATTATTAAGTCTATTTATTATTTTTTCTGTCCAATTGTCGACATTATTATATGGCTTTACCGAACTTCAATCATTCTAAAATTCTATACTAAGATATAACAATAGTTCTTATAAAATTTTAGCTCGATTTGACAATCAAATTAAGAGTTATGTTTAAAAATATAAAACTGGTTAGCAAGTGATTTTATACAAAAATTAAAAAAAAATCTGAATTTTCTTGTTTTATCCTTTATTAGAAATGGATGATTTTATATGAGCACAGTGCAAGGCTACCAGGGGGTTCCATACTCTAAAGCAGATGAGCATCTTATTATATTAAAAAAAACAAAACAGGTGAGGGAGATAGGAAAAATTCCATTTCTTAATAAGATCCTCTATAAAAGTCTGAGCGATCTTGAAGCTGTCTTCGGCCTCAAAAGACGAGGAAATCTAGGATGAGCCCCTCAAGTCAATTTATGCATTTGTCGGATACGTCTAATAGAGTTGAGACCACTTACATGGTGGACAACATGTAAGATTCGAGGTAGAGAATAAAAACAAAGTGTAAAACCACGTTCTTCCCTGGCCTACATCGACACATTCTGATACAGAACAAAAAAAACACCTAAATACACTTAAAATGCACTCTCATCAACTTCTTAAAAACCACCAAAACAATCCCACCCATTCCGGTGTAATTCGCTCACACACAAGTTATTAAACCTAAAAGAGGGAATACATACACAAGGATTGTTATTTCTTATCCCCTGTAGTGGGCAACCTCTGTTTTCTAGCTTACCCTCTCAACCTCTGTTTTCATACTCATTGCAAGACACCTTGACCAACTAGCTATGGTAAAGAAAAAATAAATATTTTTTTTTACTTTAAATTAATTATTTTTTTATTTTTTTCAGATTTTTTTATATAATAATGTCTAAAATAAATTTTTTAAAATAAAAAATTACTTTTATGCATTTGCAATTAAAAAATATTTTGAAAAACAATCACTACTATAATACCAAACAAACTACTATAATACTACATAATGTTAATAATATATTATTTTGATGTATTTATATCAATAATAAATTTTAAAAAATAAAAAAAAATTAATTTAATATATTTTTAAAAACAATTAACACCTCGTTCTAAATCCAGAAAGCAAAGTCACAGGTGAGAATACCCCTAAAAGTCTTATATAAAGTTAGACGCCTCATTATTAAGGCGCAACCCCCTTTTTAGACCAAATTGTTTGAAAGATGCGTAGCTGAGCATCGTGGCTGATTTTGAAATTAAAAAAAAAAATACTAACCTTACTGTCATTCACGCTAAATAATCATTAGACTAGCCCCATTAGCTTGTGCTTTCCTATTATTCAGATTAACTTTTAGAGTGAGATAATGAAGACCGAATCAATTTCTAATTATTTGTATCATGACTATACTCAGTTTAATAAAAAAAAATTATAAAATATATTTTTTTATTATATAATAAAAATATATGCTTATAAAATTAAATATTAACCTAAAAATAAACACTCGAGACAATAATAACTCTATATAAAAAATAAATAACTTATTTCATAACCAGTCTAGAATACACAAGTGCGTGCATGCGTGTGTGTGTGTGTGTATATATAAAAAATCGCACGCCATTTAACTTTTATTGTGAGAAGCAAATTAATATTTAAAAACTGTTTGGGAATGTGGTTAGTAATTGTTTTTGCTAAAATTTAATATGTTTTGTATGTTTTGGATCGTTTTAATGGATTAATATCAAAAATAATTTTTAAAAAATAAAAAAATATTATTTATATATATTTCAACACAAAAAATTATTTAAAAAACAACCACAATATCAAACTACATCTTAGTTATCAAGCCTTCTCACCATTCCCCCCTTCAAGGCTTCGTACAAGGGGACAAATGATGAGGTCGAGCTTCATAAATACTAAAAACCAAACCCAGGAGCCTCACAAGGTTTCATGACCTTCACAAATCATTGACTTTTGTTAAGACGAGGTTAAAATAGATCGGCAATTTGACATTGAAAGACGAGGTGATAATAATTATAAAAAAAAAAAAAAAAACAAGAGCAGGAAGGAGTACAAAGATTATTATGTTTTAATATCAAACATTTATATATGCTATAAAAAATAAAGTTAATATGAATTATAAGTACTAGATATTGTAATCCCAAACAAATAGGTTAAGAATCATAATTAAAAATGCCAAATTAAAAGAAAACTGTAAATAAAAAATAAAAAGCTCAGCTACCATGCATATTCTCCTTCGTCTAGAAATTTCGTTTGCTTGGACTGCATGTAGCCTCAAGGAAAACAGAGAAACAAAACAAGTACGCGGCACGCCGATACATACATGATTGAAGATATATACGTATCAGAGCACCGACCTGCTTGCCTGTTGCAGAGGTCTATCCTTAAGAGAAGCAATTCAAAGTTTTGGTTTCTCACGTACGCTGCTGTGTTTCTCAAGCTCCACAAGGAACATGATGATGTGGGACGATTCTCAAACCCAGCAGCAGCAGCAGCAGCAGCAGCAGCAAGACCAGGACTCTCATTTTAATTTCGACATCCTTTCCCTTCCCAATGAACCCCAAGGTGGTTACATTTCCTAAATTTCTTTTCGTATTGTATCTGTAATATTAGGGTTTGTAACTGGCAATGTATGCAGGATTGTTATAAAATACTTGAAGTTGATTATGATGCTACGGAGGATCGATGCTACTCGGTCCAATTACAGACGCCTAGCACGTGTCTGTATTCGAGACTTCTCTCTCCTTTTGTTGTGTCATCGGGCTGTGATTTTTTGTTTTTCTTTTCTTTTCTTTTACTAAGATGTAATAAGTGGAAGGTTCTTAAACCTTAAGCTGTTGTTTTGTGCAGAAATGGCATCCCGGTAAGCAAAAAGACGAGGATTGCGCCTCTTCAAGATTTCACTGTTAAAGAAAAATCTTAACCTAATAAAATTTTAATATTAAATTTCTTTTTTTTCCCCTTCTCATTTAGGTTTGCCTGGAAGTTCCCCTAAGTTCTTTCCATGTAAATTTTTTTGAGCGTTCCAAGATTGTGTTTGTGTGTGCCAAATACCCATTTCCTTTATTCTACATGCAGACTTTTGTAAATTACCTGCTTTAAGCCTTTTGGAAGTGCATGTCTTAGTTACCATGTTTTTTTAATTGATTCCCCGGATATGGACTCGAGTTCCATACAGATCAAATATTTTTATTTTTTATAATATATATATATATATATATATATATATAGGTTTTTCAATATATTTTTATGGTTTAAAAAATATAACAAATCAAAAAGTTTATGCACACGTATAATCAAATAAATTATGAGTTATGTATGCTAATAAATAAATAAATAATCATTAACAATATGACGACCCCTCTCTCTTACTCTCAATAGGGATTAAACAATAAAAAAAAAATCTGTACCAAAATAGAATTGGAACAATTTTGAAAAACCGCAATTGTATAATTTGTGTGATTGTTTAAGTTGGAGAATAAAAGTAAATGTTTTCGAAACTTATAGTACGTTAACTATGTTTGTCGTGTTTTTCATTTCAGTCCCCCATCTTCCAATCCCACCCTTTTATAAAAATTTGAAATCAATTGCTCCTTAAATAAAACTTGATAGCCCAAAAACAAAGTTTGATGATTAAACTGGAAAAAAAATTACACAGTGACATATATCCCAAGTAGATATTTAGAACACTAATGTTGCATATAGGAAACAATAAGACACAGCGTGATAAACCTATTTTTAACGGGTCTAAAAAACTCTTATAACCCTCCTCTCATTGACACGCCCAAAGAAATGAGCATGGCCTGAGTCATACGGGGGCTTGGTAGTGTGCCAAGCCTAGCCACGTGGGAGCTTCGCAGTTTGCCAAGCCCCGACACACTAGGTCTGGCACTAGCCATACCCAGACACTATTAGGTTTGACAGTGTGTGCCAAGCCTCTGTCATGCATGTGAGAATACGTATCCTTCATTGGAATACCCAAGGGAATGACCATCCTTTCTTGGCACTCCCAAGGGAATGAGGTAATGTGAGTCTAATAAATATACCAGACTCAACACACTTGAACTTGACAGTTAGCCAAGTCCACGATAACATGGGTGTGGCAAACATGCCAAACCCAAAATACTTTGACTTGACATTAAGCCAAGTCCAAGGTAACGTGGGTTTGACAAACATGTCAGACCCAAGGCACTTGGACATGACAGTCAACCAAGTCCATTGCATTTTGACTTGGCAGTTAGCTAGGTCCAAGATGATGGGAATCTGGAAAACATGCCAAACCCAAAGTACTTGGACATGACAGTTAGCCAAGTTCAAGGTAAAGCGTGTCTAGCAAACACATCAAATCCAAAGTACTTGGATTTGGAAGTTAGTCATGTCCAAAGTAACGACCATCCTCCCTTGACACGCCCAAGAGAATGAGATAATGTAAATCTGGCAAACATGCCAGACCCAAGACACTTAAATTTTGTAGTCAATCAAGTCTAAAATAACATGTGTCTGATAAACATGTCAAATCCAAAGTACTTGGACTTGGCAGACAATTAAGTTCATTGCACTTGGACATGGTAGTTAGCCAAGTTCAAGATAACATGGGTCTGGTAAACATGTCAGACCTTAAGTACTTAGACTTGACAGTTAGTCAAGTCCAAGGTAACGCGTGTCTAGTAAACATGCCAAACCCAAGGTTTCTTTAACTTGGTAGTTTGCGAAGTCCAAAGTAAAAACTATCCTCCCCTAGATATGCCCAAGAAAATGACTATCCTCAAACAACTATCCTCCCCTAGACATGCCCAAGGGAATGACCATCCTCCCTTGGGTATGCCCTAAGGAATGACCATCCTTCCTTGGGTATGCCTTAGGGAATGACCATCATTTCTGGGCATGCTCAAAGGAATGATGTAATGTAGGTCTGGAAAATATGTCAGACCCAAGGTGTTTGGACTTGGCAGTTAGCCAAGTCCAAGACAACGTGGGTCTAGCAATCATACTAGACTCAAGGCATTTGGACTTGCAGTTAGCAAAATCTAAGGTAACGACCATCTTCCCTTGGGCATGTCCAAGGGAATGACCATCCTCCCTTGGTACGCCCAAGGGAATGAGGTAATGTGGATCTGACAAACATGTCAGATCCAAGATATTTGAACTTGGTAGTCTGCCAAGTCCAAGGCACTTAGACATAGCAGTCAACCAAATCCAAGACAACACTCCCTTGGTACGCCCAAGGGAATGAGGTAATGTGGATCTGACAAACATGTCAGATCCAAGATATTTGAACTTGGTAGTCTGCCAAGTCCAAGGCACTTAGACATAGCAGTCAACCAAATCCAAGACAACATGGATCTAGTAACAATGCTAGACCAAAGGCACTTGGACTTGATAGTTAGTCAAGTCTAAGGTAACAACCATCCTCTCTTAGACGTTCCCAAGTGAATGAGGTAATGTGGGTCTGGCAAACATGTCAGACCTAAGACACTTGAACTTGAGATTTTGTCAGGTCCAAGGCATTTAGACGTGACAGTGAGTCAAGTTCAAGATAATGTTGGTTTAGTAAACATGTCGACTTAAAGAACTTGAATTTGACAATTAGTCAAGTTCAAGGTAATGACCATTATCTCTTGGCACGCCGAAATGAATGACCACTCTCCCTTGACACGCCCAAAGGAATGATCAACCTTCATTGGGTCTAACCTCGGGGAAGAACTCAGTCTCCATAGGTTTAGCTACATTTGATGTGAAACCCTGGAAATTATAATTTAAATATGCAGATGTGTAAACCCTCATGTAAGCGTAAGATTGAAAGTGGTATGATTTCAATGAGTGATTGAAACCAAGATTAGAAATAATACATAAATAATGATATATAATGGAAGGGATGACCTCCATAAATAAATTTTGGTTTAGAATTAATAATGAGAAAAATGACAAAATGTTTCTAAGAAATAGCGGAGACTCTGCATAAATTATGGTGGAACCTGTAAAAAAAATTACCTGAAAGTTTCCAATATATCATGAAAAAAGATGTAGGAAATCAGGGTTGTTACATTTGACATCTTGGACCCTAATCTCCCTGCACCTTTTAGGTGTATAAAAGTCTTCCAATGACTCACCATATTCCCATCGAATATTAATATAGATGTAAGAGAACCAAGATTAGAAATAATACATAAATAATGATATATAATGGAAGGGATGACCTCCATAAATAAATTTTGGTTTAGAATTAATAATGAGAAAAATGACAAAATGTTTCTAAGAAATAGCGGAGACTTTGCCGAAATTTTGGTGGAACCTGTAAAAAAAAATTACCTGAAAATTTCCAATATATCATGGAAAAAGATGTAGGAAATCAGGGTTGTTACATTTGACGTCTTGGACCCTAATCTTCCTGCACCTTTTAGGTGTATAAAAGTCTTTCAATGACTCACCATCTTCCCATCGAATATTAATATAGATGTAAGAGAAATTTATCTTTCATTAAATGCTATCAAGATAAGATTACGCTCTAAACCTTTCTCTTCATAAAAGGATAAGACTTATGGGCTATAAATACACTATGAGACCTTTAGAATAAAGACTCACAATCTTCATTCTCTATTGTATATATTTTTTCAGATCATCTCTTTTTAGAATGTTCTTGTATTTTTTCTCTCTAAAAAGATACTTATTTTAAGTATCAGAGTGTCTCCACCTTCACCAAATAAGATATTTTACAGGTACCAGCCACAAGCCACATCAGTCTACCAAACACCAAATGTGAACTATCAACTATCTTGACTAAGGAGAATGGATAAGATTGCTAGGATCAATTGAATAACCGATTATCCAACCTGGGAACCCTATTACTAGGCTAGTTGGATTTTTAGAACTTCATCACAAGGACAAATCTCTTCCTTACTTAAATAACCTTGCCACTGACTTTTATATCCTTAAAAACTAAGGATTGTTCTTATTGCCCTTTGTTTCCAATGTTAACTAGGAGAAGTAAATAATCCTTGTGAGATTAGGATATAGTTGTCGCCCTTACTAACTCCTAAATTACAATAGTGTTTGTAATTGTAATAATGATTATTTTTAAAAATAATTTTTTAGAAATATATTAAAATAATATATTTTTGATTTTTTAAAATTTATTTCTGATATCAACATGTCAAAATAATCCAAAAATACAAAAAAAATTAATTTAATAAAAAAATTCAGATTTTTTGAAAAGCACAGCCACGTACACCGCAATAACAAACACTCCCTCCAATGATGTCTCTTAAAAGTGTTTTCAATACTGAAATTACCCTTGTCCCACCTTCCCGCCAAAAAAAAGACAAGAAAACAATAGTAATACACAATGTCCTATAAAATATCTCCAAAATCCACCCATTTCTTAGTTTTCAGCACATTTTTTTTAAATATTAATGAAATAACACAATTAAAAAAATTACTAAAATAACACAACTTATACATATCGCAATGAAAAAACACGATTTTTATAGCTTGTCATTATATTGAATAACGATATATTTTAAAAAATATTAAATGAACAGGAGAGAAGAGAGAAAAAAAAAACTCTAGAGACATACTAAAATTTCAATTACAACACCACTAGTATTATTTAAAAGATTTCAAGTTTTCAATGAGATGAATCTAACGACATCAAAAAATATCACCAATAATAATATAGTTGGACTATACTTCATGCTCAAAAGTGAAAGATGATCTATTTGTTTCTAGTGATAAATATGATCTACTAGAGTCCTTGGTAATTTTTTTTTAATATTGTTAGTTTTATTTCATTAAAATATTTTGATATTACTTTTTTTTTTCTCTTTTATACCATGTTTTTTTAATATTTTCTAAATGATGTCTATAAAATTGACGTTCCCAACCGCAACTTGTTAGCTTTATTTTTTTTTCCTTTTCAACTGTACTATTCTTTTAATATTTTTAATTAGTTTTCTAATTAGTTTTTTAAAAAATCACAAAATCCAAACCAACCACAGAAAAACCATTGTCCTCTCCTCTCCAGTCCCCCACTGAAACACAATCTCTCTCTGAACAAAATGGTAACCACCACCACTGTCCCAGACAACCTCACTAGAGACCAATATGTGTACCTCGCCAAGCTCGCCGAGCAAGCCGAACGCTACGAGGAGATGGTCCAGTTCATGCAAAAGCTGGTCCTCGGCAACACACCTGGCGGTGAACTCAACGTTGAGGAACGCAACCTCCTCTCTGTCGCTTACAAAAACGTGATCGGCTCACTTCGTGCTGCCTGGAGGATTGTGTCTTCGATTGAGCAAAAGGAGGAAGGCAGAAAGAACGAGGATCATGTTGTGCTTGTTAAGGAATATAGATCTAAAGTCGAGAGCGAGTTATCTGATGTTTGTGCTAGTATTTTGAGGTTGTTGGACTCGAATCTCATACCATCTGCTACTGCGAGTGAATCCAAGGTCTTTTATTTGAAGATGAAAGGGGATTATCATAGGTATATGGCTGAGTTTAAGGTTGGTGATGAGAGAAAGGCCGCTGCTGAAGATACTATGTTGTCTTACAAGGCTGCTCAGGTATCAGTATTAATAATCTTCGATTTTTTTCCCTGTTCTGTTCTGTTTGGTTTGGTTTTTTGTGGATTTATGCCTAATCTAAGATTTCTTTTCAAGTGTTTGGATAAATAACTCGGTGGGTTTTTAGCTTTACTGCAAGAAGCTATAATCTCTAGCTTTCATTTCTTAATGGAGTTGATTGGATTTATAGCGAGTATTGGAGATTTTTGTTTTTCATTTTTTTTTTGGAGGGGTTTGGATTAGGGTTGAGTGAATTGAAAGTTTGATTAAAGGAAAAGTAGAGTGGAAGTGTTTTTATGTTTTGATTGATAAAAGTTGGACGTGTTGCAATTATGAAGGATATTGCGGCGGCGGATCTTGCACCAACACATCCAATAAGGCTGGGTTTGGCACTGAATTTCTCTGTGTTCTACTATGAGATTCTCAACCAGTCTGACAAAGCCTGCAGCATGGCGAAACAGGTATGCTCTCTTTGTTTTCCTACTTTGACAATAATTATGTCTAATCTGAGAATAAATTATTCTTGTATGAGTGGATCGGAGTTACGGGCCTCTTGTTCTCTTTTCTTCTTGTTTCCTTTCCTTTTCCTCTTTTTTTGGTGCCTTTTAAAGTGTAGCCAAGAAGTTCTGTTACTGTGCAAGAGAAATGAACTGGAATTTCTGAATGGGAAAATACTCGTACAAGAATCATTGTTTGATGCATGGATGAACATAAACATTTAGGACTCTCGCGAGCTTTTCAAGTAGTCTCAATTGCTCAAGCTTTATAATGTGCTGTGCACACGTGCTACCGTATTCGCACTCACTTGTGTACACACACGAAATTTAACAGAAATTCCATTTAGTTCCTCAAGTGTTCCTGACATTTCTTCATCACCAATGCCTGTTTCAGTGTGTGGTTTTAGTAGCACACCAATTATCAGCCATTGTCTTTTTGAAATGACCGAGGTCCTTTTTCCCCTTTGGTGTATGCTCACCAGAGATTGCAACAAGTTATACAGTCCTTGTATACATGAATAAATTCTTTTTACTTCTGCCCTGCCAACTCTTTGTGCGCAGGCATTCGAGGAAGCTATTGCTGAGCTAGACACTTTGGGAGAAGAATCGTACAAGGACAGCACTCTAATTATGCAACTCCTAAGGGATAACCTCACTCTTTGGACATCAGATGTCCAGGTTGGTGTTTCGCTTCCTCTCTAACGCTTGTAGTCAATGATATGTCTGCTGGAAGTTATGGTTTCTCTGTATCACTAGAGAACCAGATTGTTTGAGATCTAACCCTGGCGTATTGTTTTGCATCAGGACCAGTTAGATGAGCCATAGAAGGCCTCATAAGTTCGACCGGTCCTAGTGTTAGTCTTCTTCAGGAGGAGGTGGGCTTTGAATGTCATCCATTTTCCCTGATTGCAAAGTGTGTTAATTTAAGAGAATCGGGCATCACCCATTTGACATGATGGTTTCTTATTTAGACTACTATTTTTAACTTGCTTTTGAATTTCAAGTGCGTTGGAAAGGGTAGCATTTGATTTGGGTTTATTTTAATTATGTAGCTTTTGTTTATGTCATTATAGGCCAAACCGTGTTTGAGTTTGTTTTAAAAGTGTTTTTAGCTTGAAAAAAATACTACATTAATATTTTTTTAGTGTTTTATGATGATTTTGATGTGTTAATAAAAATAAAATAAAATCTAAAAAAATTAGTTGAATATTTTTTCAAGTGAAAAGTATTTTACTTTTCAATGCCCTTTTGAAAAATAATTTTTACTATTTTCCCAAACACCTTGATATCTTTCTTATAAACTAAGCATTGAAGATTTACATGTATAGGCAAGGAAATGTGTAGAGTTAGTGCGCACTATGCCCACTCTTCTGAGAAATATACCCTCTCTTCAATCTCTTAAACAACACAAATACTGATGCAAAGAGGCACTGCTGTTCCTGCAACAGCTTTCTAGCTTTGCTGTTCCGTTCAGCAGCTGTATGGATTTTGCTTGCATGGTTTTTGTCAAGAATCTCTTCAAAATAGCCAGAGAAGGTATGTGATTTATGATCTGAAACGATCATGTTATTCCCAAACTCAGACCTACGGAAAGCTTCTTGTTTGAAGTTCCAGACCTGAAAGGGATGGAACCGCTGCTGGCAATGAACTTTTTATGAACCCATACCCGTAGAATCACCGAACCTGTTATATCCATTAGCTCAGCGTAAGTGCACTTGTACTCTTGTTGCCAAACAAGGTTGGCTTTGGACATAATCACGCCACCTGGGGGGCTCGTGGTTACAAATTATTAAAGTGGTTGTTAAAAGTATTTTTTTATTAAAAAATATATTAAAATATTATTATTATTTTTTAAATTTATTTTTAATATTAGCTTATTAAAATGATTCAAAAATTGAATTGCAAAAAAATCAATGAAATAATTATCTGGTTATATTACAAATAGTCAAGAGTGTTTTAAAAAAAATAAAACCAAGAGTTATAACATAGAAATATTTTTAACAACAAAAGCATTTTTAACAACCATCAGATACACTGAAAGGACCCTTGGCGGCATGTCTCAACAACAAAAAGAAAGGATGGCATGCTGTGGACATCCCGGAGTGCTGTATTTAAAATATTTTAAAATAATATATATTTTTTACATTCATCTAAACAAATAAAAAATATATATTCAAGACTTTTCCAAACACACCCTAATCATGATACTGGCAAATGAGAAATGACCGAAAGCACATGCAAAAAAATTCCTACACGGGGGCCCAGCCAATGACCACCACACATGCTCACGGCCAGCTGAAAACACTCCAATGGAATATTTTGACAAAGCGCGCTCTGAATTCTTAATCATGACTAGCAAAGTCGATAAAACCTTAATTCGATAAAATTCTAAATTTATTATTTTGATTGTTTTTTAAAGTATTTTTTATTTTAAAATATATTAAAATAATATTTTTTTATTTTTTTAAATTAATATATTAAAATAATTTAAAAACATTAAAAAATATTAATTTAAAATAAATAAATAAATAAATAAAATTTTAATTTTTTTTAAAAATATTTTTAAAATATAAAAACAAACAGAATAAATATATTGTGAAACCTTTGAGCCCTTTTAAGTATGGAATGCTGCCACCAGTTATGGGCAAAGAGATTATTTCTGGCATCCTGAGTGAGCAAAGGAACAAAATAAAATGCAAAGCAAATCTCACAAACACTTCAAGGGCGGAGGAGTTAAAGAGGTTATGGTGGGCTATAGCCTAACTTAAGTAAAAAAAATAGATTAGAAAAAATTCAATAAATAAAAAAATTAATGACCCATCCACTTTGATTTTTAATAATTAGTTATGAGATAATCACATAAACTTTCTAATAACCCGAAACTCAATAAAAAACTTTCTTTATCCTTTACTAAAAACCACATAAATCCCAAATACAAATAACTAATTGGTCGTGAGACAATTAAATTTGCATGCCTTTGTAAGTTGAAGTTTTAGCTACCGCAGAATGTGAGACTGGTAAATGAGCTAATCAAATCGATAATTTACACGAAGTGAAACTACTCGGTGGAGCTTTTATTTTGATTCTATTTGCAGCTTAATAGATATGTATGATGCAACTTATGCTTGAAAGTATGGTTCAAAAGGGATCTTCTAACTTTATATATGGAAAAGTTGGTGGTTGTTTGATCATGATGAAATCTTTTAAATTTATATTCATCTTATATTTGATGCATTAAATAATGGGGATTATTTATTTATTTTGTAGAGTTTTGCAGCAAAAATCTCTTGACATCTTAAATACAATGGATCTTGTATCAACTACTAAAGCATTGCTTTGAACTTTGAGAGATGCCAAATTTGATCTTTTTTTGCACATGTGCAATATGTTTGCATACAATATGATATATTTAACTCAATAATAGATTTTCAGTTGGAAGAATTAAATTTTAGATTCAGTGATGGGACAGTCGAACTCTTTGCACTTATCTCTGATTTAGAACTTAAGAACAACTTTAAATCATTTACATTAAACGAGAACTTGTTAAAGATATCGATTCAAATTCGATTATAGATGAACTCTATTCTACAAAATATCGAAAAGTGTAATTTTCATAGCGCAATTGTTTTTCAATTTTATATACTTTAAATTTTATTTTATTTTGT
>Ga0325405_1001699_pt1 | contig 22483 bp, 10 predicted proteins | sample PopdelMetagenome_21_FD_205663 | JGI IMG/M metagenome (GOLD analysis project Ga0325405, IMG submission 205663) | Populus deltoides microbial communities from Bellville, Georgia, United States - Xylem-Control-R2 | ecosystem: Host-associated > Plants > Phyllosphere > Stem > Wood/Secondary xylem...
CCTTGATTGATACCTGTGGACACCAGAATCCTTGGTATAGATAGAGAAGATTACCTCCCATACCTATTTCTGTTGGGAGGTGTTGAAGCAACTCCTGGGTACTTTCATCTCTCTGCTCTTCCTCTACGGTGATTTCCACACACTCCATCAAACTAAGAATCACACTAACAAAGAAGAAGATTATTCAAGAAAACAATGAAATATGAGGAGTAGGATTTCTTGATTCTTGAGATAACTGCATGTCTTATATATATCATTGAAGGTATTATGGTCGGGATTTGTAAACAGGCTTGAACCTTCGTGGGTGGGTGGGAAGGTGGTTCTGCGACCATATGTGCATGCGCAAGGGTTGAATTCACTTAGAGTTGATTCAAAGTAAACTCATTTTGGTAAGAGCACAAAAAGTCGTAGCATGACTTGTACTGTCTCTATCAACACGAACAATGCTTGCCAAGTTTCGACGTCAAGTTGCCTTCCAAAAAATTCAGTCGGCATGCTTTCCAACCCCAGGACACTATACACATGCGAAGTGTCTGTGCATCTGCCATAAATGGCTAATGATCGTTTTGGATATTGTGTTTCTGAGCTTGCTCGATCGATTCTTGCAATGGACATTCCTGGCTACTTCTTCGAGTCATAGAGCTTGAATATTTAGCAAAATTCTAGAAGACGTTACTCTTGTCCAGTGCGCTGTGTTGCGACTTTAGTTTCATGTTTGACTGGGAACTTTATAAAAACGAATTTTCTAGCTACACAGTTACTTGTTAGACTGCTGTGTTTGACTGGACTTCAAGCTTACCACAGATGGGTCTTTGATTACATTTTCCGGCAGAGCAACCCCATAAATTCACTATGATTACAATCTAAATATTCTCGACTGATCTCATGTCTCATTATTCAAATTCCACGATTAATAGTTAATTACAAGGGAAAATATAATTTTATACGATTTAAATTCTAAAGCATTGAATGAAAGATAACATCATTAAAGTTTATTGGTAAATCCATTAACAGAATAGTTCGAGTCAGGGCGTGCATTTCTTGTAAGAGTCTGGGACAGCCGGGGTTTTACTTGCTCACTTGGACCCATAAAATACGCTTTTCTGGAGGTCGGGTTTTCCTCGAATCCAAAAACAAAAAAAGAATAGTAAGGATTACATTTTTGACATTAATTACATACAATATTTTTCATTACAAAAAGATTAACATGTAATAAAGATCACATCTTCATTAATTAACAAAAATTATTCTTATTAATCTACTCATTCTATAAGAGGTTGTTGCGAGGTAAATGAAATTAATTTATCATGCATTATAAATATAGATGCATCATGAATGAATCATCAAATCAATATAACAATTATAATAGTACATTTGATTTTAATAGATTATTTTCTATCAATTTTCTCTTCATGTTTTATTAAACTATCATGATAAGTCACATGTCTTGGTCATCGTTGATTGAATGCCTTTAGTCTACTTTGGATATAATCTCCTTATTTTCGGGTGTTTATCTTCATTACTGAGGTCTAGCCCTAACAATAAAAAACCAGTTTCTTTGTTTATTATCGGCTACTAGTTTCATTACTAGAAAACTAATTTTTTCATCTATTACCGGGCATTAGTCTTATTACCGAGAAACTAATTCCTTCATCCATTACAAGGCACTAGTTCTATTATCAGGAAATTAGTTTTATTCACAACAATACTCAGATAAAACAAGGCACATTCGGTGAAATTGAAATTATTTGTCTTAATACTAGAATATTGAGGTGGTATACAGTTAATTACTTGTTGTCTGGACTCTAGATATAACTCTTTATTGGTGTAAAGCTCATACGACCTCTCATATTTCATGTATATCCTATCATTTTTCATTCAATGTTCAATTCACATAATATAATCTAAGTTGATTTCTTTCAACTTAATCATTATTACAATATAAATACTATTACAAACTCATATCTCAATTTTCTTTTGTAATGATGCTAATTCACTATTACTTATAATGATCAATTGGTTCATCTTGGCACAATCAATTGGTCGACCAAATCAAACAATAATCAATTTTATTGTTTCTTTTAATATTAATTTCAGTTTCAATTTCCTTTTTTTTTTTGTAAAGTTTATAATTTAGTTATTACCCAATCATATTTCATGATAAAAAAAACATAATTCAAACACAATATCATCAATTTAAACAATTTTCCATTCGAAGTCAAATCTCTATCTTGTCTTTACAACTATAATGTAATATTTCACTATCTTGTAAATTTCATCTATAATGTAATATTTCATTATGTAAACTTAAGTTTCTCACCTTTTATGCCTTGTTTGTTTCCAGGAAAATGAATTTCTGGAAACCATTTTCCCCACTTTCCCATGTTTGGTGAACATAAAAAAAATGGGTCAAAGGAAACTCAATTCTGATCAAAGAAAAAAAAGAAGCTTTATGACAGAAAAGTGTTTTCCTTTTCTTATTTTAAGGTAAACACTTTCCCATGAAGCACCTCTTCTTTGCCTCGTTTTCATCTCTAAAAACTCTGCTAGCCTCTTCAGTGATAACATTCACACTAGTAAGCCACTTTCCAACATCATCTTTAATGTCTTCCCTTCTATTTATAGCCTCGCCTACAGAATACAACACCCTTGTTTTTGTATCTGACAGCTCATCTAATAAGTGAGTTCGGAGGCTCTGAACATTTTTGCTGTAGTTGAATACACGAGTAACGGAGCATCTAATGGAAACAATTAACAGATCCACAACTATGGATGTCAGAGAACTAGGGATCTCCATAGCCAATGTTCTGCCTTTGTTTAGCAGCCAAACCATAAGTAAAGGAAAAACTATGGAGATGGATGTAGCAGATAAAATGAGTGAAAGAATTGCTTAGAGCAACTGCAGAGAGGCAGAGAGGCTAGGTTAGCTTGTGAAGTCAAGTCAAGCAATTATACTCAAGTAAAAAAAAAAAGCAATTTTTATCTAAAAAATCTATCAAAATATTTGTATTTATTTATCTTTTAAAAAAATCTTCATACCAAAAAACTCAAATATCTAACTCTTACTTGGTTAAAAAAATCTTAATACCATAAACTAATTTGACTTTCTTCATATGAAAAAAAACATATTTTAAGCCTTTAAAATTGAAAAAAAAAATCATAGATTTTATTTATGAAAACTTTCACAAGGTTATATCTCTATAATATTATATGACATATATAGTTATATTTTATAAAATAAGCTATATATAAATATAAGATATAATAAAAAATTTCATAATTACACTTTTCATATTTTATTCTTTTATTGTAAGTGATTAAATATTTATATTAAATATTTTTTATATATTAGATAAATTTGAAAAACAAATTAATTCATTAATAAATTATTTTCCAGTTTATTTTTCATCACATAACAAAACACCGAAAAATATTTTTCAATTTATTTTTCATTATACTACCAAATATCAGAAAATATTTTCTTGAAATTCACTTTCTAAAAAAAACTACTTTCCTGCAAACAAACAGGGCCTTAAATACAAGAAATTTGAAGGAAATTTTATTATACTCTTGCCCTGAGCTTTTCATAATTAAAACTTGACCCACTTAAGCTTTGATGTTTTTTGCCCAATTTTCTATTTTAATTTGGGCTATTCTCATAATTCCAACCAGGGGTTCACAAGATATACACATACTGCTAAATTATGTATATTTTTACTTCGCTAAATTCGTTAGCACATCAAATTCATCATAGAAATCATATATCTATCCATCTTACACAAATCATATAACGGTAAATTAAACACCTTTTGCCCTATCAATCAGAACTCAGGAAGATGGAGCCGAAATGACCACACATACTGAGCACGAGAGGTTAAAACCAGTGCCCTTGTAATCAGAGGCAAAAAAAATGCTTCGAGAAGGTAAAATGCAAAAAAAAAAACTTTAACACTATATTGTCCAAATCATTAAATGTCTAGACTTCAGCATGTCTGAAACAAGAGACAAACTCACTACCAAAAAAGGGTTGCGGCCACAAACACGGCCTTGACGGATTACAGTTGTTTCACTTGAAACACTTGGCATCCAAAAGGGCATCCCCCTCAAAAGGCTCGTAATCTTCGATCATCTGACTGACGCGCTCCTTTTGAGCTTCGTCTGAGATGTCAACCTTCGTCCATTCATACAGCTCCATATCATAGCACTCATCAATGACAAACTGAGGAATTTCTTGCCCCCGGAAAAGCCACAGCCCCTTGACCTTGAATGGAGGCTCTGAGCCGATTACAAGCATCTTCCCAAATGCATACTTGCGAGCCAGATCCATCCTTTGAAGAAATCCACCGACCTTGTTCAGAGTGACAAATGACACGGTATTCTCATCGTTGTACTTGTAGTCACAGAACCACAGGGAGTATCCCTCGGGATCATACATTTCCCAGAATCCTACAGTAGAAGTTATAGATGACAGACAATAGATCCATTAATAACAATAAAATAAATCCAGATTTCCCTTGATCCTACAATAGAAGTAAAAGATGACAGACAATAACTCCATTAATAACAATAAAACAAATCCAGATTTCCCATGATCCTACAATAGAAGTTAAAGTTGACAGACCATAGCTCCATTAATAACAAAACAAATCCAGATTTACCACGTGTTAAGAAAATAGAAACCAAGTCCTTTTAGGGGAAGAAAAACTAGCACCACCCAAGAGTCAACGGAAAATTAATATCAATAAAAAAATTTCAGTTTCGAAAAAAAAATAGCATTCTGAATCTTCCCTGATACTTTTTCCCAGAAAATATATATATATATATAAGGCTATTTGAAAAGAGCAGATTCCACTGCTCAAAGTAAGAGAACAGGAAAGGGTGAAAAGAAAAGGGCAAACGTACCTTTGATAGCAACCTCACGAAAGTTAGTCTTGGTGTTAGAGTAGAGCCTCTTCCAATCATCCAATATCATCTTGCTTGGAGGCAGCAAATCAAGAGGATTTTTGGGTTTCGGCTTTGGTGCTTCTTCCTCTTCTGCAGCAGGTTCAGCTTTGGGCTTTGCTGGCTCTTTTTCCTTGACTTCTTTTCTTGGTTCATCCTTGGGCTTTGATTTAGCAGGTTCTTTTGGCTGGGAAGGTTTCTTTGTAACTGGCACAACTGATTCAGCCTGCTTAACTTCACCCACCACCTTCTTGACATTTGGTTGATTAACCATGGTCCAGAAGTATCTCTCAACATGAGGGAACTCTGAGGTAAAGCTCTTGGTCATGACATATGAAAATCCTGTGTAAAGATTGCATGTCATGATGATGTCAGCAAGAGTCACAGAGTGCCCAACCAAGTAGGTGTTTGAGGTAAGATGCAGGTTCAGGGCACCCAGTGCTCTCTTCAATGCAAAAATCGCAGCCTCCTCAGCCTTCATAAAGAAACATCCATAAAATGTATACATTAATGGGCCAGCAACAATATTGTGAAAAGCAGAACTAGCATACAAGGGAACCATGAAATATAGCTTTTTATTACAGAATAAACAAAAAATTGAAGAATCAATTAATTAAAACATTATAATCGTTCTATACCCTATCAAGAATACAATCTGCAAGCATGTGCATTCAATTCCCATTACAAAATGAAAGCCACATTTGTTAATGGCAAACAGACTTGCTAAGTTGTGTAAAAATATTATGTCTTATCATCCCATTCTCTCTTAAATGCAGTCCGACATGTATCTATGAGACAGGAATTTCTCTTTTAAAACTTGGCCCTATATGACTCAACATTTACAATTGGCAATCAGGGGTGACTCGACCAAGTCCGAACAAAAGATATATAAAACTAATGTTAAATTTAACATACTATGAACAAAAAAAATTCATTTCAAAGACATCAAGGAAAAGAAAAATTTGAGAGTTCTAGGACATGTAGCACAAAAAATAGACAACTTACTGGAGGAAGGTACGGTTGATATCCCAATCTAGGATAAAGCCATTTTGAAATACCAGCATCAATCTCTGTTGCCGCAAAATCTATCCACTGCTCAATACGGGCCTAAGGATCACAAAAAATATCAAAAAGATTAGCATAACATAAATGGTGCAAACAGGAGCAACTTTCTTTAGGTTCAAGTAAACAGATATTTGAGCATGGTTCAAAAAAAGATTTCACCATTACAAAAATATCTTACATATTCAATCAACGATGAACCATATAGATGATTGTCAGCCTTCAGGCGAGTAACTGCAAGAGCAAGTACAAAATCCATTACAGTTATCATCTATAATAATCTATACCACTTAACACATTGCGAATCAAGCATAAAGTCTTTTACCATAACGTGCAATCGCATTGCTCTCAAAGACGGGACCTTCAGGAGTCTCCAAGACAGGGACCTAATAGACCATTAACAAATCTCTTTTACAAATCTAAAAGAAATCAAATCAAATAAAAAAACAATTTTTTGATAACACACATCTCAAAATTCCAACTGGGTTAACATAAAAAATCATACCTTTCCAATTGGGTTCATTTTGAGGAACTCAGGAGTCTTGTTGGTAACACCCATCTCGAAATTCTCAGCAAGCTTGACATCCACACCAGAGTATTCTGCAGCTATCAGTGTCTTGTATGCATTTTTGTTTGTCTTGCCAGCATACAATATCTAAACCCAAAACAACAAATCAAGTGTCAGCATGCAATTGCACACAAGATTTCCATAACACACAGAGTGGGCCAAGAAGAACTTACGAGAGCCATGGCTGTAAAAGGAAATGAGAAGCTCCGATTTCAGATCTGAAAACAACAATTACAGAGTTAAAGAGTGACAGTAAGATTCTTATATTTTACAGGAAAAGACCGATATCCGTGAGTGTGAGTGTGTGTGGGTGAAGAGGGAGGAAGGGAGAGAGATGCGCGTACAGGCGTTAAGCGCTAGAGCTGAAAGAGGCGACGAGAGGCAAGTGAGAAAGAGCGAGCAAGCGAGATGGGAACTACTATTAGGGTTTTTGAAGGCTGCGGAATTTAGCCTGGTTGTCAATGCTATCTCACGGGTAAATCTTTTTTTTTTTCATAAAATTGTTTTTAAAAAATCTAAGATTCAATGTTTTTGGGCCTCCGTTGTGGTTAGAACCAAAAAACATTGGATGTGGCTATAATATTATGCACAAGAGTGTTGGGTCACCTACAATATCATATCCAATAATAATATTTATATTATTATTATTATTATTATTATTATTATATAATTTATCTAGTCCAAATTCATATATTTTTTAATTTTTTTTAAAAATAATTTATAGTTTTTTTATAATAATAATATTTTAAAAAAAATTTATTAATAATAATAATAATAATAATAATAATAATAATTTTAAATTTTATCCTTCAAATGAAATATTGTTTTCGAATATTAATAGCATTGTTTTTAAATTTATAAATTATTATATTAATTTTAATAAGAATAATAATATTTATAATATAAACAATAATATTTTTAATATTAGTAATAATATTAAACTTACTTAAGTTTAAGTGAGTCTGACTGCAATACCAGATTCAAGAGCTTTGTGCCCCTTTTAAATGTTAAACGCAAGAGCTTTAGATCTGGCTACAACGCTGAACTCATTAGACTTGGGTCAGAATGTTGGACCCATTAGCCTTGGGTCTTGATGTGGACCCATTTGACTTAGGTTCAGACATCTGCCCCAAGTGTCTTGGGCTAGGCGAAGGTGCAAGACCCAAAGTGTGAAAACCCGATAAATTATAATCTGGAAAAAATAAATAAAATGCCAAATAAATTAAATAAAAGGATTTCAAGTATTGTAAATGGATACAATCAAATAAAAAGATAAGGTATTATGGTGTAAATTAAGTAAAAAGAAGAATTGAGGGACAAAAATAGAAATGAGAGTTAATGAGGGTCAATCTGTAAATATATAAAAAAAACTAGACTATAAATGCTCTATTTTTTTTCTCTTGGTCGATAGTTTGAAATAAAAAGAGAGGGAGAAATTGTGTGATTTTTCTACTCAAGTTCTTGTTGATTTCACCAGTAAAAGTAATTAATTAGAGTGATTAACTTAGTTAAACATCAAGAAAATGTAATTTTAAGGTAGTGAGTGCTTTGAAATAAGAAATTCAAGTTAGGGTTTGAAGAGGGAGGAGAAGAAAACTTGATTTTTCTTGTATTCTTTCCTTAAATCCTTATCAAAGTGAGGTAAATAACATGTTCCAAGTGATTTATTCCTCTAATTTTATGTTTGATGAAGGAATGTGTAAAATTATAATTATGTAAAATTATGATTATAAAAAGTTGTAGGTTTATGTTATAAATTATGGAAACAATGCAAATTATGATTGAACCATGTTAGAAGGCATGCATTATGATTGAGTAAGTGTTTAATTTTAAATAAAAGAAACAAAATTATTTTTCCATTTTTTATTGAACTTTCAGCCAAAAAAAGGAAAAGTTTATAGGATTTAAGATTTTAATATAATTGTTTGGAAAATGTGGGAAGATATAGGTTTATAATTGTTAGCCAAAAGATTTTAATATAACACTATGGATTGATACAATTTTTCTTTGCATGGTTTTTTTTCCAATTTCTTTTGTGTTTTTTTTTGTTATATTTTTTTTTAAATTATCTTTGTCGATCTTATTTTTTTAATATTGAGTTGATTAGAATTTAACTTTGTAATAAAGCTTAATCATGTGGGGAAAATACTATAGTTTTCCTCACAAAACATTATGGATTGTTACAGTGTCTCTTCACATGATTTTTTTTCTTATGATTTTTTCAAAATTATCTTTGTCAATATTATTTTTTTAACATTGAATTGGTTGAGAATTACAATTACAAGTCATTACAAATAAGGCTAAATCATGCGGGGAAGCACTGTAGCTTTCATCATAAAACACTGTGAATTAGTACAGTGTTTCCAACATGGCTTTTTTTCCCTCTTTTTTTGGTGTTTTTTTTGTTATTTTTTTCTTCTAAAATTGTCTCTGTCGATTTGATTTTTTTAATATTGAGATGATTAATAATTTAGCTTTGTAATTTTATTTTTCTTTAAAACACTGTGAATTGTTGCAGTGTTTTTCTATATAATTTTTTTATGATTTTTTTCCAAAATTATCTTTGTCGACTTTTTTTTTTAATATTGAGTTGGTTAAAAAATATAATTACAATAAAGCTAAATTATATGGGGAAAACGTTGTAGTTTTTCTCACAAAACACTGTGGATTGCTACAGTATTTCTCGAAATGGTTTTTTATTTTATTTTATTGGGGAAAACACTGTAGTTTTTATCACAAAACATTGTCAATTGCTATTTCATTTTTCCTCATGGGTGTTTTTCTTCCAAAATTAGCTTTGTTAGTTTTTTTAATATTAAATTGGTAGAGAATTTAACTTTGTAATTTTTTTTGCTTTTTATTAACAGAAAAAATAAATCATATGTTGAAAGCATTGTATCTTTCCTCACAAAACATTGTGGATTGCTAGAAATCATTTTGTTCAATCTCTAAGTTTTTTTTATCACCAACACAACTTCTTTTTCCGTCATGAAATATTGGCTCCATCATATTTTTAGTTTTTATTACTTATCTAGCGCTGGTTCACAATTATAACACTATCAAGTACATTTATTTTATAAGCCCATAGCAGCGCGGGCATACCATCTCATTAATTATTAAATAAAATATAATGAATATTCTCGTACTAAATTAAGATTCATTTTCATTTCGATAAAAACAATTAGATTCATACAAAAAGGCAAATCCATCTTGTCGTGAAATCCATGTTCTATATTCCAAGTAAATTAATATTAATAAAAAAATCAAAAGTAAAAATGGAAAGTGACATTAAAAGCAAACGTTGCAAAATTATTTTGTCAACATTTAAGATTGTGGGGGTGGTTGATTCATAGAATATTTTTTACTGTATTAAAATATTTTTTTTTTATTATTTTATTTTTAATATAGATAATTTAAAATACAAAAATTCAAAAAATATTTTTTAAAATACAAAAAACATTACAGTACAGTCTAAATTATATTAATTAGTTTGCATGTGACATACACCATGACATCAAACAGCAGGATACACATGGGTGCCGATCAACGGTCGTCCACCGGTCCTATTTATATAATAAATGTGTCAAAATCGACATAGCGAGGCAACACAATTTAGTCAATGCCAAAAAATGCCCTCCAATTATATCAAAAGTTCCAATTTATACCCAAACAATTTTTTATATTAATTTCATCTCTAGAATTTTAGAAATTATGTATTTAGCATTGTAGTAGCTTTTGTGGTTGCGATTTTAAAATATAAATTTTAAAAAAGCTAACCCTAAAAGATATAGTTTAACTGGTAAGGTCCTAAATTTGCTCTCTAGAGGTCACCAGTTTGAGTTTCACAAACCTCAGGAGCCACTAAAAGCTTATATAGTTGTTAACTTAAGAGCCTATAGGATTAGTTGAGATACGCACAAGCTGCTCTAAACATTCACGTTAATAATAATAATAATAAAAAGCTATAGATTATAGCCTTTTTCTAATCAAGGTTTCAAAAGAGAGTTTTTAATGTAATCTATATAAAACCATAGCATATATTAATTAATCAAATATGTTTAAAATTATAATAAGAGCAAAATGAAATTTAAACCACATCTCATCACACTTTCAAATGAGCCCGAGAACGTCTATTCATTTTTAAAGACTTTTCATTTATATTTTTATTAAAATTATACTCTTTTTTATTGTAGTTTTGATGGTAAAATTCATCATTTTGTACCTAAACTTGATGTTTTATGTTAAAATAATTTTTTAATCAAGAAACCAAAATAATAAAGTACGATTAATCTTATCACCAAACAATTTTTTTTATATAATTTCAATCTTTAAGATTTGAGAAATTATCGGCTAAGAACTTCCCTTCATTTTATAAACCTTTCCATCCATATTTTCATTAAGGTTATACCTTTTTCTTAGTAAACTATACCAAACTCGATGGTTTTTATTAAATAAACATAATATTCTCTTAATTAAAATAATAGAGGTAAGATTAGGGTTGAGAAAAAAATCAACAAATCAATTAAACCGAAAAAACAAAAAAAATAACCAAAAAAATCGAATCATGAAAAAAACTAACTGAACGGATTAGAATATTTAAAAAAATATTCGGTTCGGTTCGGTTTTAGTTTCATAAGCTTAAAACTGAAAAATGTCAACTGAATTGAACGAACCAGTTTAGTTAAAATTAAACAGAACCAAACCGAACCGAATTGAAACCACGCCCATCAAAAAAATAAAAAATAAAAAAACCCAAAAAACAATATAATTTTTTATTTTTAATATAAAATAACCAAATCAAAATCAAACCAAACATAACCGAAATCAATCGATTGAATTTTAATTTTTAATATAAATAATCAAACCAAACCCAATTAAACCAGTTGGTAGTTTCTGTTTGATATTTTATATTTTTTTAAAATTTTAATTTAATTATTTTTATAAAATTAAACCGAATGAAAAATAATATGAACGGAAAAAATATTTTGGAGTCAGAAGTGAATCCCAATAATTCAGGGATATATTTAAGATTTTCCCTTTGACTTCAAGGCGGCCATGAGATACTGCCGGCGAAGCTCACTCTTGTTGTTCTTGATGGCTTTTGCTTTGAATATTAAAGAACCCACACGAGCTCCCTTTCTCCTTGCATCAGCAACACCCCACCTGTTCTTTTTCATCTCAATTATTTCCCTTTACAAAGAAAAAAATCGAGGAGGGATCCGGCTCATCATATATATATATATATATATATATATATATATATATATATATCTGTGTGAGTGTTTGTGTGTATAAATAACAGTGTTGTATCGTGACTCCAAAGCCGAGTTGAATACAGGGTGTAGAAGAGAAGATAGAAAGCAGAGATCGAAGGAAAGGAAAGAAATGGCAGCCAGCACCAACCCCATCCCTTTACTCACTCCGTACAAAATGGGGAAATTCAACCTCTCTCACAGGTTCGTGTGTATTAGCTAACCCTCTTGCCCCCATCTCCTTCTACTGTATGATTGACGCTTCGATGGGGAGCCGAATCATGGGTTTTTATTGTTTGTTAATCATCTTGTTTTTCTGCCCTTTTATAATTGCTAGAGCTGTTATGGCACCATTAACAAGGAATAGATCCTACAACAACATGCCTCAACCACATGCCATCCTATACTATTCTCAACGCGCTACCAATGGAGGCTTCCTCATTACCGAAGCAACTGGGGTTTCTGACACAGCTCAAGGGTAAATTCTCTTATTTCACCACTTTTACTCTCCATTTAGGAACTTCCTTACTAATTCTGTACCTGTTCGAGAAAATAAATCATACCATCAAATCTTAAGTTGTTAATCTATGAATCAATTAAGTTAATGAGTTGAAGCTATTATCAGGTCATTGAATCATTGGAATTGTTTGATCATCGAAAATATTATATGTATATACTATGATACATGTGGAATATAAAAAATAAAAATAAAATAGTAATCGTATAATTTTAGTTCTACACCTTTTTAAATTCACTTATAAACTTATCAAAATTTCATTCAAACTGTTTGAAAATTTTTAGTGGTATCACAACCTTGTTAGGCTGTTAATAATAAGAAAGTTTAGTCAAAGCATATTTCGCAATGTTGGTAAACTGCGGTGGCTGTTAGTCAGCCGTGGTAGCTAAAGTTAGGCGTTCCCATGGACTCCAGTGGTGTTTCTATTGTTAGATTTACCTTGCTGAACTTCATTACTATTTACTCTTTTCAAGTATTTGTTGTCAGTCTGTTTTTGGTGTAGATTATTTATATCATCCTCTAGATCTAGACGTTCAAGTGGTACCTCGTGCAGAAGTGCTTCGCCTTGTTCATTTAGATAAAATGGAAAAGTTTAAAGAAAAATATAAATTTCTTTGTATAGGCTCAGTTCAAGTGGTACTATTTTGTGATTGAATTGACTTTAAATTATATTTATTGTAAAATACAAGAACTTTCAGATAAAGATTTATGTGTAAGAGGACTAATATACAGGGACCAAAGCAAGTTTATTAAGTTAGTTTTAGGTGATTACTGATTAGAAAAATAATGAAAAATATTTTTACTCCTAATTAAATGGTCATGTATCAATGCACTAATATTACTGTATTTAAGAATATGGAAATTATTAGTTCTGCGTTTGGTTAGCGTTTTATAACAAAAGTGATAGAAATGCATTTTATTAGAGGGACGAAGACAAAGACATAAAATAAGTCTGAGGTTATTGTAATTTATATATACATATATATATAAAATATAATTTTTAGCATATTACCATGATTTTCATTTATTTTTCTTATTTGATTTAAAGATACCCTGAAACACCTGGAATTTGGACTGAAGAGCAAGTGAAAGCATGGAAGCCAATTGTGGATGCTGTTCATGATAAAGGTGGCATTTTGTTTTGCCAAATTTGGCATGTGGGTCGTGTCTCCACTTATGGTATGTGCTTTCACTTCAGCTGATTTCAAATATGATTCTATATATATATATATATAAAATCTCAAGTCCCATGGTTCAATCTATTATCAAAATGCACAAGAAATCAAAGAAAAGAAGAAAGCTCCAACATAATCCCACCATTTTTTGAATTAATTTCTTCATCGTACCCGTTAATTTCAAGAGTATGAGCCATATAGAGTTGTAATTTATTTGACAAATGTAGCATGATTTTTGTAATACAGGGTTTCAGCCGAATGGGGAAGCTCCCATATCATGCACTGATAAAGGAGTGACACCAGGTCTTGACGGAGAAGACTGGTCACCTCCTCGTCGATTAAGAGCCGACGAACTTCCTCGCATTGTTAATGATTTCAGACTTGCTGCCCGCAACGCCATTGAAGCTGGTGTGTTTGTTGGCTAGCTATAGTGTACACACACACACTATAGCTTGTTAGCCACTTATCATAATGTCTCCGGATGATGAGTACTTTGAGGCATAAAAACTATTGCTTGAAGGGATCATCAGAATTGTGCATGTGTAGCTATTCAAATCCAATTACTTTTATGATGAAAAACAATATGTATTTGACAGGATTTGATGGAGTTGAGATTCACGGGGCAAATGGTTACTTGATTGATCAGTTCCTTAAAGATCAAGTAAATGACAGAACTGATAATTACGGCGGGAGCTTGGAAAATAGGTGCCGTTTTCCATTGGAAATATTGGAAGCTGTAGTTGATGAAGTTGGAGCTGATAAAGTTGGCATGAGACTGTCGCCGTTTGCTGACTACATGGAAGCCGTTGATTCAAACCCAGAAGAACTTGGCCTTTACATGGCAAATGCATTAAACAAATTTGGGATTCTTTATCTCCATGTAATTGAGCCAAGAATGGTTAAAGTGAACGACATATATGAAACTCCTCACAGTCTACTTCCAATGAAAAATGCCTTTGAAGGGACTTTTATAGCTGCTGGAGGATACCGTAGAGATGATGGTAACAAGGCTATAGCGGAGAATTATGCAGATCTGGTGGCATTTGGAAGATTGTTTCTGGCTAATCCAGATTTGCCAAAACGATTTGAGTTAAATGCTCCTCTTAATAGGTACAACAGGAACACTTTCTATATTCCCGATCCTGTTGTTGGCTACACTGACTATCCTTTCCTTGATGTTCTGGCTTAAACAAACATTAATATCGTTAACAGCATGTAATACGTACTGAAGTTTTCTGCTTCTTCTTCTGGTTGCTTCTGGTATATAATAAATGCTTCAGCATGTATAAAGTATGGTGGTGGTGGTGGTGTGGTGATGGTGGTGGAAGCAGCCGGCAAGCTTGTGTGAGTAGTGTTCATGTTTTGTTTGAAATCAATGGAAACAATATCATTCTTCTCACTCTTTGAATAATCTATCCAAGGATTTTCTGTTTCTTGAATGTTTCACTTTCAGATTCATTTTGGTACTTGTGAGTACTAAAATTACTAGAAATTATCATAATCTTATCTTTGAATTCGCAAGCAACTTTACAGGGTTGCTTAAGATCACACCACTCTTTTATCTGGGAGGACTCTCATTGCACCTTCACCGAGACCGAAGCTTACTCGAAACTAAACAATTATGAATTTAAATTTTATTATTTTTATTTTAATTAATAAAATTAAATATAATATAATATAAGTTAACTAAATAATATGAATTTGTACAGGTTTTAGGTTTTAAATTTAATGAATATTTCATATAAATAAATATATTTGTGAGTAATATAAAATTTTATTTAATAATTTAAGTTTATTATTTTGAATTGAAATAATTATTTAATATGTAAGTAAGATTTGAATTCTGAGATTCCAGAGGTTAATTTCCTTTTTTTGTTACAAAAAATCTGAAATAAAATAATTAAACTTTTATTGACTGCCATTGTAATTAAAATATCTCTAGAATAAATTAAAAAATAAATGTACTTTACCATAGACGTTTACAGGATTTCTTGATTGTATAATCACACTTTATTTCTTAATAACCATAACTTACTATTAAAATAGTTATTATAATTTATCCTAAGGTTTACATAAAATAAAAAATATAATTAAGAATAAAATGCAGAATAAGTAATACAAAGTTCTCTTTGAAAGCATAGTAAATATTGTTTTTCAAGATGTTTTATATTTGAAAATATATTAAAAAAATATATATTTTTTATTTTTTAAAATTTATTTTTGACATCAATACATTAAAACGATTTAAAAATACTAAAAAAAATTAATTCAAAGCAAGAAATTTTTTTTGATGAAATTCCGATTCAACCCCAATCCCAAACGAAGCCTTATAAGAATTGACTCATGTCAACCTCAATTTAATCTTTTGAGTTGAGATGGTTTTTTTAACGTTGTATTAGAGCTTTACTAATGAAGCGATCACAACTTAAAATCTCACCACCCTCAACATATTAGATAAAATTAATAGCACAAAGTAATTTGAGTTTATGCAAATTTTAAGTTTAAAGAGCAAAATAATATAAATAATAATAATTTAAATTTTTGAATTGAAAAAATTCTTCAATAAAGCTTGGGTTTAAGATTAAATAAACCTAAGTTTTTTTTACCTAAAATTACATTGTATTTTTTTTTTTTTAAAATCCAGATTATTTTAATGATACAGCCTAGTACAAGGGTCCAAGCTAGTGGTATCATGTAATTAACTAAAAACACGATGTTTTTTTTTTAATATAAATTTTCCTTTATTTCCGGTTAGGTTCTTAATTTAAAAAATAATTAATCCGTCATCATTAAACAGATGTTACCATGTGAATCTGGACCACAACTAATATGGACATTTTCATCCTATTACCATCGTTACAATTCAATTTTAACCCTTGTTCTTTATATTTTCTCAATATTACCCTTTTAATTTTCTAAAGTAACAATATCTTCTCTAGCCATTAAATAGCCTCTCTCTTTTTTTCTTAAACTTTTTCAAGTTTTTTTTTAAATTTTAATATTTTTAATTTTTTTTGCTTAAAATAAATATTTTTTTTGTTTTCAGATCGTTTTAATATGTTAATATCAAAAATAATTTTTTAAAATAAAAAACTTTATTTTGATACATTTTAAGTGAAAAATATTTTGAACCGCCACCGCAATCTCAAACACACATGCATGGTCTATTCAGATGAAACCTCTAGGGAGAAATTGAAACTTTTTAAAAACTAAAGGGGTAAAATTAAACTATTTTAAAATTATAAGGGTAGAAATGTAACATTTGATATTTCATTCAAACAATAATAAAACAGACATCGTCTTCTCCTTTTCTCACCCTTTTCTTCTCTCTCAGAGCTACAGACAGAGAAAGAGGAGGAGATGGCGAGGAGACCCGACGAGGAGTACGATTACCTGTTCAAGGTAGTGTTAATCGGCGATTCCGGTGTCGGAAAATCGAACATCCTCTCCCGATTTACTCGCAACGAGTTTTGTTTGGAGTCCAAGTCCACCATCGGCGTCGAATTCGCCACTCGCACTCTTCAAGTAACTAACCCTAACTCCTATTCTACTAACACACTTTTCTTGATCTACTTCAAGCCCTCTTTTTGATCTGTGTTAGTTTCAATTTGATCGGAATTTAGATCGGAATTTTACTTGTGTTGTGCTTGATAGGTTGAAGGAAGGACAGTGAAGGCGCAGATATGGGACACGGCAGGGCAAGAGCGATACAGAGCGATCACGAGTGCCTACTATAGGGGCGCGCTTGGAGCTCTTCTGGTGTATGATGTAACAAAGCCAACGACTTTTGAAAACGTGAGTCGGTGGTTGAAGGAGCTGAGGGATCATGCAGATTCCAATATTGTGATCATGTTAATTGGGAACAAGACTGATCTTAAACATCTTAGAGCAGTAGCTACTGAGGATGCTCAAAGTTATGCTGAGAAAGAAGGGCTTGCTTTTGTAGAGACATCCGCTCTTGAAGCCACCAATGTTGACAAGGCTTTTCAAACAATTCTTTCTGAGATATATAGGATTATTAGTAAGAAGACACTTTCTTCGGAAGAGTCAGCAGCACCTGTGAGTGTCAAAGATGGGAAGACCATTGCAGTTGGAGGACCCGATCCCAGCACTAAAAAGACCACCTGCTGCTCTTCTTCTTAGTGAAGATGATATGTGTAGTTGTGGGCAGTTTCCCACCTCTTGTTCATTTGATTTACGTCGGCTTTCCCTTGTTTTTCCCCCCTGATTTTTCTGTTTTTGAACTTGTTGTGGTTGAATTTCATATCCCTTTGCATGATATATTGAAAGTTTAGTTTTTTACTGTCTTGTGTTTTGCTTCAAGATCTCTTTGTTAATGATCGTGGAGAATGCAATGGTTGATCAGTGCATTAGCTGTTGATTGCCATGATTTTACCTAATAAGTGCTTCATGGCTTATGCAACTGAGCACTTTGTGGTTTCCTTGGGCATTCCGACTTCGAAGACGAAGAGAATGCCTTGCTCTGCAACCATAGACATCCCATAGCATCTTTATGGAAGCAGGGCTGTGGAGGGGATGCGCATGGCAAAGCCAACATCCAATCGTAAACTGAATTCTTCTTCTTCCCCAGCAGTTGATTGTTCATTTCCATAGTTTCGTAATGCAATAGCCGAGGAAGGGAATGGCAGCACAAATGATATATAGTCCTGAGATAATTGCACACATTGGACAATAGATGCCAACTGTTCCACTGCGCCTGCCCTGCTGTTCAATTCTACAAACTTCAGAAGCCATAGCTCTAGTTTTTAGAACATTTATCTGGGGATTCGGCATTGATAAGATGCATGTAATTGCATTTGAATAAATACCATTTACACTGCTTGAGATTTCTCCCAACCAATTTGCATGTCATTCGTTCCCTTGCAGTCACTTTCCTGTTTCTGATAGATAAACAGTTGCCTTTTTTCAGATATTTAACATCTCGGTTTCATTTCAATAGAATCCGGATCCCTTTGATAAAACTTAAGAATTTACACAGATAGACAACTTCAAGCACATCATAACTGGCAGTTTCTGGGAGATCCATATGATTACCAAGTCAACAGCACGTTCTTGCCTAAAAACCTTGGGACACCATTAAAAGTACACGCGAATAGCTAACCGCAACAGTTGTTCTTCTGCTCGATTAGCTGCCCCTTCATCTGAACAGTTCCTGTTGAATTGTTAGCAGTTGGCTGGTTACTCATCCTGCAAAAAATCTTGAGTTAGTAGAAAGAAAGAAGAAGAATGTTTATTAGTAAAAGAACACTGTTTAATTTTATTCCATGAAATCACACAGGCAACATACACTGTATCACAGCAACCAAATCGAAGCAGCTTTGGCAGAAATAATGCATGGGAGATTAATAATATGACAACCATCCCAGTTTATCAATGCAACAAAACAGAAGTGAAGAAAAAGTAGATTGAGAAAGAATCTAATATCTTCTAGCCGGGATATCTTAAAATAGCTGATCTTTCCAGTTTAAGGGTGCACATAGAACAAGACATCTACACTATCGGCAACGGCTAGGGTGTCAAAAGATTGCATCTTCTACATATAATGATTCATTCCGATTAAAGTAGAGGAAAAATTAAGAAATCTAAAATAGCTAACTGAGATAACATCAGAGTAAAACAAAAATTATTAATCACTAAGAACACGCATTTGCAATCAATAAAAAAATAGAACTTGAATTAAGAACAGCAGGAACAAGTTGATTTGTGGTTTACTTTTTCTTAATTTCACCAGCCATGGTTAAGAATGCTTGCTCCACATTTATCGAGTCTTTAGCACTTGTCTCTAGGAAAGGAATGCCAAGCTCATCTGCAAATGCCTGCAGTTTATCCAGGTAGAAGAAAGAAGGATCAATTTACAAACAGAAACCATTATCCGATCAAAGAAAATCCTTTGGAAAGCCCTTCAAGTTTAACAATATATCATCATTATTCTTTCAGCTGCTAAGATTGCATTAAGCCATCTGATATTCAACTAGAAAAGTTGCCGCTGCATCACCGGTAAATGTAAAGGAAACAGCTTAATTTACATACATCTGTAGAAGCTTTCATTTTTTCTTATATTAGAAGACACATGCACAGAAGCAAACTTTCAATATGGCTATGTGATCGAAAATGACAATGTCAAGGAACATTATGACATCATCTCAAGAAGGATAAGACCAGTTTTATGCAAGAAAGCTCTAGTTCCGTACATTTTGAGAATCATCAATCTCAGATTTTGCAAAAAACACAGGCCTACCTATAACTGAAACTAGACAAGATTACATGAAAGTATCCCTTCAAGGAATACACACTTCAACAAACTTTTACCTGTCTTATTAAAACGGAAAGAAAAACTTTCCCTCGGTGCATATGCAGGGCATCACTAAAGTAAAAGAAAATAATTCGCTGGACTAGGTTATTGGATATAGCACAGCTGGTCATCAGTCCTAACTTAGCACAAGATCGTCCCTGATGGTTCAGCAAACTTGGCCAGAAGAAACTCGGAACAGCAGACAGGCCCTCAGGAAAACTTAATATCATATGATTCATATCAAAGCTAACTGAATTTAAATAGATATACCTTTGCTGTTTGTGTGTCCACAACCTTGTTCTCAACTAGATCACACTTATTTCCAACTAAAAGTTTGCAGACACTATCATTTGCATATCTATCAATCTCATTCAACCACTGCTTGACATTGTTGAAGCTCTCCATCTCGGTAACATCATAGACTATCTGTTGTAATCCCATGGGACACAAACTATCAGATTCTTGAACATGACTTCATATAGCATAGTGAGATTTGAAATTGTATCAACATAAAATGCGCATAATCATGGCACAATGTCCCAAAGCATAAGAGTTCGCTTTCAGAAATCAGTAAAAGCAGTTCATCAGGAAGACCATATAATCAGTATGTTTGTTGTGCGGGCGCACACGGCTTTTCTATATTTCAAAATAATAGGAGAAATTCTCACAATTATCCCATGTGCTCCTCGATAATAACTGCTTGTTATGGTCCGGAAGCGCTCCTGTCCAGCTGTATCCCACTGAAATTTCAAAAACAGATTAAATGTCAAAGTTAAATTTAAAGGGTAATCACAAAGAAACATATTTGAACACAAAAGGAAAGATGATACGTATTTGTGACAATGATTAGATTACATAAATCTTATAATTCCAACCAACAACATTGGCAATAGTCCTTGAAGCTTCTGAAATATGCACCATTTTTTCAGACACACAACATGCATAAGGTTTTATCTGTTTAACTTAAATATTGCCTGGCTCATTATAGCAAACATCTTAATTCCTGCATGCAAGCGAACCATTTGACCTCAACACGAAAACATCAGTCACCTAAATTTCCAAATACCCATTTCAAACATTTGTTCCAACTAGACAGATGTGCACCTATCTAGTTAGGGATTGCCGTTAATCTCCATTTCAATATTAAACAAAAAACCCCGCAAGACAAAAGACCATATTCGAAGAAAAAAGCAGCTATCTATACTCACAATCTGCAGCTTGCTTGTCTTTCCATCCTGCTCCACAGTCCTGATTTTCTACAACATAACCAACAACTTTAAGACTAAAAAAACATCAAAATGGACGTCCGGAGAGACATATACAGCAGACAGAGACTTACAAAATCAACACCAATGGTACTGATATAGCTGTCTACATAAGAGTCATCCTGAGAAATTATGAAATAATAAAAACCAAGTTAAATTTAAACACTAATCTCCAGCCCATTAAACAATAAATAATCTCCTAATTACTCTCTAACCCACTAAAGTTAACAACATATTAGCAACCCAATTAAGCTCTTTTTACTAAAGCATCAACCTTTCTTCCTCGTAATCACATTCATAATAAAAAAAAAATTACATAATGGATAGCTATAATTGATAATTCTCAACTTACAGCAAATCTGAGAAGCAGACACGATTTCCCAACAGATGAGTCTCCGATTAGCAAAAGCTTAAACAGATAATCACTACAAAAAAAAAAAATTGTGTAAGCAAAAACAAAATAGAAAAGGGAAAGTATTAAAAGAGAGAAAATGGCTTACTATTCGTTGCTCATAACTGGGATCCAAACGGAAATGGAAAATGAGAAGGGGGTATCTTTCTTGGGGGTTTCTCTTTGATGAAGAAATGGGAAAAGCAGAGAGAGAGAGAGAGAGAGTCTGTGTGTGTGATTTTGGAGCTTGTCTCACATGTCGAGGCAAGGAGTGCCCACCACTACTCTATCATTAACGATTAACATTAACAATTAACAAAAACACTAAGAGGCGTTGCTTAATTACCGTGTACCTAGACACATGATACACAGTGTCATTAACTTTTTTATTTTTTACATTTTCTGCTTTTAGGAGACGTGGAAGCAAGGCAACCGTCTTTTTTCCTTCTTTTCTCAGTCACCTCTCTGATTTCTGAAACATAACACGGGAGAGGAAGGAGAGAAGGGAGTACGAAGCGGATAGAATGAAAAGGGAGGGAGGGAGGCGCGGCAGGAAGAAAAAAGTGGCATGCTCTCGGGTTGCTGACGAGGAAGGTGGTGATGTGGTGGGTTTCGATTCACCTCCTTTTGCTGCATTATGTCTATGCCGGGAACCTTCCTCTAAACCTTCTTTCATGGCAGGTTCTGCTAGGCTCAGTGTGTGGTTTCATCGAATTCTTATTCCATTACCTCCATGCCTTTTCTCTTCTTTTTCATGACAATCATCCTGGTTTGGTCTCTTTTACTTGGTTTTGCATTCTTAATTCATGCTGATGTTTTACTTTTGAGTTTTATGATGTTTTCCATTCGAAAATACATTTAATATCAGTATATTAAAACAATAAAAATAAATAAAACATTGTTCGTAACATAATTCTATTAACATTATATATAACAAATGTCATTGATCTCTAGGCCATGGATAGAATTCTTGCTAAAATTTGGCATTTCAAGTCTTTA